>Ga0222427_100761_pt1 | contig 30025 bp, 29 predicted proteins | sample 2B20Ametagenome_FD_182890 | JGI IMG/M metagenome (GOLD analysis project Ga0222427, IMG submission 182890) | Enriched microbial communities from leaf-cutter ant dump, University of Wisconsin, Madison, United States - 2B20A (version 2) | ecosystem: Environmental > Terrestrial > Nest > Insects nest...
GGCGCTTGGGTGGAAGGGAGGAGGGGCGATATCTCCCACGGTCTGTACTGGTGATAACAGTCAGAATCGGCTGTCGTCCCTCCTCCTCCCTTCAAGTCCTACCATACAAGCGGCTGTTAGCCGCGATTGGGCGCGAAGCGGCCATAAAACCGGTGCTCTCGGTGTGTCAGGAATACTTGGTACTCAGGTTTTACGACGGCTTCGCCGCCGATCGCGCGGTCCGGCGTCCCGGCTAACAGCCGCTCCCACACGGTCCGCGTTGCACCAAGCTAACGATGTGTAGATACCCATGCTCATCGCTGGCAAGCCAGCTCCCACAGGTTGCCGGCGATGAGGCCCTTGATAACACCGCTAATGTTGTAAATTTCCTACCAATCAGCAGGAAAAACTCAATCTGTCATCCAGACTGCTGTATCCTGCCCCCGGCTTCACCGGAGCCATACGCGCTTTTTGGCGTGAACTTCCCACCTACGACCACCTTGCGAGGAACGACGAGATGCACGAAATCCCGAATCTTCCCTTCCCAAGCCTGAACCATGTCGAGCAGAAGCCGGCCCCCATCAATGCCGAACCCGCCCAGTCTGCGGATAAACAAGGCGACGAACCACCGAGCGCCGACCAGGAATAACCGCGCACTACAGGACGTGTGAAAACCTCGGTTACCGGGGGACCACCCCACCAACCGGTTTTCACACGCTCAAGAATTCCCCGCCCCCCCTTCGCAACATCCCCCACACCTTTCAGTAATCGACCTTGCCGCGACCGGCCTTGATCGCACCACGTTTGCTCTTGGTGTCCAGGCGACGGGTTTTCGAGCCGAGGGTCGGCTTGGTCGGGCGCCGCTTCTTTTCCACCTTGACCGCTGCAAGAATCAGCTCGCGCAGGCGTTCCAGGGCATCGGTCCGGTTCTGTTCCTGAGTGCGGTATTGCTGGGCCTTGATGATGATCACGCCGTCGCGGGTGATGCGGCTGTCACTGAGCTGGAGCAGACGCTCCTTGTAGAACGGCGGCAGCGAGGACGCCTGGCTGTCGAAGCGCAGGTGCACGGCACTGGAAACCTTGTTGACGTTCTGCCCGCCGGCCCCTTGGGCGCGGATCGCGGTCAATTCGAGTTCGTCGTCGGGGATGTGGACTGTGTTGGAGAGTTGCAGCATGCGGCGGGACCGGGTGGGAGATGTGCAGCAGGATACCCGGTGTGGAGTGGATTGGGGCCGCAAAGCGGCCCCGAATGCTTACTTGGCCAGAGCAGCCTCGGCCGCCACCCGCTTGCTTTTGAGCTGGTAGCAAACCCACATCAGCGCGAGCCAGATTGGCATCGCGAACACCGAAACCTGGATGCCGCCTCCCATCATCAGCATGATGCCAAGGATCAACACTACCCAAGCCAGGCACAGGTAGTTGCCGAACGGATACCACAGCGCCTTGAACAGCGGTTTCTGCCCGGTACGGTCCAGGTGCTGGCGGAATTTCAGGTGCGAGTAGCTGATCATTGCCCAGTTGATCACCAGGGTCGCCACCACCAGCGACATCAGCAGTTCCAGGGCGTGCTGCGGCATGAAGTAGTTGAGCAGTACCGCGACCAGGGTCACTGCCGCCGACGCCAGGATCGACCGCACCGGCACGCCGCGCTTGTCGATCTTCGCCAGGCTGGCCGGGGCATCGCCCTGCTCGGCCATGCCGTACAGCATGCGGGCGTTGCAGTAGGTGCCGCTGTTGTACACCGACAGCGCAGCGGTCAGCACCACGAAGTTGAGGATATGCGCGGCAACGTCGCTGCCCAGCATCGAGAACACATGGACGAACGGACTGCCGCTGTAGGAGCCGCCGGATGCATCGATATTGGCCACCAGGCTGTTCCACGGGGTCAGCGACAGCAGCACCACCAGGGCGCCGATGTAGAAGATCAGGATGCGGTAGATGACCTGGTTGATCGCCTTCGGGATCACGGTCTTCGGCTTGTCTGCTTCAGCGGCGGTGAAACCGAGCATTTCCAGGCCGCCGAAGGAGAACATGATGATCGCCAGGGCCATGACCAGACCACCGACGCCATTGGGGAAGAAGCCGCCGTGTTCCCACAGGTTGCTGACCGAAGCCTCCGGACCGCCGCTGCCGCTGACCAGCAGGTAGCTGCCCAGGCCGATCATGCCGACGATGGCCAGGACCTTGATGATGGCGAACCAGAACTCGGCCTCGCCGAACACCTTCACGTTGGCCAGGTTGATCGCGTTGATCAGGATGAAGAACGCCGCCGCCGAGGCCCAGGTCGGGATCTCCGGCCACCAGTAGTGGATGTACTTGCCGACCGCGGTCAGCTCCGACATGCCCACCAGGATGTACAGCATCCAGCAGTTCCAGCCCGACAGGAAGCCGGCGAAACCGCCCCAGTACTTGTGGGCGAAATGGCTGAAGGAACCGGCCACCGGCTCTTCGACGATCATTTCGCCGAGCTGGCGCATGATCATGAAGGCGATGAAGCCGCAGAGGGCATAACCGAGGATCATCGACGGTCCCGCCGACTTCATCACCCCGGCCGAGCCGAGAAACAGGCCGGTACCGATGGCGCCACCGAGGGCGATCAACTGGATATGGCGATTTTTCAGGCCGCGCTTGAGCTCACCTGAATGCGGAGTTGTTCCACTCATGAACGAAGTCACCTGTTGTTTTTATCTGTGACGGGATCGGACCCGCCTCGCTCGTGGCGCGGCGGAATTGGCAAGGGGTGGTTACCTTGGGCTTGAACGCGGCCATTCCCGCGGACAAGCCTCGGGGGATCAGCCTGGCGTCAGCCAGAGTGCGCGGTACGCAGAAGGGTCACAGGTAAAACGCGGCGCACTGTATACCCTTGCATTGACGCAGGGGTCAACACGCTGCGTAACGTTTTGATGACGGCACGTAGCGTTCCTGCGGGAGAAATGAAGCCTGGGGGAGTGAATGGCGTACATGGCGCCCTCCGTTTTTGTTCTGTTTTCCGGACCGCTCTGCGGCGGGCCGGGCACTTGGCTGTCGGCGACATCAAGCCCGTTTTGCAGGGGGTCGGGCAAGATGTTGACGTGCGCGTCAAGGGGAATGGTTGATTGATTTCGGCAAGGAATGTTTACAGAGGAAAGCTGCCGCAGGATTGACTGGGGAAGCGGCCAATACGCGTAACAAAATATTTACAAGCCGGTCGAAAAAATTTCCAGACACTCATTCGTAGCTGACCCGCCAGGCTGAAATCCCCACACTCCAGCCCCTGATGTTTTGACCAAACATCGGCTCGCCATTTATTTTTAACCAAAAAGGTTAATATCCCATGGAGAAAAGGACACCCCATTGTGGACTCGCAGCAGTGAAGGCGCTTGTCGATGCCGGGAAGGTCCGCACCACCCAATCTGCGCGAAAAGGTGCAAGTGAAATGGGGTTCAGTTTTTCCGACGTGCTTGCGGTAGTGCGTGCACTGACTCCATCGGACTACTACAAGAGCATGACAACGCACGCCGACCACAGGATCTGGCAAGACGTATATCGCCCCAGCACTCGTTCAGGTGATCTGTACCTGAAACTGACGGTGATCGAAGACGTATTGATCGTCTCTTTCAAGGAGCTATGAACATGAATTGTCCGGTTTGCGGTAGCGCGGAGCTGATGCATGACACCCGTGACCTGCCCTACACCTACAAAGGCGAAACCACCATCATCGGGGCAGTTACGGGCGATTTCTGCTCGGCCTGCGGAGAGTCGTTGCTGGACGCCGGAGAATCCGATCGCGTCATGAACGAAATGCGCGCGTTCTCCAAACAGATCAATGCAGCCATTGTCGACCCCGATTTCATTGCCAGCGTGCGCAAGAAACTGGCATTGGATCAGCGCGAAGCTGCCGAGATCTTCGGAGGCGGGGTCAATGCCTTTTCACGCTACGAAAATGGCAAAACCAAACCACCCCTTGCCCTGATAAAGCTGCTCAAGCTCCTCGATCGTCACCCTGAATTGCTGAGCGAAGTCAGAACAGCCTAAGAAAGCCCGCCTTTCCAACGCCCACAAAAAAGCCAACCCGAAGGTTGGCTCTTTCACATGCAGCCCTTACTCGGACCGCGGCTTGCCACGACCGGCGCCCGGTCCTGGGCGCTTCGGCGCTGCCGGCTTGCGCCGTACATCGCTCGGACGCTCGGCCACGGTGGTACGGCCCTTGCGCCCGCCTTCCTCGCGCGGCTGACGCGCCGGACGCTCGGCTGCCGGTGCACCGTCCTTGGCCGGACGCAGGGTACGTACCCGCTCGCCACGGCCGATCGGCTTGCTGGACTTGCGCTGCATGCGCTCCAGCTTGTCCTTGGTCTTGGCGTTCATCGCCGGCATCGCTACCGGGGTCAAACCCACTTCGGCGGCGAGGATGTCGATTTCGCCCTGGCTCATTTCGCGCCAGCGGCCCATCGGCAGGTCGGAGTTGAGGAATACCGGACCGAAGCGCACGCGCTTCAGACGGCTGACCACCAGGCCCTGGGACTCCCAGAGACGGCGAACCTCACGGTTGCGGCCTTCCATCACCACGCAGTGATACCAGTGGTTGAAGCCTTCACCGCCCGGCGCCACCTGGATGTCGGTGAAACGCGCCGGACCGTCTTCCAGCACCACGCCTTCTTTCAGGCGCGCGATCATGTCGTCGTCGACTTCACCACGCACGCGCACGGCGTATTCGCGGTCCATCTCGAAGGACGGGTGCATCAGGCGGTTGGCCAGCTCACCGTCGGTGGTGAACAGCAACAGGCCGGTGGTGTTGATGTCGAGGCGGCCGACGTTGATCCAGCGGCCTTCCTTCGGCTTCGGCAGGCGGTCGAACACGGTCGGACGGCCCTCAGGGTCGTCACGGGTGCAGATCTCGCCGTCAGGCTTGTTGTACATGATGACGCGGCGCACGGACTCGGCGCTCTCTTCACGCTTGATCAGGCGACCGTCGACGGAAATCGCGTCGTGCAGGTCGACCCGCTGGCCGAGGGTCGCGGCAACGCCGTTGACCTTGATCCGGCCTTCGCCGATCCAGGCCTCGACGTCGCGGCGCGAGCCAACGCCAATGCGTGCGAGTACTTTTTGCAGTTTTTCCCCGGCCGGACGTGGCGGGCTGTCTTGCAGGTCTTGTTCACTCATCTGGGCACCTCCCGGTGTAAAAAGTCGAATCTGGGTTTCTGGCGCAGCGGGCGCCAAAAAGGCCGCGAATCATACGCTGATCGCGGCGCAAACGCACCAGAGAGTAGACCGATATCCAACGACACGCCGGGCTTTGCGCCAGGCGGCAGGTCAATCCCGTGGGGTTTCTTCTTCGACGTCGGCAGCGTCGCCCGGCTCGTCGGCCTCCGGCAGGTCGCGCAGCAGATCGTCGAAGTCGGTCTTCAGCCCCTCCTCCATCGCATCCAGCTCCACCAACAGGGTGCGGAAGCTGGTTTCTTCCGCCGGCGGTTGCTCGTCCGGATCGGCGCTGGCGTCGGCCAGGGCCTGCAGATGCGCGGGCACCGGCAAGTCATCGAGATCCACCGGAGGCATCGGCGACGGCTCCATCTCGCGCAGTTCGGCCAGCGGCGGCAGCTCGTCGAGGCTTTTCAGGTTGAAGTGGTCGAGGAACGCCTTGGTAGTAGCAAACATCGCCGGGCGCCCCGGCACCTCGCGGTAGCCGACGATACGCACCCACTCGCGCTCCAGCAGGGTCTTGATGATGTTGCTGTTGACCGCCACGCCGCGCACATCCTCGATTTCGCCGCGGGTGATGGGCTGGCGGTAGGCGATCAACGCCAGGGTTTCCAGCAAGGCGCGGGAATAGCGCTGCGGACGCTCCTCCCACAAGCGGCCGACCCAGGGCGCGTAGTCCTCGCGAATCTGCAGGCGGTAGCCGGACGCCACTTCCTTGAGCTCGAACGCGCGACCCTCGCAGGATTCGCGAAGGATCTCCAGGGCCTGCCGGAAGACCTCGGATTCAGGACGTTCGGCCTCCTCGAACAGCTCTAACAGGCGTTCCAGGGATTGCGCCTTGCCAGAGGCCAACAGAAAGGCTTCCAGCAAGGGAGCCAGGTCATGGGGGTCAGTCAGGTTCATTGAGGTGCTCGTGGATTACTCTGCCCGGGCCCGGACATGGATCGGCGCAAAAGGCTCATTCTGCACCAGTTCGACCAGTTGTTCCTTGACCAACTCAAGAATCGCCATGAAGGTCACCACCACCCCGAGCTTGCCCTCCTCGGCCTTGAACAGCTCGCCGAAGGCGACGAAACCGGCACCGCGCAGGCGCTCCAGCACTTCACTCATGCGCTCGCGGGTGGACAGCGCCTCGCGGCTGACCTGGTGGCTCTCGAACAGGTCGCTGCGCCGCAGCACTTCGGCCATGGACATCAGCACTTCCTCGATGATCACGTCCGGCAGCAGCTTGCGCGCCTTGGCCTGCGGGGCTTCCAGGCGCGGCACGATGACATCGCGACCGACCCGGCTGAGCTGGTCGATATCCTCGGCGGCCGCCTTGAACCGCTCGTACTCCTGCAGACGGCGGATCAGTTCGGCGCGCGGGTCGTCCTCTTCTTCCTCGGCGGTCTCGGCCCGGGGCAGGAGCATGCGCGACTTGATCTCGGCGAGCATGGCGGCCATCACCAGATACTCGGCCGCCAGTTCCAGGCGCACGGTCTTCATCAATTCGACATAGCCCATGTACTGGCGGGTGATTTCCGCCACCGGGATATCGAGGATGTCGACGTTCTGCTTGCGGATCAGATAGAGCAGCAGGTCCAGCGGGCCTTCGAAGGCCTCCAGGAAGACTTCCAGGGCGTCCGGCGGGATATACAGGTCCACCGGCATTTCCGTCAGGGCCTGGCCGTAGACCAGCACCAGCGGCAGCTCTTGCTGGGCGCCGGCCTGTGGATCGACCGGTGCCTCCATCGATTCGACCGCGCTCACGCTTCGACCATGAACGGCGCCGGATCACCGCAGCCCACCCGCACCACCTCCGGCTCGCCATCAGCCAGGTTGATCACGGTGGAAGCTTTCAGGCCGCCGAAACCGCCGTCGATGATCAGGTCGACCTGGTGTTCCAGGACCTGGCGCATCTCGTAGGGGTCGGTCATCGGCTCTTCGTCGCCGGGCAGGATCAGGCTCACGCTCATCAATGGCTCGCCGAGCTCTTCGAGCAAGGCCAGGGTGATCGGGTGATCGGGAACGCGCAGGCCGATGGTGCGGCGCTTCTCGTGCATCAGCAGGCGCGGCACTTCGCGGGTGGCGTTGAGGATGAAGGTGTAGGGGCCGGGGACATTGGCCTTGAGCAGGCGGAAGATGCCGGTGTCGGTCTTGGCGAACAGCCCCAGTTGCGACATGTCGCAGCAGATCAGGGTGAAATTGTGGTTCTTGTCCAACTGGCGCAGGCGGCGCACCCGCTCGATGGCGCCCTTGTCGCCGATCTGGCAACCCATGGCGTAGGACGAGTCGGTGGGAAACACCACCACCCCGCCCTTGCGGATGATCTCCACCGCCTGCCGAATCAGGCGCGGCTGTGGATTCTCCGGGTGTATCTGGAAAAATTGACTCACGTTGTCTTCCTGTTCAGGCGTCCGCGGATGGCTGCTCATGTTTGAATCGACGCCACAGAGGTGGCAGATCCTCCGGCAGGGGCCGGTAGACACCGATTTCCGACCAGGTGCCCGGGCCATGGAAGTCGCTGCCGGCACTGGCCAGCAGACCGAACTCGCGGGTCAGGATGGACAAGGTACCGACCTGTTCCGCCGGTTGCATACCATTGACCACCTCCAGAGCCTGGCCCCCCGCTTGAATATAGTCGGCAATCAGCCGACGGCGCTTGCTGCGGGTCAGTTCGTAATGCATGGGATGGGCCAGGCTGACCCAGGCGCCGGACTTGCGCAGGGTCTCGACGGTGTCATCGAGGGTCGGCCAGTGCAGCTTGACGTCGCCCAGCTTGCCGGCGCCGAGCCACTTGCGGAAGGCTTCGGCGCGATCCTTGACATGCCCGGCGCTGATCAGGAAATCGGCGAAATGCGGGCGCGCCGGGGCGTTGCCGCTGTCGCCCAGGGCCTGCTGGATCGCCCGTGCGCCTTCCAGCGCACCGGGCATGCCCTTGGCCGCCAGGCGCCGGGAGATTTCCTCGGCACGCAGCCAGCGGCCGCGGTGCAGAGCCTCCACCGCCTCCAGCAACGGCGGCGCGTCCAGCGGGAAGCCGTAGCCCAGCACATGAATGGTCGCTCCCGCCCAGGTGCACGACAATTCGACCCCGCTGACCCACTGCATGCCACGCTCGCGCATGGCCTGGCGGGCCTCGACCTGGCCTTCGAGGGTGTCGTGGTCGGTGAGCGCCATCACTCGCACGCCCTGTTCATAGGCGCGAGCAACCAGATCGGTGGGGGACAGCGAACCGTCGGAGGCGGTGCTGTGGCAGTGCAGATCAACATTCATGGGGTGAAGCTTTTCCTCTCATTGAGGTTTGTTATTATGCCGGGACATCCCGCTCCTGGCTGCCACTGTGAAACAATTCATCGATTTCATCCCGCTGTTACTGTTTTTCATCGTCTACAAGCTCGAACCGCGCCTGGTCGAGGTCGCCGGCCAAAGCTTCAGCCTGGGCGGCATCTACAGCGCCACCGCGGTGCTGATCATCAGCTCGCTGGTGGTCTACGGCGCCCTGTTCATCCGCCAGCGCCGTCTGGAAAAAGGCCAGTTGCTGACCCTGGTGGCCTGCCTGGTGTTCGGCGGCCTGACCCTGGCCTTCCACAGCGAGACCTTCCTCAAGTGGAAGGCACCGGTGGTCAACTGGCTGTTCGCCCTGGCCTTCCTCGGCAGTCACTTCGTCGGCGACAAGGTGCTGATCAAGCGCATCATGGGCCACGCCCTGACCCTGCCTGACGCCGTGTGGACCCGCCTCAACGTGGCCTGGATCGTCTTCTTCCTGTTCTGCGGCGCGGCCAACCTGTTCGTCGCCTTCACCTTCCAGGACTACTGGGTCGACTTCAAGGTGTTCGGCAGCCTGGGCATGACCGTACTGTTCCTGGTCGCCCAGGGCGTCTACCTGTCCCGGCACCTGCACGACAGCGATCCCACCACTCCCAAACCCGAGGAATGACATGCTCTACGCCATTATCGCCACCGATGTCGCCAACTCCCTGGACGCCCGCCTGGCAGCCCGCCCGGCGCACCTGGAGCGCCTGCAGCAGATGAAGGCCGAAGGCCGCATCGTCCTCGCCGGCCCGCACCCGGCCATCGACAGCAACGACCCGGGTGCTGCCGGTTTCAGCGGCAGCCTGATCGTCGCCGAGTTCGAATCGCTGGAGGCCGCCAAGGCCTGGGCCGAAGCCGACCCGTACGTTGCCGCCGGCGTCTACGCCAACGTCATCGTCAAGCCGTTCAAGCAAGTCCTGCCGTAACCCCTGCGATGCGCCGCCCGGCGGCGGCGCGTCGTCCATGCTTTTAATCTTCGTGGTTGCTCATTATTCTCATCGCGCTGCCGACAACGTCCTGAACATTCGTCTTGAATTACAGGAGTTAAGATGCGTCAAGGTCCGTTGTCCCTGCTGCTGTGCCTGTTGTTGCTGACCCCGATCGCCCAGGCCGAAGAATCCACCCCGCTGTCGCTGAGCGCCGGCAGCCAGATCACCGAATTGCAGCAGCGCCTGCAGGACAGCGAACGCCAGCGCGAAGCCCTGGTCAAGCAACTGCAGAACGCCGACAACGAACGCGAAAGCGCACAACTGACCCGCCTGCGCCAGGAAAACCAGCGCCTGAAGCTGGCGCTCAAGGAAGCCCAGGCCAGTGTCAGCCCACGCCTGCTGAGCGATCAGCAGCAGTGGTTCGTCACCGGTGGCGGGGTCGCCCTGATCGCGGTGCTTTGCGGTATCTTTGCCAGCGGCAGCCACAGACGGCGCAAGCAATGGTTGAATTGAGTGAGAAATGAGCGAGCTGCTACTGATTGACGATGACCAGGAACTCTGCGAACTGCTTGCCCACTGGCTGGGCCAGGAGGGTTTCCAGGTTCGTGCCTGCCACGATGGCCACAGTGCCCGCAAAGCCCTGGCCGAACAGGCCCCCGCCGCCGTGGTGCTGGATGTGATGCTGCCCGACGGCAGCGGCCTTGAGTTGCTCAAGCAGTTGCGCAGCGACCACGCCGAACTGCCGGTATTGATGCTGTCCGCCCGTGGCGAGCCGCTGGACCGCATCCTCGGCCTCGAACTGGGCGCCGACGATTATCTGGCCAAACCCTGCGATCCCCGCGAGCTCACCGCCCGCCTGCGCGCCGTGCTGCGCCGCAGCCATGCCCCCGCGGCGCCGACCCAGGTGGAACTCGGCGACCTGCATTTCAGCCCGGCCCGCGGCGTGGTCGAGATCGACGAGCGCGAGCTGACCCTGACCCTGTCCGAGAGCCGCATCCTCGAAGCGCTGCTGCGCCAGCCCGGCGAGCCGCTGGACAAGCAGGAGCTGGCGCAGATCGCCCTGGGCCGCAAGCTGACCCTGTACGACCGCAGCCTCGACATGCACGTCAGCAACCTGCGCAAGAAGATCGGTCCCCACCCGGACGGGCGTCCACGCATCGTCGCCCTGCGCAGCCGCGGCTACTACTACAGCCTCTGAATGGTGTGTCAGCCAGGTCGCCGAAGCTCTTTACCCAAGCTTTACCGTCGGCTGACCGCCGCTGACCTTGATCTCCATAAACTGGCCACATCCGGTAACGACCGGCCTTCAGAAAGGAGATACACCATGCGCAAGACCCTTATCGCCCTGATGCTCGCTGCCGCCCTGCCAACCGTCGCCATGGCCATGCCGGAAGCCGGCCCGGGCCCAGGTCCTGACCACGGCCCACGCTTCAGCGAACACCACCGCGGCGGCGAGCCGTTCGCCAAACTGGACCTGACCCGCGAACAGCGCCAGCAGATCGGCAAGTTGATGGGCCAGGAAATGAAAGACCGTCGCGACGTCACCCAACGCTACCTGGACAAACTGCCAGCCGCCGAGCAGAAGGCGATGAAAGACGAGCTCAAGGCCAAGCAGGACAAGACCCAGGCCGATATCCGCGCCCTGCTCAAGCCTGAACAGCAAAAGCAGTTCGACGAGATGAAGAAACAACGCGAGGAACGCCGCGCCGAATGGCAGCAGTTCCAGGCCTGGAAAGCCGAGCATGGCAAAAAGGCCCAATAATCCATGAACCCCGCCCGGCCTGCGCAAGCAGGCCGGGCTTTGCCGTTTGAGGGACTGCCCTTGCGCTCACTGTTCTGGCGAATCCTGGCCAGCTTCTGGCTTGCCATCGCCCTGGTCGCCGGCCTGTCGATCCTGCTCGGGCACATGCTCAACCAGGACGCCTGGATCCTCAGCCGCCATCCGGGCCTCAACACCCTGGCGAAGAACTGGACCCAGCGCTACGAGACCCTCGGTCCGGAAGCCGCCCAGCAGTACCTGGAGCAGCGCAAGCGGCGCTATCACATCGACACCCAGGTGCTCAACGAAGCCGGCGACTCCGTGGTTCCTGGCACCTTCCCGCGCCGGGCCATGGTCTTCGAGCAACGCCAGGGCAGCGACCATCGTCCATTGCCCTGGCGCCGCCTGACCGAGGAATACACCAGCCCCAACAGCGGCGAGACCTACCTGCTGATCTACCGCATACCCCACCCGGAACTGGACGCCTGGCACCGCGACAGCCTGATCTGGCCGCTCAGCGCCCTGGGCATCGCCCTGGTGGTACTGACCCTGTTCAGCTTGCTGGTGACCCTGTCCATCACCCGCCCGCTCAGCCGCCTGCGCAGCGCGGTGCATGACCTCGGGCAGACCAGCTACCAGCAGAACAGCCTGGCCCGCCTGGCCGCCCGCCGTGATGAGTTCGGCGTGCTGGCCAATGACTTCAACCGCATGGGCTCACGCCTGCAGAGCCTGATCGGCAGCCAGCGTCAGTTGCTGCGGGACGTCTCCCACGAACTGCGCTCGCCCCTGGCCCGCCTGCGCATCGCCCTGGCCCTGGCCGAGCGCGCCGAACCGGAGCAGCGCGATACCTACTGGCCGCGCCTGACCCGCGAATGCGACCGCCTGGAAGCCCTGATCAGCGAAATTCTCGTGCTGGCCCGGGTCGACGCCGAACAGGCCCATGCCGAGCCGGTGGACGTCAATGCGGTGGTCAATGGCGTGTGCAAGGACGCGCAACTGAGTGCGCCGGAGCAGTTGATCAAGCTCAGGGAAGTGCCGGGGCTGAACCTGCACGGCTGGCCGACCCTGGTGGAACGCGCGGTGGACAACCTGCTGCGCAACGCCTTGCGCTTCAACCCAGAAGGCCAGCCGATCGAGGTGACGGCGGAGCGCGATGGCGAGCAGATTCTGCTTAGCGTGCGCGACCATGGGCCCGGAGTCGCGGCGGAGCATCTGGAGCAGTTGGGTGAGCCGTTCTTCCGCGCACCGGGGCAGACGGCGGCGGGGCATGGCCTGGGGCTGGCAATTGCGCGCAAGGCGGCGGAGCGGCATGGCGGGACGTTGCAACTGGCCAATCATCCACAGGGTGGGTTCGTGGCGACCCTGGTGCTGCCAATTCAGGGAAGTGTCAGTGGTTGATTGGTGGCGGCTGATGGCCTCATCGCTGGCAAGCCAGCTCCCACAGGTTTTTGTGGGAGCTGGCTTGCCAGCGATAGGGTCATCAGCCACACCGGATCATCTCAGCCCCAGGCGCTGACAAAATCCTCGGTCTTCAGCACCGGCGCCGTACGCGGCTCACCGATCGGTGTCCCCAGGTAAAGGAAGCCGATCAGTTCCTCTCCAGCTTCAAGCCCCAGGCCCTGGGCCACATGCGCCGAATAGGCCATCTCCCCGGTCCGCCACACTGCCCCGATGCCCTGGGCATGGGCCGCCAGCAGAATCCCGTGGGCCGCACAGCCGGCTGCCAGCACCTGCTCCGACACCGGCACCTTGAAGTGCTCGCGGGTGCGGGCGATCACCAGCACCAGCAATGGCGCGCGCAGTGGCATGGCCCGGGCCTTGTCCAGCGCGGCCTGGTCGGCATCACCCTTCTGTGCCACTACCTCGGCGAACAGCTCACCCAGGCGGTTGCGTCCCTCACCTTCGACGGTGATGAAGCGCCATGGCCGCAATTGCCCATGGTCCGGCGCACGCAAGGCCGCCTGGAACAGACCTTCGCGCTGCGCGGCATTGGGCGCGGGCTCGGTCAGGCGCGGAACGGAAACACGGTTGAGCAAAGCGTCGAGAGCCTCCATCGGCTACCCTCCAGTGGAAAAAATGAACGGCCATTCTAGGGCGCTCTTCGGCAAAGCGCACAGCGCCGTTTACTTAAAGAGTGCCGTTTACTTAAAAAGGGCCGCAGGTAGAATGGCGCCCTTCCGCTTCGAGTCAGGACTGAGTACATGGTGGCGCTGCCGACCCTACGGATCATCGGTTTCATTATCGGCATCTTCCTGATCACCCTGGCTGTCAGCATGGTCATCCCCATGGCCACCCTGGTGATCTTCGAACGCACCGGCGACATGCCGGAATTCCTCTGGTCGAGCCTGATCACCTTCGTCGCCGGCCTGGCCCTGGTGGTGCCCGGTCGCCCGGAACACGTGCACCTGCGCCCGCGGGACATGTACCTGCTGACCGTCTGCAGCTGGGTAGTGGTGTGCATCTTCGCCGCCCTGCCGTTCCTGCTGACCCAGCACATCAGCTATACCGACGCCTTCTTCGAAAGCATGTCCGGCATCACCGCCACCGGCTCCACCGTGCTCAGCGGCCTGGACAACATGTCGCCAGGCATCCTCATGTGGCGCTCGCTGCTGCACTGGCTCGGCGGCATCGGCTTCATCGGCATGGCGGTGGCGATCCTGCCCTTGCTGCGCATCGGTGGCATGCGCCTGTTCCAGACCGAGTCCTCTGACCGTTCGGAAAAGGTCATGCCGCGCTCGCACATGGTGGCCAAGTCGATCGTCGCGGTGTATGTCGGCATCACCGTGGTCGGCAGCCTGGCCTTCTGGTGGGCAGGGATGAGCCCGTTCGATGCGATCAACCACGCCATGTCGGCAATCTCCACCGGCGGTTTCTCCACCTCCGACCTGTCCCTGGCGAAATGGGACCAGCCGGCGGTGCACTGGGTCGCGGTGGTGGTGATGATCTGCGGCAGCGTGCCCTTCACCCTGTACGTCGCTACCCTGCGCGGCAACCGCAAGGCACTGATCAAGGACCAGCAGGTCCAGGGCCTGCTGCTGTTGCTGGTGGCCACCTGGATCGTGCTCGGCACCTGGTACTGGGCCACCACCAAGCTGCACTGGCTGGATGCCCTGCGACACGTCGCCCTCAACGTCACTTCGGTAGTCACCACCACCGGCTTCGCCCTCGGCGACTACAGCCTGTGGGGCAACTTCTCGCTGATGCTGTTCTTCTACCTGGGCTTCATCGGCGGCTGCTCGGGGTCCACGGCCGGCGGGATCAAGATCTTCCGCTTCCAGGTCGCCTACATCCTGCTCAAGGCCTCGCTGAACCAACTGATCCACCCGCGGGCGGTGATCAAGCAGAAGTACAACGGTCACCGCCTCGACGAGGAGATCGTCCGTTCGATCCTGACCTTCTCGTTCTTCTTCGCCATCACCATCTGCGTGATCGCCCTGCTGCTGTCGCTGCTCGGGGTCGACTGGATGACCGCCCTCACCGGCGCGGCGAGCACTGTGTCCGGGGTCGGCCCGGGCCTGGGCGAGACCATCGGCCCGGCGGGCAACTTCGCCACCCTGCCGGATGCGGCCAAATGGATCCTGGCGGGCGGCATGCTGCTTGGCCGCCTGGAGATCATTACCGTGCTGGTTCTATGTATGCCGGCGTTCTGGCGTCACTGATCGCGTCCGGCTCGCCGTCGGTCTGGCTCAGGCCGTGGCGGCGGGCGCGGTATTCGCCGGGGGTGAGGTCGAACCAGCGGCGGAAGGCGCGGAAGAAATTGCTCGGGTCGGCGAACCCCAGCAGGTAGGCGGTTTCCAGCAGGGTCATGCCTGGCTGCGACAGGTACTGCTCGGCCAGTTCGCGACGGGTGTCATCGAGCAGCGCCTGGAAGCTGGTGCCCTCCTCCTGCAAGCGCCGCTGCAGGGTGCGCTGGGACAAGTGCAGGGCCTGGGCCACCAGTTCGCGCTTGGGCTCGCCCTGGGGCAGCACCCGGCACAACACCTGGCGCGCCTGATGGGTGACCCGGCTTTCCGAGAAACGCGCCAGATACTCCCCCGCAAACCGATCGTGCAGCACTGCCATTGCCTCGTTGGCGGTGGGCAGCGGGCTTTGCAGGTCGGACGGCTCGAAGATCAGGGCGTCGTACGGGGCGTTGAAGGTCAGCGGCGAGTGGAAGGCAATCCGGTAGGGCTCGATGTCCTCCGGCTGCGGGCCCTGGATCAATACCCGGCGCGGCTGGATCGGACGGCCGCTGAGCCAGCTGCACAGGGACAGCGCGCAGGCCAGCGACGCCTCCGAACTGTGCCGGGTCGGCGGCAGGTGATCGCCGTGGACCGTAAGGATCAAGGCATGCCCTTCCGGGCCGAGCTGCAGGCTAAGGTCCGAGCTTTCCGCGATGATCCGCTGGTAGCGCACCAGGCGGCCGAAGCCTTCGGCCAGGGTGCGACTGGACATCAGCGCATAACCGACCACATGAAAGGATGCCGGACGCACCACCCGCGCCATGTTCAGGCCGATGGCGCGGTTGCCGGACAGCTCTTCGGCGAGCTGCCAGAGGCGGGTCATGGAGTCCTGGGTGAAGCGTGCATCGGGATCGCTAAGCGCGGCAAAGTCCAGGCCGAGCCTGTGGAACAGGGCGGGGCAGTCCAGCCCCTCCAGTTCGAGAGCCTTGACAATCCCCGAGGCCCAGCTTGCTGACGTGGTTCTCTCGTTCATGGCTGGCTCTGGTTTGGGGTAAGGCGCAAGGATACTAAAGTGGCGCCTATTGTCACTTGCTGATACAGCTACTGACTCTAGACTGAGTTCAGGCTCCACGCCGTACCCGTTGACAATCGACAAGAACAAGGAGGCCTCAGCCCCGTGGAAAGCCCTCGCCGATTCAACAGTTTTGCCCAGTTCTACCCCTACTACCTGGACGAACACGCCAACCCTGCCTGCCGTCGCCTGCACTTCATCGGCACCACCCTGGTCATCGCCCTGCTCGCCTACACCATCGGCAGCGGCCAGTGGCTGTTGCTCCTCGCCGTGCCGTTCGCCGGCTACGGCTTTGCCTGGATCGGGCATTTCTTCTTCGAAAAGAACCGGCCGGCGACCTTTCAGCATCCGTTCTATAGCTTGCTGGGGGATTTCGTGATGTATCGGGACATGTTGCGGGGGAAAGTGAGTTTCTGACCTTGAGGGCCTCATCGCCGGCAACGCCGGCTCCCACAGGGTTGGGTGTTGTGGGAGCCGGCGTTGCCGGCGATGGGGCCCTCTAGCCCTGCACGGACTCGGCCACCCGCGCCGCTTCCTCTTCCGCCATACGCGCCTGATCCTCGGCCAGCCGATACAGTTCGATGCTGCCGTCCCAATGCTCGATCAGCGCCGTGCACGACTCCACCCAATCCCCGCAATTGAGGTAGTCCACCTCGCCGACCTTGCGGATCTCGGCATGGTGGATATGCCCGCAGACCACCCCGTGGTAGCCCTGCTTGACGCACTCGTGGGCGATGGCTTCCTCGAAGTCGCTGATGAAGTTCACCGCCGTCTTGACCTTGTGCTTGAGGTACGCCGACAGCGACCAGTAGCCATAGCCATAGCGCGCCCGCCAGTGGTTGAGCCAGCGATTGAGGGTCAGGGTGAATTCGTAGGCCGAATCGCCGAGGAAGGCCAGCCAGCGGTGATAGCGGGTGATCACATCGAACTGGTCACCATGGATCACCAACAGGCGGCGGCCATCGGCGGTGAGGTGCTCGGCCTGGTCCACCAGGTGGATGTTGCCAAGGATGAGCTTGGAATAGCGACGCAGGAACTCGTCGTGGTTACCGGTGACGTAGATCACCTCGGTGCCGCGCTTGCTCATGGTCAGCAGGCGACGGATCACGTTGGTGTGGGCCTGCGGCCAGTACATGCCGCCGCGCAGTTTCCAGCCATCGATGATGTCGCCGACCAGGTAGATGCGGTCGGCGTGATAGCGCTTGAGAAACTGCGACAGGTGTTCGGCCTGGCAATCCCGGGTGCCCAGGTGCACGTCGGAAATCCACAGGGTGCGGACACGCCGCTTGCGCGTGGGTTTGATAAACGCGGCACTGTTCATGGGCAGGGCTCCGGCTGAGTTGGGGACGACCTTGCCAGCCGCCGGTTAATCCGACATGACAAACATGAGGCACTCCCATGACAGCCGCCGGAGCGTACAATGACGGCTTTCGCCCAGCCGGAAATCATGCCTGATGAGCAGCGGCCCGATCCTTTCCCTGCGTCACTACCGCGACGACCTGATCGCCCACGCCCACGAACACTCGCAACTGGTGTTCGGCCTGCGCGGGCGCCTGGATTTCGAGGTGGAGGGGCGCGGTGGCCGGATCGAGCGCCAGGACCTCATGGTGATTCCCGCTGGCGCCCATCACGCCTGCGGCAGCGCGACCGGCAGCCACTGCCTGGTGCTCGATGTGCCCGGCGAGAGCTGGCTGGCGCAGAGCCTGGGCGAGCGCAGTGACGAGTGCCAGCGCCTGCTGGATCGCCCCGGCCCGTTGCTGCTGGACACCCGCCAGCAGCAACTGGTGGACTGGCTGGCCCACAGCCCGGTCGAAGATCCCCTGATCGCCCGCCAGGGTGCGGTCCTGCTGCTGGCCAGCCTGAATCCGGCGACCGGCGCCGTGCAGCACGCGCGCGAGCTGCCCTACGCCGCCTTCGACGCGCACATCGAGCAATACGCCGCCTATCCCCTGCAAGTCGCCGACCTGGCCTGTCTTGCCGGCCTGTCCAGCGCCCGCCTGCACGCGCGCTTCATCAGCGAGCGCGGCATCACGCCGATGGACTACATCCGCCAGCGCCGCCTGCTGCGCGGCCGCCAGTTGCTGCAAGGCAGCGCCCTGCCGATCGGCGAGATCGCCAGCCGGGTCGGCTACAGTTCGCAGAGCGCCTTCGCCGCCGCCATGCTCAAGGCCTTCGGCCGCAGCCCCGGCGCACTGCGCCGCGAGTCCGGCGACAACTGACGCGAGCCTGGCGACAGACAGCGCGTCCCCCGTCCTCGTAGACTGGCCGCGTCGATCCACGACCCTGCAAGGACCTCCATGAACCACCGCACCGCCCTCGGCGCCCTGCATATCGGCGCGCTGTTCTTCGGCCTGACCGGCGTTTTCGGCAAGCTGGCCAGCGCTTCGCCCTCGATCATCGTGTTCGGTCGTGCCGCCTTCGCGGTGCTCGCCCTGGGTCTGTTCACCCGCCTCGCCGGGCCGGGCTGGAAAGCCTTGCAGGTGCAGGACTGGAAGCGCCTTGCCCTGGGCGGCGTGCTGCTGGCCGGGCACTGGGTGAGTTTCTTCATCTCGGTGAAGGTCGCAGGCGTGGCCATCGCTACCCTGGGTTTCGCCAGCTTCCCGGCTTTCACCGTGATCCTCGAAGGCCTGCTGTTCCGCGAGCGGATACGCAGCAACGAATTGCTGCTGGTGGGGCTGGTGACTATCGGTCTGATCCTGGTCACGCCGGAATTCAACCTGGCCAGCGAAGCCACCGGCGGCCTGCTCTGGTCGCTGCTGTCCGGCCTGCTGTTCTCGCTGCTGTCGCTGACCAACCGGGCCGGCTCCGGGCGGATTCCGGCGGTGCAGGCAGCGATGTGCCAGAACCTGGTGGTTGCCCTGTGCCTGCTGCCGTTCGCTGCACCGGGCCTGAGCGACGTTCCAGCGCTGGATTGGCTGTGGATCGGCCTGCTCGGGGTGTTCTGCACCGGCGTCGCCCACAGCCTGTTCGTCGCCGCGCTGGGGGTGATCAAGGCGCGCACGGCGGCGGTGGTGTTCGCCATGGAACCGATCTACGGCATCGCCGTGGCCTGGATGCTGTTCGCCGAAACGCCAACGCCGCGGATGCTGCTGGGCGGCGTGCTGATCATCTTCGCCATCGTCATTTCCAGCCGTTTGGCGGCCAGTGGCGAGTCACGCAAGGCGGCTGCGGAGCATTAGCGGTCGTTATGGCCGAGGTCGCGCTTCGGATCGATCTGGTCGCGCACCCGCTGCTTCAGCACCTTGGCCTCGGGGAAGCCACCATCGGCCTTGCGCTCCCAGATCTGCACGCCATCGCAGGTGATACGGAAGGTACCGCCGCTGGCTGGTTCCAGCGCCACCCGCCCCAGCTCGTCGCTGAAGGTGCTGAGCAGTTCCTGGGCCAGCCAGGCGGCACGCAGCAGCCATTGGCACTGGGTGCAGTAGGTGATGACGATTTCCGGCTTCGGCGCGCTCACGGTGACAACCTCAAACAAAAATGTGTGGCGCTTATACTAGCGGTTTGCCCTTGGCTCCGAGAATCGCGATGCGCCGCTTGCTGCTGTGTTTGCTCCTGCTGTTCCCTTCCCTTCTGATCGCAGCCGAAAACACCCGCCCCAAGGTCGGCCTGGTGCTGTCCGGCGGCGCAGCCCGCGGCCTGGCCCATATCGGCGTGCTCAAGGCGCTGGAGGAACAGGGGGTGAAGATCGACGCGATTGCCGGCACCAGCATGGGCGCAGTGATCGGCGGGCTGTATGCCTCGGGCTACAAGGTCGAGGAACTGGAGAAGCTGGCACGCAGCATCGACTGGCAACAGGCCCTGTCCGATGCTCCGCCGCGCAAGGACGTGCCGTTCCGGCGCAAGCAGGACGACCGCGACTTCCTGGTCAAGCAGAAGATCAGCTTCCGCGACGACGGCAGCCTGGGCCTGCCACTGGGCGTCATCCAGGGCCAGAACCTCGCCCTGCTGCTGGAAAGCCTGCTGGCCCACACCAGCGATACCCGGGACTTCGACAAACTGCCGATCCCCTTCCGCGCCGTGGCCACCGATATCGCCAGCGGCGAGAAAGTGGTGTTCAGCCGCGGCCACCTGCCCCAGGTAATCCGCGCCAGCATGTCGATCCCGGCGGTGTTCGCCCCGGTGGAGCTGGACGGCAGGCTGCTGGTGGATGGCGGCATGGTCGACAACATCCCCCTGGATATCGTGCGCCAGATGGGCGTCGACCTGGCCATCGTCGTGGATATCGGCACGCCGCTACGCAACCGCAAGCAACTGGGCACGGTGGTCGATGTGCTCAACCAGTCCATCACCCTGATGACCCGACGCAACTCCGAGGAACAACTGGCCGCCCTGCAGCGCGACGACATTCTGATCCAGCCGCCGCTGGCCAGCATCAGCGCCACCGATTTCGGCCGTGCCGAAGAAATGATGGAGGCCGGCTACCGCGCCACGCGCATCCTCGACAAGCGCCTGTTCGCCCTGCGCCCGCCCGAGGGCAGCGGCAGCGAGCTGGCGGTGGCCCGTTCCGCCGAACAGCGCACGCCGGTCATCACCGCGATCAAGGTAGAAAATGACTCCAAGGTCAGCGACGACGTGATCCGCTACTACATCCGCCAGCCCGTAGGCGAACCGCTGGACCTCGATCGCCTGCAAACCGACATGGGCACCCTATACGGCCTCGACTACTTCGACCGGGTGCAATACCGGGTGGTACACAAGGGCAAGGACAACACCCTGGTGATCAACGCTCGTGGCCGTACCGGTGGCACCGATTACCTGCGCCTGGGCCTGAACCTGTCCGACGACATGCGTGGTGACAGCGCCTTCAACCTGGGCGCCAGCTACCGGGTCAACGGCATCAACAGGCTTGGAGGGGAATGGCTGACCCGGGCGCAGATCGGCGATATCCAGGAGCTGTACAGCGAGTTCTATCAACCGCTGGACGTAGGCTCCCGTTACTTTGTCGCGCCTTACTTGAGGCTGGGTTCGCAGAATGTCGAGGCCACGCTGGACAACGACCCGGTCGCCGAATACCGCCTGGAACGCTATGGCTATGGTTTCAACGTTGGCCGACAGATCGGCACCAGTGGCGAAGTACGCCTCGGCGCGGGCCAGGCATGGGGCAAGGCCCAGGTGCGTATCGGTGAACAGGAATTGCCCGACGTCAGTGTCAGCGAAGGATTCTATGAGCTCCGCTATTCATTCGACTCGTTCGACAATGTCTACTTCCCCCACCGTGGTGAAGACGTACGTCTGACCCTGATGCAATTCGACCCGAACCTTGGCTCCGAACACCGCTATCGGCAATGGGACCTGCAACTGGACAAGGCCCTGAGCAGCGGCCCGAACACCTGGGTGCTTGGCGGTCGCTATGGCAGGACCCTGGACGATGCCGACGTAGTGACTTCAAGCCTGATCATGGGGGGACCACGGCAGTTGTCCGGGTTCCGCCAGAATTCATTGTCCGGGCAAAACCTGAGCCTGATGCGGGTGGTGTACTACCGCCGGCTGACGCCCCAGGCTTATCTGCCGCTGGACTTCCCGCTGTACCTGGGAGGCTCGCTGGAACGCGGCCGGGTGTGGAACAACGACAACGAGTTCGACAGCGGTTATATCAATGCCGCGAGCATCTTCCTCGGCTTCGATACGCCACTGGGGCCGTTGAGTTTCAGCTATGGGTTCAATACCGAGGATCAGAAGGCGGTGTATCTGAATCTGGGGCAGACTTTCTAGGCAGTCAGCACATGCCTGAAGGCTTGTGCTGACCCTGTGGGAGCTGGCTTGTCGGGGCGCCGAACCGCAGCGATGAGGCCGTGGAGGAAAAGTCAGACCTTGGACTTGTCCAGATTGGCCAGAATCCGCGTATGCACTCGCATGCACACCGCCAGATCGTCCTCGTCCACCCCGGTGAACAGCTCCACTCGCAGGGCATTGGCGATGGTCTCGATCTGATCGATCAGCGGATTGGCCGGAGGGCAAAGGACGATCTTCTTGGCCCGCCGGTCCTCCACCACCGCCTGACGCTTCACCAGCCCCTGGGATTCCAGGCTGTCCAGCAGCCGGGCCAGGGTCGGACCCTCGACGCCCACGCTCTGGGCCAGTTCACGCTGGGTCGGGGCTTCGTCGAAACGGGCGAGGTGCAGCAGCACCAGCCAGCGCGCCTGGGACAGGTTGAGGCCCGCCAGACGGCGGTCCAGTTCGGCGCGCCAGCCTCGGGACATGTGGGCAAGTTGCATCCCGAAGCGGTGTTGATCGGTCAGTGGCATGGAAAACTCATGGTCAGAACTAATTATTAGTCAGCTAACCATGGCCGTTGCGCTTAGGCAAGGTTGATCTGGATGACGTTCCGGACCAAACGTAAGAATTCATGACCACCTGATTACATCTCGGCTCTTACATCTCAAACTCGGCTGCCAGGGCAGCACGCACGCAGTAGAGCACTCCCTCCGGCACTCGCGAGGCGAACAGCGGCAGGATTTCCGAGACCGGCGGCAGTTCGCCCTCGCCATCGAGGAAGGCGTCCTGCACTTCCATCATCAGGTCTTCCGGTAGATCCAGGGCCTGCTCCAGCGACAGCTCCTGACGGCCAATGGCCTCGGCCAGCAGGCTGTAGACGTTCTTTTCGCTGCACTTCAACTGCCCGGCGATCTGTGCCGGAGTCATGCCGGCGCGGGCCAGGCTGACCAGTTCGTGGCGCAGATCGGTGACCACCGGTGGTGTCTCGGCCTCGCCGCCAAGCACTTCGAGGAACGCCTCGCCATAACGCTCCAGCTTGCGCGCACCGACACCGCTGACCCGGGCCATCTCGGCCAGGCTGGTGGGCTGGCTGCGCAGCATTTCCAGCAGGGTCGAGTCGGGGAAGATGACGTAGGGCGGCACACCGTGTTCCTCGGCCAGCTTGCGCCGGAGGGTGCGCAAGGCTTCCCACTGTTCGCGCTCGTCGCCGCGCACCAGTTGGCTGGCCGGGCTGCCGCCGCTGCTGCTGCCTTTGCTGGTGGTCTGCGGCTTGAGATCGCGGCGCAGTTCCAGGGTCACTTCACCACGCAGCAACGGCCGACAGCTATCGGACAGACGCAGACCGCCGTAGCCATCCAGGTCGACGTCCACCAGCCCGCGAGCGACCATCTGGCGGAACAGCGAACGCCATTCCCCCTCGGCGCGTCCCTTGCCGACGCCGTACACCGAGAGCTTCTCGTGACCGAAGTTGCGGATCTTCTCGTTGTCCTTGCCCAGCAGCACATCCACCAGGTGGCCGACGCCGTAGCGCTGCCCCGTGCGGTAGATCGCCGACAGGGCCTGCCGCGCCGGCTCGGTGGCATCCCAGGTCTGCACGCCGTCGACGCAGTTGTCGCAATGCCCGCAGGGTTGCGGCAGTTCTTCGTCGAAATAGCGCAACAGGGCCTGGCGGCGGCAGCGGGTTTCTTCGCAGAGGGCGAGCATGGCATCGAGCTTGTGCTGCTCGACACGCTTGTGCCGTTCGTCGCCTTCGGAGTTCTGCAGCATCTGCTTGAGCATCACCATGTCCTGCAGGCCGTAGGCCATCCAGGCATCTGCCGGCAGACCGTCACGGCCGGCGCGGCCGGTTTCCTGGTAATAGGCTTCCAGTGACTTGGGCAGGTCGAGGTGGGCGACGAAGCGCACGTTGGGCTTGTCGATACCCATGCCGAAGGCGATGGTCGCGACCATGATCAGCCCTTCCTCGTTGAGGAAACGGCGCTGGTTGGCGGCGCGGGTCTCGGCCGGCAGACCGGCGTGATACGGCAGCGCCGGGAAGCCCTGGTCGCAGAGGAACGCGGCGACTTCATCGACCTTCTTGCGCGACAGGCAGTAGACGATCCCGGCGTTGCCGCGACGTTCGCCGAGGAACGCCAGCAACTGCTTGCGCGGCTGCTCCTTGGGCACGATGCGGTAGAAGATGTTCGGCCGGTCGAAGCTGGAGAGGAAACGCTCGGCATTGTGCAAGTGCAGGCGGTTGACGATTTCCTCGCGGGTGCGCATGTCCGCGGTGGCGGTCAGGGCAATGCGCGGGACATGGGGGAACAGCTCGGCCAGTTGCCCCAGTTGCAGGTATTCCGGGCGGAAATCGTGGCCCCATTGCGAAACGCAGTGGGCTTCGTCGATGGCGAACAGGGCGATGTCCAGCTCGCGCAGGAAATCCAGCATGCGCGGCTGAACCAGGCGCTCGGGCGCGAGGTAGAGCATCTTCAGCTCGCCGCGGCGAATGCGTCCGGCCAGCTCGCGCTGTTGCTCCGGGCTCATCGTGGAGTTCAGCGAGGCAGCGGCCACGCCCAGCTCGTCGAGGGTCGCCACCTGGTCTTCCATCAGCGCGATCAGTGGCGAAACCACCACCGCCAGGCCATTGCGCAGCAGCGCCGGGACCTGGAAGCACAGCGACTTGCCGCCGCCGGTCGGCATCAGCACCAGCGCATCGCCGCCGTTGGCCACGCATTCGATGATCGCGTCCTGGCGGCCACGGAAACTGTCGTAGCCGAAGATATCGCGGAGAACGCGCTGAGCCTGTTCGAGCATAACCACTCCAAAAATCGTGAACCCATCCTGGCCGCACAGGCTGGATTAAAATCCGTCGCGGCTCACGTGAAAAAACGCAAGCAGCTTTTACCGGGGAAAATCCGCACCCGGCGGAAAAAAGCCGAGAGTATACCCGAGCGCCCGCCGCCGAAGGGCGACCGCGCGATAGAGCGTCATCCTTTGCCTTGCAGGGCCCGCACAATGCTAGAATTCAACATTGTTCCATTTCCAAGGTAGCCCCTAAATGTCCTTCGCTGAGCAATTGACCCGCCTGCAAGCCTTCCTCGACGCCGACGAGCTGCATGAAGAGGCGTTGGACTACGTTGCCGCCCACGGCTACCTGACCGCGCTGTCGATCTGCGCCGAAGAGGTACCGGAGCGGGAATGGATCGACGCCCTGTTCTCCGAGGAACCCCACTACGCCAGCGACGCCCAGCGCGCCGAGATCGAAGCCACGCTGATCCAGCTCAAGGGCCACATCGCCCGCCAGCTGGCCAGTGACGAGGAGTTCGAGCTGCCGTGCGACCTCGACCTCGGCGAGGAGCCGGACGATTCCGACCTGCGCGGCTGGTGCATCGGTTTCATGGAAGGCGTGTTCCTGCGCGAGGAAGCCTGGTTCGAAAGCGCCGAAGAGGAAGTCAGCGAGATGCTCCTGCCGATCATGGTCGGTTCCGGCCTGTTCGACGAACAGCCTGAATTCGCCGATATCGCCAGCGACGCCAACCTGATGGACGACATGATCGTACAGATCCCTGAGGCGCTGACCGCCCTGTACCTGCTGTGCCACGCGCCAGACGAAAAACCGGCCCTGCTCAAACCGCGCCACCACTGAGTTCGCGGTGGTGCGCTACCTGCTGCTGGCCGTCGGCTGGCTCAGCGTCGCGTTGGGGGTGATTGGCATCTTCCTTCCGGTATTGCCAACCACCCCTTTTCTATTGCTTGCGGCAGCCTGTTTTGCCCGCAGTTCCCCACGCTTTCATGACTGGCTGGTGAATCACCCGCGGCTTGGACCGTGGATTCGCGACTATCTCAGTGGTGAAGGCATTCCCCTCAAGGGCAAGGTCTACGCCATCGGCCTGATGTGGGCGAGCATCGGCTTTTCCTGTTACCTGGTGCCCTCCCCGTGGGCCCGGGGCTTCATGCTCACCAGTGCGGTGCTGGTGTCGATCTATATCCTCAGGCAGAAGACCCTGCGGCGGCCGGAATAGACGTCGGAGTTGATGGCCTCAGCGCTGCGGTGCGACAAGCCGGCTCCCGCAGGCCGTACACAGGCCTCAAAGCCCGTGCTGAACCTGTGGGAGCTGGCTTGCCAGCGATAAGCCCCTGAAGCCTTACACCGTATCCACCTTCAACGAATGATCATTCAGCATCCCGTTGATGATGGTCGCCGTATCCGCCCCTGCCGCGACCACCCCGCCCGCTCCCGCCGTCACTCCGTAGTGCTGGGCCAGATCGACCCCGGCCAGATCGATGGTCTGGGTCGGCGCAGCCCCCGCCACCGAGCTGACCTCGATGGTCGAGACCACACTGGCCCCACTGCCGGTCACCTTGAAGTGCAGGTAGTCATCCAGCGACGCCGTACTGGTGTTCTCCCCCTGGAGCAGTTGCGACAGGTCCAGTCGATCGGTCCCCGGCGTGAAGTCGGTGACCACATCATGCCCGCTGTCACCGAGTTGCCAGAGGAAGGTATCGGCACCGGGGCCACCGGTCAGGGTGTCATCCCCCTTGCCGCCGATCAGCACGTCATCACCGCCACCGCCATTCAGCACGTCGTTGCCCAGCCCGCCTTGCAGCACGTTGGCATTGCCGTCACCGGTCAGGGTGTCGTTGTAGTCCGAGCCGATCAGGTTCTCGATGGATACCAGGGTGTCCAGCCCTGCGCCCACGGTATTCTGCTGCCCGCTGATGGACAGGTTGACCGTGACCCCGGCCGTGGCACTGGCATAGCTGGCAGTATCGGTACCGGCCCCGCCATCGAGCAGGTCATTGCCGGGTCCACCGATCAGCAAGTCGTTACCGTTGCCGCCGTACAGCGCGTCATTGCCGTCCCCGCCGATCAGCACATCGTTGCCATCACCACCGTTAAGGGTGTCGTTGCCACTGCCGCCGAGCAAGGTGTCGGCATTGACCGTACCGGTGAGGGTCGAACTGTCCTGGTAGTTGATGTCCACCGCGCCGGTCGCCGTGCCGCCGTGGCCATCGCTGACGGTATAGCTGCCGTTGTACTGCGGCGTGTTGTCGGCGGCGCCGGAGTAATCGATGGTCATGGTCAGCTGGTAGTTTTCCGCGTTGTTGGCACTGCCCCCGCCGCTGCTGTTGGTCAGGTTGACCACATGGATGCTGTAGACCCCGTCATGACTGGCGACGAAGGCATTGCCGTCGGCGATGGTCTGGTAGCTGCCGGTGTCGTCCTTCCACTCCATCAGCACATTGCCAGCAGGACGATCGTGATCGAGCTTGAGGCTTTCGCCCTGCTTCAAGGTCACCGTGATGGTGTCCTCGTCATTGTTGTTGGCCGCCGACACCGCACCGAGATAACCACTGACCAGTACCGCCGCAGTCATCGAGCCGGCCGTTCCGGTAAAGGAGCTGCGGGCGATGTCCTTCAGTTGGTTCGCCGTGCTGTTGCCAGTGCCATTGAACACCACCGTAGGCGTCGTGCTGCCCACCGTGAAGTCCGATCCGCGAGCCGTCCAGCCGGTGTTGAAGGTGATCGGCGAAGCGCTCAGGCGGTCGTTATTGGCATCGGTGTCATTGGCCACCAGCGCCTCGGACGGCACAGTGATATTGGCCGAGAGGATATTGGTGATTACATGGTCGGCCCCGGCCACTGGTGCGGCATTGGTATAGACGTTGACCACCAGGCTGGCACTGCTCAGGTCGCCATCGTTGTCGCTGGCCACGAAGCCGATGTTTTCCACCTGGTTGCTGCCATTGTCCTTCGGCGGCGTGTAGGTGAAATCGCCAGTGTCCATGTTCACCACGATCGAACCACCGAGAACCGTCTTCACCGTGATGCTGTTGCTCACGGTATCGAACATGCCGCGATCGGTTCCCCCCGTAGCGGCGTAGGAACCCTGGTTGGAATTGCCCTTCGGATCGTAGGTGTAGGTGGTGCCATCGATGACCAGGGATTTGATGAAACCGCCATCGGCACCGAAGGAGCCGCCACTCATCAGGCTGCCGGTAACCGGCGCGCCCTGCACGGTGCCGGACAGCACCGAATTGAGCTGGTTAAGGTCGGTCACCACGGTGGAGTTGGTGTCGGTATGGGTACTGCCGTCGTAGGCCAGCGGGTTGAGGTTGCTGGTATTGACCCCACTGCCCAGGCCGATGGCGTAGGACTTGATCCCGTTGGTATCCAGGAAGTTGGTCCAGGTGGTTTCCCGGGTGCCAGAAATGGCATGGCCAGACGTAGGCTCACCGTCAGAGAAGAAGTAGGTGATGTTCTGCGCGCCTACGATCTTTCCTGCGGTAGTGAAGGCCGCCTGGGCCGTGGTGGTTGCCGAGTCATAGTAGGTGTTACCACCGGCACTGAGGCCATTGACGATGGTCTTGGCATCCGCGACCGAGACCCATACCGAGGACGGCTGGCTGGCGCCACTGGAGAAGGTCACGATCTGCACCTTCACATCACCCAGATCGTCGTACTTGTCCAGCAGTTGCGCGATGGCCTGCTTGGCCAACTGGATACGGGTCAGTCCCGGTACACCGGAGGCATCGTTCATGCTGCCGGACACGTCGATCACCAGCAGCAGGTTCGAGTCCACCTGCCCCGGAGTGACCGAGCGGGTTGCCCCCACGGCCTTGGGCACATCGTCGACGATATTGATCTGGATGGTGCTGGTGGTGAAATTGCCAAGCGCGTCCGTAGCCTTGTAGGTGAAGGACTCGCTCATCACATTGGCACCGTCGTTGGCACCGCCCGGGGTCTTCGGTGCCGACGTCAGAGTGTAGGTGTAGGAACCGTTCGCCAGTAGCTGGATCTGACCGTAGGACCCGGTCGGACTGCTGACCAGGCTGTAGCTGATAGCGCCAGAACCGCCCGACACGGAGCCAACCAATGTCCCGCTGCCAGTTTCCCCGGTATTGCCCGGATCGCTGCCGACCACGGTACCGGCGGCAAGGTCCTGCCCATCCTTGGTCAGATCGAGAGCTTTCTCGTACACGGTGATGTCCTGGTCCTGACTGGCGACCAGGCTGCAATCCTGCACGTTGACGGTCAGCGTGGTGGTGCTTTCATCGCCGTCGGAATCGCGGATGGTATAGGTGAACACATCCTGGGCACCGGCTGGCGCCACCGAGTTCGGATTGGCGTGATAGACCGCATTGCCCGCGGCATCCAGGGTCAGGGTGCCGTAGGTGCCCGCGACATTGGTATTCAGCGAGCCGATCGCCGAGGTCGAGGTGTTGGCGCCGGCGCGAACGCCGACCACCACATTGCTGCCCGGATCATCAGCCCCTTTGGTGTCATTGCCGAGGACATTGCCGCTGACCGTCCCGCCCTCCACCACCGAAACGGAATCCGGCCGCGCGGTCGGCACATCATCGACGATATTGACGTCCAGGCTGCCGCTGCTGGTGCTGCCGTCAGTATCGGTAGCGGTGACCGTGAAGCTCTCGGTCAGGTTGTTGATTCCGCCGCCTGTAGGATGTGCCTCGTTATCCAGCAGGGTGTAGCTGTAGGACACCACGCCAGTGCTGGCGTTGTAGCCGGTGACTGTCAGGGTATTGCCCAGAGGAGTCGTGGCTGTTTGCGGGAAGGTGGCGGCCACACCGCCGCTGATGACGTTGATGCCACCCACGCTCAAGGTTTGCAGGCCATCCGGTGCAGTGATCGTGAACGTGCCGGACTGGGTCAGTGCCGGTGCATTCGGGCTGCTGCCATCGCTCAGGTTCTTCTCGTAGACCGACAGCTCGCCGCCCGCCACGTTGAGTCCGTTGAGCGTCACTGGATCGTTGAGGTTCTTGATGTTCAACGTCAGATTCGCGGTACTGGTATCGCCGTCGGCGTCCTTCAAGGTGTAGGTAAAGGTCTCGGTCCCCGTACCGCCACCGTGCAAATTGAAGAAGTCCGGATCCGACGGGTTCAGCGTGTAGGTGTAGGAGCCGTCTGCGGCCAGGACCAGGGTGCCGTAGGTGCCGGTGAAGGTACCGGCGGTGATAGGTCCGGTGACACGGTCGGCGCCCTGGACATCGTTGGTCAGCACATTGCCCGTCAGGACCGTCGCTGCTTCGGTGGCCACCGAGGCATTGGTGTCAGCAACAGCAGTAGGCACGTCATCGACGATGTTCACATCGAGACTGCCGCTGCTGGTGCTGCCGTCGGTGTCCGTCGCCGTGACCGTGAAGCTCTCGGTCAGGTTGTTGATACCGCCGCCTGTAGGATGTGCCTCGTTATCCAGCAGGGTGTAGCTGTAGGACACCACGCCGGTACTGGCGTTATAGCCGGTGACTGTCAGGGTATTCCCCAGAGGGGTGGTGGCTGTCTGTGGGAAGGTCGCGGCCACACCGCCGCTGATCACGTTGATGCCACCCACGCTCAAGGTTTGCAGGCCATCCGGTGCAGTGATCGTGAACGTGCCGGACTGGGTCAGTGCCGGTGCATTCGGGCTGCTGCCATCGCTCAGGTTCTTCTCGTAGACCGACA
>Ga0222427_100762_pt1 | contig 30018 bp, 26 predicted proteins | sample 2B20Ametagenome_FD_182890 | JGI IMG/M metagenome (GOLD analysis project Ga0222427, IMG submission 182890) | Enriched microbial communities from leaf-cutter ant dump, University of Wisconsin, Madison, United States - 2B20A (version 2) | ecosystem: Environmental > Terrestrial > Nest > Insects nest...
ACAGCGAAACCGCCGGCTTCTTCCGCCACCTGTGCATGGCCGAGGAAGTCCCGGTGCAAAGCTTCGTGGTGCGCAGCGACATGGGTTGCGGCTCGACCATCGGCCCGATCACCGCCAGCCACCTGGGCGTGCGCACCGTCGATATCGGCCTGCCGACCTTCGCCATGCACTCGATCCGCGAGCTGTGCGGCAGCCAGGACCTCGCCCACCTGGTCAAGGTGCTGACCGCCTTCTACCGCAGCCGCGAGCTGCCCTGAGTCACTGCGGGGCGCTCTGCCCCGCGGTTTTCCACCAGCGCGAGCGGCCCCGTTCGCGCTGTCTGTGACACCGGTCAACCCCGCCCCGTCATTTAGCGCCTATGCTCAAGCCTGAAATTTCCCAGGAAACAGAAGGACCTTGCGCATGTCCGCGTTCCACTCGATGTTCCTCCCGGTGCTCGCCGGCCTGATCCTGCTGACCATCGGCTTCACCAAGCGCGACAGCAACTGGGGCGTGCTGCTGATGTGGGTCGGCATGTTGTCGATACTCGGCATCATGGTGTGGAAGATCCTGGAAAAACTGACCTGAGAAATCCTCTACACTGCGCCGATTACCTGCGTTCGAGGTTGATCGTCCAGTGCCTGCCGTTCTCCGTTATCTCGCCCTGTCGCTGTTTCTCTTCGCCAGCATTGGCCAGGCCCAGGCGGTCAGCCTGCCCGGCCTGCTCGGCAGCGGCAGCGCCACCCAGCCGCAACCCAGCGAGCCGCTGGACAAATCCCTCGACCAGGTCATCACCACCCTGGAAAACGACCAGCAGCGCACGCGCCTGCTGGAAGACCTGAAGAAACTCCGCGACAGCACCCGCCAGGCCCAACCGCAACCCGAGCAGGGCGTGCTGGGCCTGATCGGCGGCACCCTGGCCGAGCTGGAAAAGCAGTTCAGCGGCGAGGCCAGCCCGTTCAAGCGCTGGGCCGACGAGATGGAACTGGCGGGCATCGAACTGGCCGCGCTCAAGGTGCCGGTGCAGCAATGGCCGGGGCTGCTGTTCGGCTTCATCGCCATCCTCGCCCTGTGGAGCCTGCTGGCCTACGCCCTGAACTGGGCCGGGCACCGCCTGCGCCTGCGCTTCGGCCTGACCGAAGAACTGCCCCAGCACCCGCGCACCTGGGACCTGGCACGCTTCGCCCTGCGCAAACTCGGCCCCTGGCTGGTGGCGCTGATCATCACCGTGTACCTGAGCTTCGCCCTGCCCTCGTCCCTCGGCAAATCCATGGCCATGGTCATCGCCTATGCCCTGGTGGTGGGCACGCTGTTCTCGGCCATCTGCGTGATCGCCTTCTCCCTGCTCGACGGCCCGCACCGCCACCGCGCCCTGCATATCCTGCGGCACCGGGCGTTCCGTCCGCTGTGGCTGATCGGCAGCTTCGCCGCCTTCGGCGAGGCGATGAACGACCCGCGCCTGTACCTCGCCCTCGGCACCCACCTGGCCCACGCCCTGGCGACCCTGGCCAATATCCTCGCGGCGCTGTCCACGGCCTTGTTCATCCTGCACTTCCGCCGCCCCATCGCCCACCTGATCCGCAACCAGCCCCTGGCCCAGCGCCTCAAGCGCAAGGCCCTGAGCGACACCATCGAGATCCTCGGCAGTTTCTGGTGGCTGCCGGCACTGGTGCTGGTGGCGATCTCGCTGTTCGCCACCTTCGTCTCCGCCGGCGACACCAGCACCGCGCTACGCCAGTCGCTGATGTGCACCGTGCTGGTGATCCTGTGCATGGTCATCAATGGCCTGGTGCGCCGTCATGCCCTCAAGCCGCGCCGTGCCAACCGTCGCCAGGCGGTGTACGCCGAACGCCTGCGCGGCTTCGGCTATACCCTGGTGCATATGGCCGTATGGCTGGCCTTCATCGAACTGGGCCTGCGGGTGTGGGGCTTCTCGCTGGTCGGCTTCGCTGAAGGTGAGGGCCACGAAGTTGCCGTGCGCCTGGGCGGGCTGGCCGGCACCCTGATTGCCGCCTGGCTGGTATGGATCCTCGCCGATACCGCCGTGCACCACGCCCTGACCCGCTCGCGCAAAGGCCTGGCCAATGCCCGGGCGCAGACCATGATGCCGCTGATCCGCAACGTGCTGTTCGTCGCCATCGCCATCATCGCCCTGATCATCGCCCTGGCGAACATGGGCATGAACGTCACCCCGCTGCTTGCCGGTGCCGGCGTCATCGGCCTGGCCATCGGCTTTGGTGCACAGTCGCTGGTGGCCGACCTGATCACCGGGCTGTTCATCATCATCGAGGACTCCCTGGCCATCGACGACTACGTCGATGTCGGCGGCCACCTCGGTACCGTCGAGGGCCTGACCATCCGCACCGTGCGCCTGCGCGACATCGACGGCATCGTCCATACCATTCCGTTCAGCGAGATCAAGAGCATCAAGAACTACTCCCGGGAGTTCGGCTACGCGATCTTCCGCATCGCCATCCCGCACAGCATGAACATCGACCAGGCCATCGCCCTGATCCGTGATGTGGGGCAGAAGATGCGCACCGATCCCCTGCAGCGACGCAATATCTGGTCGCCGCTGGAGCTGCAGGGAGTGGAGAGTTTCGAATCCGGCTCGGCGGTGCTACGGGCGCGCTTCAAGACTGCGCCGATCAAGCAGTGGGAGGTGTCCCGGGCCTTCAACCTGGCGCTCAAGCGCCAGCTCGACGAGGCCGGCCTGGACCTGGCCACCCCGCGTCTGTCGGTGCAGGTGCTGACCACCGCCGGCGGCGCCGTGGCCGGCAGCAGCGAAAAGGCTTAACCGGCGTCGGCACGAATGCGGATCGCGTCGTGCCGCCAGTACTCCAGGTCGCAGTCGATCAGGCGTCCCGACTGATCGCTGTTGACCCGGGTAATGTGCAACCCCGCACTGCCCGGCGACACCTTCAGCGCCGAAGCTGCCGCTGCCGGCAAGGCGGTCGGCAGGATCTCGAAGCAGACCCGCCCGTACTGGATGGCGTAGTGCCGGTCGTAGATCTCGGTCAGCGACTGGCCGAGGTCGTGTTCGAGGATGCCGGGGAAGTACTCCGGATTCAGATAGTGCTCGGCATACAACACCGCACGCCCGTCGATACGGCGCAGGCGGCAGATCTGGATCACGCTGGACAGTGGCGGCAGGCGCAGGCGCGCGCAGATCGCCGCCGCCGCCGGTTGCAGGCGCGCCGACAGCAGCTCGGTGGCCGGCGTGCGGCCCTGCTCCCGCACCATGGCATGGAAATGACTGCGCTCGATCAGATCGTAGGTCAGGCGCTGCGGCGCGACGAACCAGCCGCGCCGCTCCTCCCGGTAGATCAGGCCCTGGGCTTCCAGTTGCACCAGCGCTTCGCGCAGGGTGATGCGGGTGGTGTCGAACACTTCGCTGAGCTTGCGTTCGGCGGGTAGCTTGCATCCCGGCGCAATCAGGCCGTGTTCAATCTGTTCCTGCAGGGCATGGCAGATCGCTGTAACTGCGCGTGTCGGCAGTGCGTGCATCAAAGGGTTCCTTTCTGGACTAGTCCAGCGCTCCGACGTCCCATCATGGGGCAGCAGCGCAGCGCCGGGAAAACTTCTCAAGCCTAGGCAAGACTCATGAACAGTAGATGACAAGTCTCCCCAACGGTCGCTGACACAAAGGCTGAAAGCCTTGCCGGGCGTGGTCTTGCATCTGGTCTACGCTGTATTTCCAAGGTCGCTTGGCGAGCCGGGGAGCAACAACTCGACATCAAACTGTCATGCAACATCCCTACCTTGGCTCAGGTATTGCTGACCTAGACCAACCGAAAGGCAACACGCCCCACCCCCTCATGTTGTGCAAGGCACCCATTAAGGAGCTTCGGATGAAACAGCTTTTCCTGGCCTCTCTGTTAGGCGCGAGCATTGCCCTGTCGCACACGGCCATGGCCGCCGACACCGACCTCAAGGCACTCGAGGACGCCGCCCGCAAGGAAGGCACCGTCAACAGCGTGGGCATGCCGGATGCCTGGGCGAACTGGAAAGGAACCTGGGAAGACCTGACGAAGAAATACGGTCTCAAGCACATGGACACCGACATGAGCTCGGCCCAGGAAGTGGCCAAGTTCGACGCGGAAAAGGACAACGCCAGCGCCGACATCGGTGACGTCGGCGCCGCCTTCGGCCCGATCGCCGTGGCCAAGGGCGTGACCCAGCCATACAAACCGAGCACCTGGGACCAGGTCCCGGACTGGGCCAAGGACCAGGATGGCCACTGGGCCCTGGCCTATACCGGCACCATCGCCTTCATCATCAACAAGCAACTGGTGAAGGAAGCGGACATGCCGAAAACCTGGCATGACCTGGAAAAGGGCAAGTACAAGGTCGCCATCGGTGACGTCGGTACCGCCGCGCAGGCTGCCAACGGCGTACTGGCCGCGGCCATCGCCTACAAGGGCGACGAGAAGAACATCGAGCCGGGCCTGCAACTGTTCACCAAGCTGGCCCAGCAGAAGCGCCTGTCGCTGGCCAACCCGACCATCCAGACCCTGGAAAAGGGTGAAGTGGAAGTCGGCGTGGTCTGGGACTTCAACGGCCTGAGCTACCGCGAGCAGATCGATCCGAAACGCTTCGAAGTGCTGATCCCGTCGGATGGTTCGGTGATCTCCGGCTACACCACCATCATCAACAAGTACGCCAAGCACCCGAACGCGGCCAAGCTGACCCGCGAGTACATCTTCAGCGATGCCGGGCAGACCAACCTGGCCATCGGCCACGCCCGGCCGATCCGCGCCGAGCACCTGAAGCTGCCGGCGGAAGTGCAGGCCAAGCTGCTGCCGAACGAGCAGTACCGCGCGGCCCAGCCGATCAAGGACGCAGCAGCCTGGGAAGCGACCTCCAAGGCACTGCCGCAGAAGTGGCAGGAGCAGGTCATCATCGAGATGGAGTGAGGCCCAATCGCTGGCAAGCCAGCTCCCACAGGTTCGGCGGTGCACGCGATCCTTGTGGGAGCTGGCTTGCCAGCGATGCTGCACCCACAGTCCCCGGAGCCTTACATGAACCACAACGTCATCCTGGTCCTGCTCGACGGCCTCAACCATCAGGTCGCACACCACGCCATGGGCCACCTGCACGCCTACGTCGAAGCCGACCGCGCCGCCCTCTACCGCCTGGAATGCGAGCTGCCGGCCCTGTCCCGCCCGCTGTACGAATGCATCCTCACCGGCGTGCCGCCGATCGACAGCGGCATCGTGCACAACCAGGTGTCCCGGCTGTCCAAGGAGCGCAGCATCTTCCACTACGCCCGCGATGGCGGTGTGAGCACTGCGGCGGCGGCCTACCACTGGGTCAGCGAGCTGTACAACCGCACGCCCTTCGACGCGGTCCGCGATCGCCACACCCACGCGCCAAAACTGCCGATCCAGAACGGCCTGTTCTACTACGCCGACCACTATCCGGATTCTCACCTGTTCGCCGACGCCGAGTACCTGCGGCGCAAGCACAATCCCGGCTTCCTCCTGGTGCATCCGATGAACATCGACGACGCCGGTCACCGCCACGGCCTGGACAGCAGCCAGTACCGCAACAGCGCACGCAGCGCCGACATCCTCCTGGCCGATTACCTGGCCACCTGGCTCGCCGAGGGCTACCAGGTGCTGGTGACCGCCGACCACGGCATGAACAACGACCGCTCGCACAACGGCCTGCTCCCGGAAGAACGGGAAGTGCCGCTGTTCGTCTTCGGCGATGCCTTCAGCCTTGACCCCAATGCCAAGCCACTGCAAACCGAACTGTGCGGAACCATCTGCCAGTTGCTCGGGGTCGCTCACGACAAACCGTTCTGCCGGGAGCTGCTCTCTTGAATCCCCTTTCCCGCGGCAAGTGGCTGGCGCTGCTGTGCCTGCTGCCCTTCGCAGTGTTCTTCATCATCTTCCAGATCGCCCCACTGGGCTGGGTGGCGATCCACGGCCTGCAAGCCGAAAGCGGCTGGGGCCTGGACAATTTCAGCAAGATCTTCGCCTCGAAGTTCTACCGCCAGGCGATCCAGCACAGCCTGGAAATCAGCTTCTGGTCGAGTCTGTTCGGCATCTTCATCGCGGTGCTGGGCAGCTATTCGCTGCAACGGGTCGACTCGCGCCTGCGCGACTTCGTCAACGCCTTCGCCAACATGACCAGCAACTTCTCCGGGGTGCCGCTGGCCTTCGCCTTCATCATCCTGCTCGGCTTCAACGGCGCCCTCACCCTGGCCCTGAAGCAGGCCGGGCTGATCGAGGATTTCAACCTGTATTCCAAGACCGGGCTGATCATCCTCTATACCTACTTCCAGATTCCCCTCGGCGTACTGCTGCTCTACCCGGCCTTCGACGCCCTGCGCGAAGACTGGCGCGAATCGGCCTCGCTGCTTGGCGCCAGCCCCTGGCAGTACTGGCGGCATATCGGCCTGCCGGTGCTGACCCCGGCGCTGCTCGGCACCTTCGTCATCCTCCTGGCCAACGCCCTCGGCGCCTACGCCACGGTGTACGCCCTGACCACCGGCAACTTCAACGTGCTGCCAATCCGCATCGCCGCCCTGGTGGCCGGTGATATTTCCCTCGACCCGAACCTGGCCAGCGCCCTGGCGATCATCCTGGTCGGGCTGATGACCCTGGTGACCCTGGTCCATCAATGGCTGCTGAAGAGGAGCTACCATGTCGCGCGCTGAACCCGGGCGCACTGCCCTCTACCATCGTCTGGTGGTCTGGGTGCTGTTCCTGATCCTGCTCCTGCCCCTGGCCGGCACCCTGCTCTACTCGGTTTCCACCAGTTGGTCGGCCAGCCTGCTGCCCAGCGGCCTGACCTTCAAGTGGTACGTGGCGCTATGGAGCGACCCGCGCTTCCTGACCGCCTTCGCCCAGTCGCTGCTGGTCTGCGTCGGCGCCCTGGCGCTGTCGGTGCTGCTGATCCTGCCGCTGCTGTTCGTCGTGCATTACCACTTCCCCAAGCTCGACGGGCTGATGAACATCCTCATCCTGCTGCCCTTCGCGGTACCGCCGGTGGTGTCCTCGGTGGGCCTGCTGCAGCTCTACGGCTCGGGACCGATGGCGATGGTCGGCACGCCGTGGATCCTGATCGGCTGCTACTTCACCGTGGCCTTGCCGTTCATGTACCGGGCGATCACCAACAACCTCCAGGCCATCAACCTGCGCGACCTGATGGACGCCGCCCAGTTGCTCGGTGCCAGCACCTGGCAGGCGGCATTCCTGGTGGTCCTGCCGAACCTGCGCAAGGGCCTGATGGTGGCGCTGCTGCTGTCGTTTTCCTTCCTGTTCGGCGAGTTCGTCTTCGCCAACCTGCTGGTGGGTACCCGCTACGAAACCCTGCAGGTGTACCTGAACAACATGCGCAACAGCAGTGGCCACTTCAACAGTGCCCTGGTGATTTCCTACTTCCTCTTCGTGCTGGTGCTGACCTGGGCAGCCAACCGCCTGAACAAGGACAAGACCTGAAATGAGCTTCGTCAGCATCCAGAACCTGGAAAAGACCTACGCCGGCAGCCCGGTGTTCAAGGACATCAATTTCACCATCGCCCGCGGCGAGTTCATCACCCTGCTCGGCCCCTCCGGCTGCGGCAAGTCGACCCTGCTGCGCTGCATCGCCGGGCTGACCCCGGTGGACAGCGGCAAGATCCTTCTCGATGGCACCGACCTGGTGCCGATGAGCCCGCAGAAGCGCGGGATCGGCATGGTGTTCCAGAGCTATGCGCTGTTCCCCAACATGACCGTGGCGCAAAACGTCGCCTTCGGCCTGCGCATGCAGAAGGTCTCCGGCCAGGACAGCCAGGTGCGGGTCGACGAGGCTTTGCGCATGGTGGAATTGCAGGACTTCGCGGCTCGCTACCCGCATCAGCTCTCCGGCGGCCAGTGCCAGCGCGTGGCCCTGGCCCGTTCGCTGGTCACCCGGCCACGCCTGCTGCTGCTCGACGAGCCGCTGTCGGCCCTCGACGCCCGGATCCGCAAGCACCTGCGTGAACAGATCCGCAGTATCCAGCGCGAGCTGGGGCTGACCACGGTGTTCGTCACCCACGACCAGGAGGAAGCGCTGACCATGTCCGACCGCATCTTCCTGATGAACCAGGGCAAGATCGTCCAGAGCGGCGATGCCGAGACCCTCTACACCGCGCCGGTGGATGCCTTCGCCGCCGGCTTCATCGGCAACTACAACCTGCTCGACGCCGACAGCGCCAGCCGCCTGCTGGAGCGCCCGGTGCACTGCCGCCTGGCGATCCGCCCGGAAGCCATCGCCCTAAGCCTGGACGGTGCGCTCGACGGCCAGGTACGCAGCCACAGCCTGCTCGGCAATATCATCCGCTACCGGGTCGAGGCCCGCGGCGTCGAGTTGCTGGTGGACGTGCTCAACCGCTCGTCCGCCGATCTCTATCCGGACGGACAACGGGTATCCTTGTCGATCGATCCAACTGCCCTGCGCGAAGTCGCCTAGGGATGCACGGGAGTTTTGCGTTATGGCTTTAGCGATCTTCGATCTCGACGACACCCTGATCCACGGCGACTGCGCCTCGCTCTGGAGCGAGCAGATGGCCCGCCTGGGCTGGGTCGACGGCCCGTCGTTCCTGCAGCGCGACCATGAGCTGATGGACGCCTACGGCAAGGGTCACCTGGCGATGGAAGACTACATGGTGTTCAGCCTGGAGCCGGTGGCAGGGCGTACTCCCGAGGAAGTCGCGCACCTGGTCGAGCCTTGGGTCGAGGATTTCATCGAACCGGTCATCTACAGCGATGCCTGCCGTGTCATTGCCGAGCACCGGCGCAAAGGCGACCGCATCCTGGTGATCTCCGCCTCGGGCGAGCATCTGGTCGGCCCGATCGCCGCGCGGCTGGGCATCGATGAATTTCTCGCGATCAACCTGGAAGTGGTCAACGGCGTGTACAGCGGCCGTACCGAGGGTGTGCTGACCTACCGCGAAGGCAAGATCACCCGCTTGCTGGAATGGCTGGATCAGGAAGAGGAAAACCTGGAGGGGGCGAGTTTCTACTCGGATTCGCGCAACGACCTGCCGCTGCTGTCGAAGGTGGACCACCCGCATGTGGTGAATCCGGATCCGGTGTTGCTTGAGCATGCCGAGAAGAATGGCTGGCCGGTGCTGACCTGGAGTTGATGGGTTGTTCTTCAGGCCCCTATCGCCGGCAACGCCGGCTCCCACAAGGATCATGTGTACCGCTGATCCTGTGGGAGCCGGCGTTGCCGGCGATAGGGCCCTCAAACATCACACCAGACTCGGATCCACCACCAGCACCAGCTTCCCGGACACCTGGTTACCTGCCAGTTCCTCGAAGGCCGACTGGGCATCCGCCACCGGATAGCTGCCCACCAGTTGCGGCTTCAGGCGCCCCTCGGCAAACAGCGGCCAGACCTGCTGGTGCAGATCACTGAGCAGGTCGGCCTTGAACTGATCATCCCGATTGCGCAGGGTCGAGCCGGTCACCTGGATGCGCTTGCCCAGCAGCAGGGCCATGTCCAGCTCGGCCTTGCGTCCACCCATCAGGCCGATGATCACCCAGCGGCCATCACGACCCAGCAGCTTCAGGTTCAGCTCGGCATAGCTGGCGCCGACCGGGTCGAGCACCACATCGAACGGAGCGAAGTCGTTCAGCGCTTGCAGATCGTCACCACGGACCACGCCACCGCTGGCGCCCAGGTTCTGGCAATAGGCCAACCGCTCGGTCGAGCCGACGCTGACCCAGCACGGGCTGCCGAAGGCCTTGCACAACTGGATCGCCGCCGAGCCCACACCGCTGGCCCCGGCATGCAGCAATACCTTCTCGCCCGGGCGCAGGCCACCGAACTGGAACAGGTTGAGCCAGGCCGTGGCATAGACTTCCGGTATCGCCGCCGCTTCATGCAGGCTCAGGCCTTCCGGCACCGGCAGGACGTGACGGGCATCGACCACCACTTCCTCGGCCATGCCGCCGCCTGCCAGCAGGGCACAGACCCGGTCACCCACTTGCCAGGAGGAACCGGCGCCCACCTCGGTGATCACCCCGGAGCACTCCAGTCCGAGGAACTCGCTGGCCCCTGGCGGCGGCGGATAGAGCCCGGCGCGTTGCAACAGGTCGGCACGGTTGAGGCCAGCGGCGGCAACACGAATTCGTACTTGACCTACATCGCATGTTGGACTTGTCGCTTCAACCCACTCCACATGTCCTTCAACGCCTTGCAATGCCTTCACAGTGCCTCCATAGTTGATGTCAAGACCGAGCCTGGCGCTTGTAGCGCCGGGCTTTTTGCATTATGCGACCGGTTCTTCTGGAACCGGCGAATCAAAGACGGCCCACTATGCGTTATGAATTGTCCCTGCGTCGAATCGGCATGAAGCATTTTCTCTCCAGTTCCGCCCTCGCCTTGCTGATCGGCCTCGGCAGCCTGCCCCTGGCAGGCAATGCATTGGCCGCCAACAGTTGGGAATCGCTGCATCCGGACCGCGACCAGGTGGCCGCCAGCCTGAACGTGGTGGAGCTGCTCAAGCGCCATCACTACAGCAAGCCCCCCCTGAACGACGCCCGCTCGGTGATCATCTACGACAGCTACATCAAGCTGCTGGACCCGGCGCGCAGCTACTTCCTGGCCAGCGACATCGCCGAGTTCGACAAGTGGAAGACCCAGTTCGACGACTTCCTCAAGAGCGGCAACCTGGAGCCGGGCTTCGATATCTACAAGCGCTACCTGGACCGGGTCAAATCCCGCCTGGACTTCACCCTTGCCGAGCTGAACAAGGGCGTCGACAAGATCGACTTCAACGCCCACGAAACCCTGCTGGTGGACCGCAAGGACGCCCCCTGGATCAAGACCGAGGCCGACCTTGACGACCTCTGGCGCAAACGCCTGAAAGACGAAGTCCTGCGCCTGAAGATCGCCGGCAAGGAACCCAAGGCGATCCAGGAGCTGCTCACCAAGCGCTACAAGAATCAACTGGCGCGTCTCGACCAGACCCGCTCGGAAGACATCTTCCAGGCCTACATCAACACCTTCGCCCAGTCCTACGACCCGCACACCAACTACCTGTCGCCGGACAACGCGGAAAACTTCGACATCAACATGAGCCTGTCGCTGGAAGGCATCGGTGCCGTTCTGCAAAGCGACAACGACCAGGTCAAGATCGTCCGCCTGGTACCCGCCGGCCCGGCCGCGAAAACCAAGCAGGTCGCCCCTGCCGACAAGATCATCGGTGTCGCCCAGGGCGACAAGGAAATGGTCGACGTGATCGGCTGGCGCCTGGACGAAGTGGTCAAGCTGATCCGTGGCCCGAAAGGCTCGGTGGTGCGCCTGGAAGTGATCCCGGCGAGCAACGCGCCGAACGACCAGACCAGCAAGGTGGTGTCGATCACCCGCGAAGCGGTCAAGCTGGAAGAGCAGGCAGCGAAGAAGTCGGTGCTCAACCTCAAGCAGGATGGCCGCGACTACAAGCTCGGCATCATCGAGATCCCGGCCTTCTACCTGGACTTCAAGGCCTACCGTGCCGGCGATCCGGACTACAAGAGCACCACCCGTGACGTGAAGAAGCTGCTCACCGAACTGCAGAAGGAAAAAGTCGACGGCGTGGTCATCGACCTGCGCAACAACGGCGGCGGTTCCCTGCAGGAAGCCACCGAGCTGACCAGCCTGTTCATCGACAAAGGCCCGACCGTACTGGTGCGCAACAGCGACGGCCGTGTCGACGTGCTCGAAGACGAGAACACCGGCGCCTTCTACAAAGGCCCGCTGGCGCTGCTGGTCAACCGCCTGTCCGCCTCGGCCTCGGAGATCTTCGCCGGCGCCATGCAAGACTATCACCGCGCCCTGATCATCGGTGGCCAGACCTTCGGCAAAGGCACCGTGCAGACCATCCAGCCGCTCAACCACGGCGAGCTGAAGCTGACCCTGGCCAAGTTCTACCGGGTTTCCGGGCAGAGTACCCAGCACCAGGGCGTGCTGCCTGACATCGATTACCCGTCGATCATCGACACCAAGGAAATCGGCGAAAGCGCCCTGCCCGAAGCCATGCCGTGGGACACCATCCGTGCCGCGATCAAGCCGGCCAGCGACCCGTTCAAGCCGTTCCTGGCCCAGCTCAAGGAACGTCATGACGTGCGCAGTGCCAAGGATGCCGAGTTCGTCTACATCCGCGACCGCCTGGCCCTGACCCAGAAGCTGATGAGCGAGAAGACCGTCAGCCTCAACGAGGAAGAACGCCGCGCCCAGCACGCCGACATCGAAGGCAAGCAACTGGCCCTGGAGAACATCCGGCGCAAGGCCAAGGGCGAAGAGCCGCTGAAGGAGCTGAAGAAGGAAGACGAGGACGCGATCCCCGCCGAGCCGGACGACAGCAAACCGGAAGACGACGCCTATCTGAGCGAGACCGGGCGTATCCTGCTCGACTACCTGAGCCTGAACTCGGCGGTGGCCAAGCACTGAACGAGGCTGAATCGATAATGGCGAAATACTATGACCGTGTAGTATCAAGTCATTAAACAGTCATCAAACTGTCGTGAAATAAGGGACTGAGCGTTACAAACGCCAGTCCCTTTTTTTCAAGGTAGTAACGATATGACCATGACCGAGCAGCTCAGCGCGTTGAGTTCCATCCTGACTCAAGGCGGCTTGCACAGCCTGTTCCAGCCTATCGTCTGCCTCTCCGAACGTCGCATCCTCGGCTACGAAGCCCTGAGCCGCGGCCCGTCCAACAGCCCCCTGCATTCGCCGATCAACCTGTTTGCCGTGGCCCGGCACGCGGGACGCCTGACCGAGCTGGAAATTGCCTGCCGGGAAAGTGCCTGCCGGCGTTTCAGCCAGCAACGGCTGGAGGGCAAGCTGTTCCTCAACGTGTCTCCGGAATCCCTGCTCGAACCGCAGTACCAGTCCGGGCTGACCCTCAAGCTGCTGCAGAATCTCGGCATCCCGGCGAGCCAGGTGGTCATCGAGCTCACCGAACAGACCCCGACCGATGATTTCCAGCTGCTCTACAACGCCCTGCACCACTACCGCGACATGGGCTTCTCCATCGCCCTCGACGACCTCGGCGCCGGCTATTCGAGCCTGCGCTTGTGGTCGGAACTGCGTCCGGACTACGTCAAGATCGACCGCCACTTCATCGACGGCATCCACCTCGACCCGGTAAAGCGCGAATTCGTCGGTTCCATCCTGCAGATCGCCAAGGCATCGCGGGCCAAGGTGGTTGCCGAAGGGATCGAGCTGCCCGAAGAACTGGCGGTCCTGACCGAAATGGGCGTCGATCTGGTCCAGGGCTACCTGATCTGCCGCCCCCAGGAACATCCGCCACGGGACGTCGCGCAACTGCTGCCGGGGCCGGTGCTGAACAGCCTGCCGATCCTCAGCGACGAGATCTCCGACCTCGGCGCACTGCTGATCGAACAAACGGCCGTCACCGGCGATACCGCCACGCCGCTGGTACTGGAAGCCTTCCGCCGCCAGGCCAACCTCAACTCCCTGGCGGTGCTCGATGAGCAACAGCGGCCGTGCGGCATCGTCCACCGCCATTCGCTCTCCGATGCCCTGCTCAAGCCCTTCGCCACCGACCTGTTCGCGCGCAAACCGATCAGCCGGCTGATGAGCGACGACTTTCTCGCGGTGGAGCTGACCCAGTCCCTGCAAAGCGTCAGCCGCCTGCTCACCAGCCGTGCACGGCAGCGCATCGAGGAAGACTTCATCATTACCCACCAAGGCCGTTATCTCGGGCTGGGGCGGGTGATCGACGTGCTCAAGCTGATCACCGAGCAGAAGATCCAGCAGGCCCGCTACGCCAACCCGCTGACCCTGCTGCCGGGCAACGTGCCGATCCAGCAGTGCCTGGCGCGGCTGCTGCAACAACGGCGTCAGGCGGCGATCTGTTACGTGGATATCGACAGCTTCAAGCCGTTCAACGATATCTACGGCTACGCCCGCGGCGACGAGGTGCTGCTGTGCCTGGCGCAATGCCTGAACGAGCGGGTCGATCCGAGTCGGGACTTCGTCGGCCATATCGGCGGCGACGACTTCATGCTGGTGCTGGGTTCGCAGGATTGGCAGCAGCGTCTGGACCTGCTGCTGGCGGACTTCGAAAAACAGTGCCGGCGCTTCTACCGCAGCGAGCATCTGGAAGCTGGCTGCTTCATCGCCCACAACCGGCTCGGGCAGCGTCAGGAGTTCCCATTGCTGTCGCTATCGATCGGGGTGGTGCAACTGCGCTCGGAGACCTGCGCCGAGCTGGACGCCGACCAGTTGGCCGACCTGGCCTCGCAGGCCAAGCACCATGCCAAGGAAGTCCAGGGGGCCAGCGTGTACCTCATCGATACCGCAGCCGCCTGAAAACACAACGCGGACCCTGTGGGAGCGGGTTCACCCGCGATTGCGATAGTGGACTCACCGACTCCATCGCGGCGGTCCGGCGTTCCGGTAAACCCGCTCCCACAGGGTCCGCGTAGCTCTTAAACCTGTTCTCTGCGCGACAGCGCAGCCTGAAAGGCTGGGTGAACTCCCACAGGGTCCGCGTTATCAGCCTTCTTCCGGGTAGGAATACTCGAATACCCGCACCACCTCCGAGGCATGCCACGACGCTGCGGCCATGCCATCGGAAGGCCCGGAAAACCGTCCCAGCCGCTCCACACACTCGAAGAATCCGGTACGCGGCAGGCGGCTGGCGCCCTGGCTGATCACCAGTGAGCTGCGCAGCGGCTGCTCGGCACGGGCATCGAGCACCGCCAGGTACTCCAGTGCCGCCGTCAGGGTCTGCATCGCCGGGCTCGGCAGTTGCAGGCGCTCCAGCAGCGCGCGGTAGGTCAGCAGGTGGCGCTGCCGGCGAGCGACATCCAGCTCGCCGAGCAGCCCCTCCCAGTGTTGCCGGCTGATCCGCACGGCGCTCATGACGGATCGCTCCAGCCCGGCACGCCCAGCTCCCAGGCCAGGCTGCGACGGATCGCCGAGTCCGGCAGACGTTCACCGCTTTCGATCATGGCCAGGTAGACCGGGCTGATGCCGACCTTGCGCGCCAGTTGCTCGGCCGCCAGGCCCTTGGCCTGACGCAACGCGGCCAGCTCGCTCAGGGCAGGCGCGCTGGCCGGGGAAGAAGCTGCATCGGTGGTGGTTTGCACATCGCCGGACACCGCCTCAGGGTGTCCCGCCGCCTTGAGTAACGCCTGATATTGATCCCAGGGAACAACCGCGTACTCGGGTTGACCATCTCGGCTAATTACCTGAATAGCCATTACAACCCCCTTGTCGGACTTCTCGCATGTAATCTGTAGGCATAATCGTTATGCCAATAATATTACCAGCCATCGAGGGAATTGCAGCACGTCGCGCGGGTCAGCTGCGGTGTTGCTCCAGGCGCAGCGCTTCAGGGGTGTCCGGCAGGCGTTCGACCACCCGCAACTTTTCCGGGGATTGACGCTGGCGCCAGGCACGGAAGGCGTCCAGTTCGTCGCTCACGGTCTTCAGCACCCAACCCAGCACGGCGATGTCGTCGAGCAGGCCGACGCCCAGCAGCCAGTCGGGAATCGCGTCCAGCGGGCTGACGAAATACAGCAGGCCGGCGACGATGGTCACCAGCGCCTTTGGGCTGACTGCCCGGTACTCACCACGCCACCAGGCCACGCAGAGGGCCTGCAGCAGGCGCACATCCTCCTTCAACTGCCCCAGTCGCGGCCCCTTGCGTGCCACGGCGAACAGCAGCGCCGGCAAGCGTCCACGGCTGAGCAGACGCTCGGCGAGGGGCAGGAAGCGGGCGAAATTCCACGGTGCTTTCATGGGACCTCCATCAGCAGTGGCGGGAAGGTTATCCACATTAATTGTGGATAACCTTGTGAACAGAGCTTCATTTCCGGGCCAGGGCTCCCGGTGGGCAAGGGCCGGGGTCGGATCGGGCGTTTTTTACACACTTGTTTCATTGCGCAATCGTTTTGCAGAAGCTTTTGTGAACCTTGTCACAGGGCCGTGGCCACTCTACTCCCGTCATCCTGCAAAAACGACAACGCCCCGTGGGTACGGGGCGTTGGACAACAGCAAAAGCCGAATTACTTGGCTGGAGCTGCTTCGGCAGCTGGTGCTTCGGGAGCCGCATCGGCTTCCGGCGCTTCCAGCTTGGACATGTCCTTGATGCCGATCAGTTCCAGATCGAAGACCAGGACCGAGTTGGCCGGGATCATCGGGCTTGGGCTCTGCGCGCCGTAGGCCAGGTCGGCCGGGATGAACAGCTTGACCTTCTCGCCGACGTGCATCAGTTGCAGGCCTTCGACCCAGCCCGGGATCACGCCGCTGACCGGCAGGTCGATCGGCGCACCGCGCTCGACGGAGCTGTCGAAGACCTTGCCGTCGATCAGCTTGCCTTCGTAGTGGACGGTGACCACGTCGGTCGGCTTCGGCTGGGCGCCGTCAGCCTTTTTCACCACTTCGTACTGCAGGCCGGAAGCGGTGGTGACCACACCAGGCTTCTTGCCGTTTTCCTCAAGGAACTTCTTGCCGGCCGCAGCGGACTCTTCGCCCTGCTTGGTCAGGCGCTCTTCGGCACGCTTCTGCAGTGCGGCGAAGGCTTCGATCAGCTCGTCGTCCTTCAGACGCTGCTCTTTCTTGCCGATGGCATCTTCGATGCCCTGGGCAACAGCCTTGGAATCGAGGTCGTCCATGCCTTCCTGAGCCAGGCTCTTGCCCATGTTCAGGCCGATACCGTAGGAGGCTTTCTGTGCCGGGGTTTTCAGCTCGACGCTGGTCTGCGAATCGCAACCCGCCAGGACCAGGCTAACCAGGGCAACCGCAGCCGCCAACCGATGCTGTTTCATGCTATTTCCTTGTTCATGCGCCAAAGGGGCAATCGGGTAAAGCCGCGAGAATATCAGGCGGCCACGACCAATGGCTACCGGCAATAAGAACGAGAAAAGTCCCGGAAGTTCAGCAATATGAACAGTTCTTCATGCAGCCATGCGGCATACGGCCAGCAGGGGCTTGGCGACCGCCCTCAAGGGTAGTCGCCATCCCGGTATTGCGCCGCAACTTCACGCAACACTTCACACAGCCATTGCGCCGGAAGTGCCGACGGCAGCGCCGCATTACTGCAGATCCCCACCGAGCCGCCGGGCTCGCTGACACCCAGGTCCAGCTCGTGCAGTTCACCGCGATCGAGGTCGACCCGCACTGCATCGCGCGGCGCGACCCACACCGCGTCGCTGCCCTGCACATAGCGCCGGCTCAAGGCCGGTGACAAGGTTTCCAGCCGCTGCTGTGGCTGTTCGATGGCGCACTGCACGAACAGGCTGTCGGCATGCTTGCGGATGGTGGTTCCCGCAAGCGGCAGCACCAGCGGGTAATCACCGAGACGGGCACGCTCCAGCGGCTCGCTGGCCAGCAACGGATGGCCCGGGCGCACCACCAGTGACATGGATTCGCTGTACAGGTGCTCGAAGAGCAGGCCCTGGATCTGCGGGCTGTCGGTCATGCGCCCGATCACCAGGTCCAGCTCGCCGACATGCAACTGCGCCAGCAGATGGGCACTGGGTCCGGTGGCGACGCTGACCACCAGGGCGGCATGACGCTGGTGCAGGCGGCGGATGACTTCCGGCATCAGCAGGCTTTCCACGGTGGACAGCACACCGACCTTCACCTGTGGCGGCGCGTGCTCCTCGCCGCGCAAGGTGCTCACCCCCTCGCGCAGGGCCTGGACGCAGGGACCGGCGTAACGCATGAAGCGCACCCCGGCCGGGGTCAGCTCGACACCCTGCCGGCCGCGCTCGAACAGCCGGGTCTGAAGCAGGTCCTCAAGCTCCTTGAGGGTCTTGGAAATCGCCGGCTGGGTGATGGCCACGGCGTCCGCGGCCTTGGCGAAGCTGCCCTGGCGGGCGATTTCGAGAAAGCACAGGAGATGGCGGAATTTGATGCGGGTATCGAGGTTCATGCAGCGAGTGTATCTGTGTCCTGATGTTTTTGTGTCAGGTTCGAGGGCCAATCGCCGGCAACGCCGGCTCCCACAGGTATCGCGTACACCGCAGAACCTGTGGGAGCCGGCGTTGCCGGCGATCGGGCGCAACCCGGACTGCCTGTCAGGCCCCGATCTCCACCCGCCCCTCGTTCACCCGTACCGGCCAAACCTTCAAGGCGTGCTCCTGATCCTCCAGGCAACGCCCATCACGCAAACAGAAATGCTGCTTGTACAACGGCGAAGCCACCACCAGCTCGCCCTTCAGGCTGCCGATCAGCCCCCGCCCGATGACATTGGCTCCGGACACCGGGTCATGATTGTCCAGCGCATGCACTTCAACCTCGGCCCCCGGCACATAGAACAACGCCACCTGCGCCCCCTCGTGCCAGACCACCACCCCGGAGCGCGGCACCAGGTCGGTTTCGGCACAGACCGGCGTCCAGCTCGGCGACGATTTCACAGCGGCATTCGACAGGCTCATCAGAGCACCTCCTCGGTTACGGGAATCAGATGAAGTTCGGCAGCGGCAATCGGCCGACGCTGGCCGCGCTCACGCACGAAGTGCACGTCGGGATCGCCACGGCGGTCGTTGACGAAGGTACGGAAGCGCTTGAGTTTTTCCGGGTCCTTGAGGGCGTTGGCCCATTCGCATTCGTAGCGGTCGACCACATGCTGCATCTGCGCCTCCAGCTCGGCCGCGAGCCCGAGGCTGTCGTCGAGGATCACCTGCTTGAGGTAGTCCAGGCCGCCCTCCAGGTTCTCGCGCCAGACCGAGGTGCGCTGCAGCTTGTCGGCGGTGCGGATGTAGAACATCAACACGCGGTCGATCAGACGCACCAGGGTGGCGTCATCCAGGTCGGTAGCGAACAGTTCGGCGTGACGCGGGCGCATGCCGCCGTTGCCGCAGATGTACAGATTCCAGCCCTTCTCGGTGGCGATCACGCCGATGTCCTTGCTCTGCGCCTCGGCACACTCGCGGGTACAGCCCGACACGGCGAACTTGAGCTTGTGCGGCGAACGCAGGCCCTTGTAGCGGTCTTCCAGCAGCAGGGCCATCTTCACGCTGTCCTGCACGCCGTAGCGGCACCAGGTGCTGCCGACGCAGGACTTCACGGTACGGGTCGACTTGCCGTAGGCATGCCCGGTCTCGAAGCCGGCGGCGATCAGCTCTTCCCAGATCAGCGGCAACTCGTGCAACTGCGCGCCGAACAGGTCGATGCGCTGGCCGCCGGTAATCTTGGTGTAGAGGTCGTATTTCTTCGCCACCTCGCCGATCACGATCAGCTTGTCCGGGGTGATCTCGCCGCCCGGAATTCGCGGCACCACCGAGTAGGTGCCGTTCTTCTGCATGTTGGCCATGAAGGTGTCGTTGGTGTCCTGCAGCGGCACCAGCGCCGGGTCCATGATCGGCTGGTTCCAGCACGAGGCGAGGATCGAACCGACCGTGGGCTTGCAGATGTCGCAGCCAAGATGGCCCTTGCCATGGCGCGCCAGCAGCTCGTCGAAATCGCGAATGCCCTCGACCCGCACCAGCGCATAGAGCTCCTGGCGGGTGTAGGCGAAGTGTTCGCAGAGGCTCTTGTCCACGGCCACGCCGCGGGCGGTCAGTTCGTGCTCGAAGACCTGCTTGAGCAAGGCCGCGCAACCGCCGCAACCGGTGGCCGCCTTGGTGCAGCCCTTGACCGCTGCCAGGTCGCCGCAGCCGCTGTCGATGGCGGCACAGATCGCGCCCTTGCTGACGTTGTGGCAGGAGCAGATGGTCGCGCTGTCGGGCAAGGCATCGGCACCCAGGGCCGGCGCACCGCCGGATTGCGGCAGGATCAGCGCCGCCGGCTCGTCCGGCACGGCGATGCCGTTCTGCACGTATTGCAGCAGGGTGTCGTAGTAGCTGTTGTCGCCCACCAGCACGGCGCCGATCACCCGCTTGCCGCTGGCATCCAGGACCAGGCGCCGGTAGCTGCTGCCGCCCTCGTCGATAAAGCGGTAGCTGCGTGCCCCCGGCGTGGCGCCATGGGCATCGCCGATGGAGCCGACATCGACGCCGAGCAGCTTGAGCTTGGTCGACATGTCCGCCCCGGCGAACGGCTCCGCAGCCTGCCCGGCCAGGGCCGCAGCCAGGTTGCGGGCCATGCTGTAGCCGGGCGCCACCAGGCCGAACACGCTGCCATTCCACGAGGCGCACTCGCCGATGGCGTAGATGCGCGGGTCACTGCTGCGGCATTCGCCATCGATCACCACGCCACCACGAGTCGCCACTTCCAGGCCGCAGGCACGGGCCAGGGTATCCTGCGGGCGGATACCGGCGGAGAACACGATCAGGTCGGTCTCAAGAAACTCGCCGCCGTCGAAATTCATCCGGTAGCGATACTCTTCCCCGGCAACGATCGCCTGGGTCGCCCGGGACAGATGCACGCCAACCCCCAGCGCCTCGATCCGCGCGCGCAGCGCCGCACCGCCCTCGCCGTCCAGCTGTACCGGCATCAGGCGCGGGGCGAACTCCACCACATGGGCTTCCAGGCCCAGTGACTTGAGGGCGTTGGCCGCCTCCAGGCCGAGCAGCCCGCCCCCCACCACCACACCGCGCCGAGCACTGGTCGCAGCGGCGCGAATGCCGTCGAGATCGTCCAGGGTGCGATAGACCAGCCGCGCCGAACCTTCGGAACCCTGGATCGGCGGCACGAAGGGATAGGAACCGGTAGCAAGGATCAATTGGTCATAGGCATAACGCCCCGCGCTGGTCACCACCTCGCGGCGCTCGCGGTCGATCTCCAGCACCGCCTCGCCCAGATGCAAGGCCACACCGTGCTCGCCATACAGACCGGCCTCCCCCAGTGCCAGAGCCTCGGCATCGCTGCCGGCGAAGTACTCGGACAGGTGTACCCGATCGTAGGCACGCTGGCGTTCCTCGCCGAACACCCGCACCTCGAAACGGGCCAGGGCACCGCGCTCGATCAATTGCTCGACGCAGTGATGACCGACCATGCCGTTGCCGACGATAACCAGCTTTTCTCGTTGTTGGATGGACGCAAAGGCGTTCATGCGCGGTTCCTCACGGTGCGGGGCGAACCCCAAAAAAAACACAAAAAAAGGCGCCTGGAGCCGAAGCTCCAGGCGCCTTTGCCTGGTCTTGATCGTTATGGTCCGAAAAGGTGATCGACGTTGACCACCGGGGACGTTGTGAAACGGTAAAAGCAGGGACTGTGCCAAGTGCGGATATGGCCTGAAATCGGGGGATTTCAGGGTTTATCGGGGGTGAGATCGAACCATGGTGGTGCAGTGGTCACTGTTTTGGAGCACGGGTGGGGCCATGGCCACGCGGTTTAAAACGCAGGCCTGCGTCAAGACCGATGATGTCTATTAGCGGGACATTCATGTTGCATCCTGGATGAATGTGCTCATGGCGCAGTCCTCGATTCCAGATCCATATCCGCAGGCCATTCCACCTTGGGCGCCAGGTAAAGGGCGATGTTGAAATCCGACACATTGTTGTGATCTTTTGGCCGGCCAGGAGGGGGTAGTGCATCAGGGCCTTGTTGCATGTAGGTGCAGATATAGGCCCAGGCATGCTGGTCGGCGCCCATGGTGGTCAGGGGGAAGCGGTCGATGACTTCGTTGGTGCCGGGCTTGACGATGGAAAGCACTACGCCGCCCTTGATGACCACTCCATTTCCCGTTGCGCCGCGCTTTAACCAGCGTTCGGCACGAACCTGGGACCAGTCATAGGCAACTGGTTCCACTCGCCAGCGTTCGAAGGGGTTCCACCAGCGGAAGTTGAAGTTGTAGGCGTAGATGCGTTGGCGAACTCTGTTGAAGCGCAGGGGTTGATCTCGTGGAGGTGCCAGTTCAAATTTAACAGCGAGCAGGAACGTCCAAACTCCAACGCAAGCGCTAGAGATAAACATCAGCCACTCTTCTAATTTGAATGCCAAACCAGACGAAAAGAAACTCCATATTATGTCTACCGTCAGGAACCCTTGGAATGGCACGAACCAGATCAATAGCCCTCTTAAAAGCGCAGATGCACGCGGTAACTCCAGAAAGACATGATCTTGATGGTTGGGGGTATCGAATCCGAGCGCTGGAATTACGACAGGCGGATTATCAGGACAAGGCAGATCTTCCTGCCAGCCCGAGCAGGGTGGAACAAGTTTCGGCCTGCTCATAAGCCCCCAACTCCTGGCGCAGTCCTCGACTCCAGATCCATATCCGCAGGCCATTCCACCTTGGGCGCCAGTAGAAGGGCGATGTTTGCTCCCACATCGTTGTGATCTTTCGGCCGGCCAGGCGGTGGTAGTGCATCAGGGCCTTGTTGCATATAAGTGCAGACATAGGCCCAGGCATGCTGGTCGGCGCCCATGGTGGTCAGGGGGAAACGGTCGATGACTTCGTTGGTGCCTGGCTTGACGATGGAGAGCATCACGCCGCCCTTGATGACCACTCCATTTCCCGTCGCACCGCGCTTTAACCAGCGTTCGGCGCGGACTTGGGACCAGTCGTAGACCACCGGTTCCACCCGCCAGCGTTCAAACGGATTCCACCAGCGATAAATGAAGTTGTAGGCATAGATGCGTTGGCGGGCGCGGTTGAAGCGTAAGGGCTGATCTCGGGGAGGCGCCAATTCAATTTTCATGCAGAAAATAAGTGACCAAATACCAACGAGAATACCAATGAGGAATACGGTCCAGTCTTCGGTTTTCAGCACACGCTCAGTTGTTAGATAGCCCCATAACAGATCGACAGTCAGTGTGCTCTGAAATGGTACGAACCAGAGCAACCATCCTCTTAAAAGTGCCGACGCACGTGGTAACTCCAAAAAGACATGATCTTGATGATTGGGAGTAGCGAATCCGAGCGCTGGAACTACGACAGGTGGATTATCAGGATGGGGCAGATCTTCCTGCCAGCCAGAGCAGGGCGGAACAAGTTTTGGCCTGCTCATAAGCCCCCAACTCATGGCGCAGTCCTCGATTCCAGATCCATATCCGCAGGCCATTTCACCTTGGGCGCCAGGAGAAGGGCGATATTGTGCTCCATCACATTGTTGTGGTCTTTCGGCCGGCCAGGCGGTGGTAGTGCATCAGGACCTTGTTGCATGTAGGTACAGACATAGGCCCAGGCATGCTGGTCGGCGCCCATGGTGGTCAGGGGGAAACGGTCGATGACTTCGTTGGTGCCCGGCTTGACGATGGAGAGCACCACGCCGCCCTTGATGACTACTCCATCCATCGTTGCACCACGCTTTAACCAGCGCTCGGCGCGGACCTGGGACCAGTCGTAAGCGACCGGCTCCACCCACCAGCGTTCGAAGGGGTTCCACCAGCGGAATTTGAAGTTGTAGGCGTAGAGGCGTTGGCGGGCTCGGTTGAAGCGTAGGGGTTGATCTCTGGGAGGAGCTACATCGAGCCTCCAGAAAATTAGAATCGACCAAATACCAGAGAGAACAAGAAAGCCGAATATGAACAACTCTTCACGCCACAGTGATCGTTCACTTGACAAGTAACTCCACAACATATCAGCAAGCATGAAGCTCAAGATCAGTGAACACCAGGCCAGCAAGCCTCTGATAAGCGCTGCCGCTCGCGGCAACTCCAAGTAGATCTCATCCTGATGATTGGGTGTGTCGAATCCAAGAGCAGGAATCACAGTGACCATTTCGTCTGGACGGGGCAGATCTTCCTGCCAGCCAGAGCAGGGCGGAACGAGTTCAGGCTTTTTCATAAGGCAGACGCCTTCACTCGCTTAGAAATCTTGTCTTCAATCACAGTTAACCGGGCTACACCGGATTCATCGCTTTTGTCTGGCCAATACGCAACCTCAAGCTTTATGGCATGAAAATTAAGGGATCCCCAATAAGCAAGCTCCCTCCTGATCGTGAGTGTTTTTGACTCCATATCGTGATCAATGACCGGAACCGACCATCGAGGCTTATCGTCCAGTTCTGTCCCTGAAACCGGAGTGGATGGCGTTTCATCCGCTCCATCGCTACGTCCCCCGGTGATGATGGTCCCCGAGGAGTCACCTGGCTGGTAAGTCCTCAGCGCCCATTCATAACGTGACGCGTCGGCGGAGTACCCGGGGAGAACAATTCTGTATTTGATGGTTCCGCCGTGCGCCGTGAACTCATGAGTAGGTCTGTGCACGATATAGGTCACGTCAAGGTCCGCGTCCAAGCCCAACAGCGCCGCGTTCAACGCGCCGATGGCCGTATCCATTTCGTGCGATTCCAGCCAGCGCCGGTGCCCGACAGGCAGCCCCCAGAGTGAATGTCGCGCCCACAGCTCCAAAGGTTGTGACTCCAGCTTTTTCGCCAATACCGCAAGGCCAAAAGCAACAAAGCCAAAAAAAACAGCGATGGCGAGCGGGCCGAGAAGTAGGCTTGCGCCCCCAATAGATCCCGCTACCCCGAAGACTGCGGAAACTCCAGATGCAAAAGCCGCCCCCGCGTAAGCATCACTTGCAGCTTCATCACCAACTTTTCCAGTCCGCCCCGCTGCCAACGCATACTGCAACCCCTCCACCGCAGTCGCCACCGACACTATCGCCCCGCCGAATTGCAGAATCCGTGCTCCCAATCCAACCGGCGTCCCCCCTCTGGCAGAACGAACCGAAACCTCCAAATCCGGCCGCAACGTCTGAATAGTCCCGCCAACAATCTCGACCCCCGCCCCCATCACCCCAACCGAAGCCGACACCACCGCCATCACCGCTTCGTCATGCTCGTCGCCAACCGCCGTAAGCATGTTTTTGTGGCTTCTGCGCAGCGCATCGTGCTGGAAGTACAGGCTGCCCACGGACATCGCCAGATTGGCCACACCGGTCCCGTTGAAACTCACAGGATTGCGCATACGGCGCATCGAGTCGCCGGCCAGCAGGCGGGCGTCTTCGGCACTGAGGCTGAGGTGGTGGGCCAGGTCCTTCATACCGGCCTTGAGGGCAGAGCTGTCGATGCTGACGCTGCGCAGGGCATCGCCGAGCCCGTCGGCAAGACCGCCTCTCAGCTTGTCCAGGCGGGTCTTGAGGCTTTCGGCGCTTTCGGTCGTCCAGACGACGACATCGATCAGCTTGGCGTGGCTGCTGGCCAGTGCCGGGGCAAAGTAGTTGTTCATCAGCATGGTCCGTACCTTGCGCTCGGCCGGCTTGCGGAACTGCTGGTCGACTTTGCTGGCAAACCGCTCGACGCCCTCGTAAAGCACTTTGTTGAGCAGCGTGAGGTACTCGCCGACCCTGAGGGATAGGGTGATCCGGGTGGTCTGGACGCCGTAATAGCGCAACCAGGCCTTCCGGTGCAGTTCCAACAGCAGTGCTCTGCTCTTTCCCGACAACTGCTCCCCGAGGGCATTGCTGGCAATGGAGGAAGCGCTGAGTAACTGGCTGACAGCGTTGGCAATGCTCGTATCGCCCCCCATGCCGCCGATCAGGGTCTTGGCACCGTGGAAGGCCCGGGTCTGCTCGTCGCCGGCCAGGTCTTGGACGAATTGTTCAGGTCCCGTTTTATCGAGGGCCCGCATGGCCTTGCGGAACAGGCTGTCCTGATCTTCCAGTTGCTCCAGCCAGAGGCTTCGCGTTGCACGGAAATGCTTGGTGGTGGGTTCGGTGACACCTCCGACCTGACACATCGCCAACATGCGGATAAAGCCATCGAGCGATTCATTGACCCGGAAGTCGTAGTCGTGGAGTGCCGCCAGCCGGAACGCAGCGCCGTCGTGATGGTCGGCATAGGGCTCGGCGACGTCGTTGACAGTCTTCTGCCAGGCCGCCAGGGTCTTGTCGTAATGGTCCTGGAACTTCTTGCGGGCTTCTTCGTCGTAGCGCTCGTCGAGCCGGTCACGGGCATCGCCAATTGCCTCGGCGCCCCGGCGCTCCTTCTCCTGCTCCAGATCGAGGGCCGGCAGAGGTGCCATGTAGTAAGGGTACCCGTGGGACTCGGAGATGGCGTTGTAGTCCTCCCGGTGCTTGACCACTGCCTCGGCCCCCTTGACCGCACGGGCATGCGCTGTGCTGACCTGGAACTGACGAACACCGAGCAACGTCTGCGAGGTGAAGTGCTTGAAACACCGTTCCGGTTCGGCAATCCATTCCTGCATGGCCTGATAGCGCAACAGGCGCTGGGCATTCAGTTCCTGGACCATGCCGATGGGATCGGGCAGAACCAGGGCCAGTACACCCTTGGGCAACTGGTACTCCTTGGTCACGGTACGCACATGCCCGGCCATGGCACGCAGCCGGTCATTGCGCGGGTAGAAGCCGTGCACACTGCGGAAATCGCCCGCCATGGAATAAGAATATTCAAGCACCTGTTGCAACTGCAGGTCGGTTTCGGTCATGGCGATGCCGACACTGGCCGGGTCCTCGCGGGCGACCTTGAGGTCGAGCTTGTAGAAGCGCTCGTCGAGGTTCATGCCGTCGACCACGCCACCACGCTGGTAGGCGCACAGTACTTCCTCGGGCCAAGGATCGTTGGCAATGGCCAGCCAGGCGGTGGAGTACCTGTGGGTATTGATATTGAGGAAGGCGGCGGGAATGTCGTGGTCCTCCTTGATGCAGAGCTTGCTCAGGGGGACCGGCTCTTCGCGCGGAATATGAAACGCCGGGAACTGACGTAACGCGCCCTCAGGGGTGACCTGGTAGGCCTGCCAGTACTTGCGGTCGAGCAGCACATAGAGGAAGCCCCGGCGCAGGATGCGCGGCTGGTCGGGCACCATGCGCACGGCCGTGACTTCGGAGTCGCGAGACACCGGCAGCGCCTGGGTTTGCCAAGGTTCAGGGGCATAGGCGGCGCGCAGCGGCAGGATGGGCAGGCCCCAGCGCTGGCAGGTCCGGCAGCGTTCGAGGGGCACCGGGTCGCCTTGCTCGATGGCCGCCTCGAGGTTGAGCTCGGGCTTGAAGTTGATGTTGAAAGTCATGAGTAATCCTCCGCTCGGGGCAGCTCGGCAAAGATGCGTTTCCAGTCGTTCGGGGTGTATTTCGTGAAATGGCTCAGCAGGTCTCCACCGCCCGCCCGCGCTTGGGAGATGGCCTTCTGGATATCCGGGTGCTGTGGCAGATCGGGGTGATAGAACACCTGGTGCAGACTGAGGGCGATAAGGTCGCGACTGTCTTTGAGCCCGAGCCTGCGGGCATCACGGATCAGGCGAAAACCGTGCACACCTGCCTGGGGCGGCAGCACCGATTTACCCGTCCAGCCCCACGGGGCAAATACCGGAGGGTTCTTCACTGCATCACGCCAGACGCCCAGGAACCGCCGAATCGCCGGCGCCAGCTGCTGGGTCTCGCGGACCAGTTGGGGAAGTTCAGAATCAGGGAAGTAGTTGGTGCTGCGTATCTGGTTGTAGCCCTCCTCCCAACTGACCGGGAATAGCCATACCCGGATCGCCCCCAGCAAGTCGCCTGCCTGGGGCCCCATCGCACCGACCAGCAACTCCAGCCTCAGGGGTTCGAACCAGGGCGAGGGCCAGCCGTCTTCGGAAGCGGTGGTCTCGCAGCGGGTTGCGATATGGCTGGCGATCACCTCCAGCGGCTGCTTACTGGCCAGCCAGCCGCATATATAGCGCTGGTTGTAGCCAAGGTCCCACTCGGCGTAATCGGTGCTGAGCTCAAGATAATGCGGCGCCACCTCCTCGCCCGGCGCGGCCAGTTGAATCAGCGCGGGGCAAATCTCCGGGGTGTGGCTGAGGTCTGGCCGCAGTACGCGCGTAACAGCGCTGGCACCCAGCGACTCGATCAGCGAGGGCACGCTGAGTGGATGATGCAGCGCACATTCGGCCTGCCCGTCCACCAGCAGGTAGATATAGTCATCCGGGTCACGGTATTGCCCGGCAAAGTTGGTGATGCTCTCCCTGCTCATCGGCTTGGCTCCTTGCTGACCTGGGTCAGGCTGGAGAAGTCGACGGCGGGGTTGGTGCAGCTCAGGTCGATATCGAGAAGGATGGTTTTGGACAGGCCTTCGCGCAGGCGGAATTCGACGACTTCAAAGTCGTCGTTGCCTGCGCTGAAGCTGAAGCGCAGATCGGATTGGACGGGCATGCAGAGCTCCCTGCAACTACGCACCCATCGCAAGCATCAGCGCCGGGCCGCATGTGGATCGGGGTATCCACCTCGGCGTCGGGCCGGAAGAATGGCGGGCCGCTGACCAAGGGGATGTCCATGGAAATGATTCCGTGGAAATCCTGAACCTCGGTCAGCGGTGGATATATAGGAAAAATCCCAAGCTTCATCGCGAAATGGCTGAGCGTTCGAGTCGGGATGGGATACGGCCTGGATGGTTTTGGGACCGCGTCGACTTTTGATCAATACACATCCCGCAAATACCGCTTGTCCCGACCCATCTGCGCCACGAACGCCGCCGCCTCTTCAGCGCTCATACCGCCATGCTCGGCCACCACTTCCTTCAAGGCTGCGTCCACATCCTTGGCCATCCGCGAGGCATCACCGCAGACATAAAAGAACGCTCCGTCCTGCAACCAGCGCCACAGTTCCGCGCCCTGCTCGCGCATCCGTTGCTGCACGTAGATCTTCTCCGCCTGATCGCGGGAGAAGGCCGTGTCCAGCCGGGTCAGCAGGCCGCTGTCGCGCCAACCCTGCAACTCGTCGCGGTAGTAGAAGTCGCAGGCCTCGCGCTGTTCGCCGAAGAACAGCCAGTTACGCCCCTTGGCCCCGCGCGCTTCGCGTTCCTGGAGGAAGCCACGGAACGGCGCGATGCCGGTGCCAGGGCCGACCATGATCACCGGCAGGTCGTCATTCTGCGGCAGACGGAAACTGGCCGAAGGCTGCGGGAAGATCGCGACCTTGAGGTCCTGCGCCCGATCCGCGAGGAAGCTGGAACAGACGCCCTTGCGCTGTCCGTAACGCACCGTGGACATGGTCAGGTGCACCTGCCGCGGATACTTCAGCGGACTGGAACTGATGGAGTACAGGCGCGGCTGCAACGGTTTGAGCAGCGCCAGCCATTCGGCCTGGGACAACGCCAGGGGGAACTCGGCGAGCAGGTCCACCAGTTGCCGCCCCCACAGCCAGTCATTCAGCGCGGCTTTGTCCGTGGGCAACCCGCTGACCTTCTGCAGGATCTGCGGGGTGATGCGGGTGATGTCCAGGTGTTCGAGCAGCGCAGTGGCCAGTGGCATCGGCCCCTTGAGATCGACCATGGCCTTGCCGTCGAGGCCGCTGAGTTCGAGAAATTCGTCCACCAGTTGCGGGCAGTTGCACGGCCACACGCCAAGGGCATCGCCGGCCTGATAGCTCAACCCGCTGTCGCCCAGGTCGAAGACGATCTGCCGGGTTTCCTTGTCCGCCCCCGGGCCATTGAGCAGGCGGTTTTCCAGCAGCGCTGCGGGCAACGGCTGCTGCTTGGCGAACGCCGGCCTTGGTGCTTCGGCCACCGGCACCGGCGCGTCGGCCAGCCTGGCAGTCAGGGCCTGCAACCAGTTGGCGAAAGGCTCATCGAAATCCGGCTCGCAATCGACCCGCTCCAACAGGCGCTGCCCACCCAGCTCGGCCAGGCGCTGATCCAGCTTGCGCCCGAAGCCGCAGAACTGGTCGTAGCTGGAGTCGCCCAGCGCCAGTACGGCGTAGGGGCGCTTGGCCCAATCACCGGCCTCCCCTTGCAACGACTGCCAGAACGCCGCGCCGCTGTCCGGCGCCTCGCCGTCGCCGAAGGTGCTGGTGATCAGCAGCAGGCTGGCTGCCGCTCCGATCCGTGCCGGTTGTGCGGCCTCCATGCAATCCAGTTGCACGCTCAGTCCGGCCGCGCGCAGATGGTCGACGCAGCGTTCGGCGAGAGCCTGGCTGTTGCCGGTCTGCGAGGCCCAGAGCACCAGGTGCGGCGGGGCTTCGCTGATGACCGGCAAGGCCGCAGCTTCGCTACGGGAGTAGACCCCCGCCAGCAAGCCATCGACGAACAGGCGCAGGGCCGGAGCCAGCGGCGCACTGGCCGGAAGCACCGGCACGCCTTGCGGCTGCGCAGCACCAAGTCCTTGAAGGAATCCATGCAGGTACTGCTGCTCGCTGTCGGCCAGGGCCATGGCCGGTGGTGCGCCCAGGCCCAAGGCCTTGCGCAGGGTGTCGGTGGGCATCGTCCGGGTCTCCTCGGGGATGGCAGGGTTCAGTTCAAGGGCATCGATTCGTTCACCGCCGACCCGGGTCAG
>Ga0222427_100763_pt1 | contig 29942 bp, 24 predicted proteins | sample 2B20Ametagenome_FD_182890 | JGI IMG/M metagenome (GOLD analysis project Ga0222427, IMG submission 182890) | Enriched microbial communities from leaf-cutter ant dump, University of Wisconsin, Madison, United States - 2B20A (version 2) | ecosystem: Environmental > Terrestrial > Nest > Insects nest...
ACGCTGTCGCGTGGCGGCCCGATCGTGTGGCTCAGCGAGGACGACGCGCGCAGTGCCGGCATCGAGGACAACGACTGGATCGAGCTGTTCAACGTCAACGGTGCGATTGCCGCGCGCGCGGTGGTCAGCCAACGGGTGATGCCGGGCATGGCGATGATGTACCACGCCCAGGAACGCATCATCAACGTGCCGGGCTCGGAGATCTCCGGCACCCGTGGCGGCATCCACAACTCGGTCACCCGCGTGGTGCTCAAGCCCACCCACATGATCGGTGGCTACGCGCAACTGGCCTACGGTTTCAACTACTACGGCACCTGCGGCACCAACCGCGACGAGTTCGTGATCGTGCGCAAGATGGACAAGGTCGATTGGCTGGATGGCGAGACGGCCGAGGCCGCCGCCAAGGAGGTGGTGTGATGAAAGTGCGCGCACAGATCGCGATGGTGTTGAACCTGGACAAGTGCATCGGCTGCCATACCTGCTCGATCACCTGCAAGAACGTGTGGACCTCGCGCGAGGGCGTGGAATACGCCTGGTTCAACAACGTGGAAACCAAGCCGGGCATCGGCTACCCGAAGGAATGGGAAAACCAGGACAAGTGGAACGGCGGCTGGGTACGCACCCGCGCCGGCAAGCTGGTGCCGCGCGCCGGTGGGCGTTGGCGCATGCTCGCCAAGATCTTCGCCAACCCCGACCTGCCGCAGATCGACGACTACTACGAACCGTTCGACTTCGACTACCAGCACCTGCACGACGCGCCGGAGGTCAAGCACCAGCCGACCGCGCGGCCACGTTCGTTGATCAGCGGCCAGCGCATGCAGAAGATCGAGTGGGGCCCGAACTGGGAGGAGATCCTCGGCACCGAGTTCAGCAAGCGTGCCCGCGACTACAACTTCGACCAGGTGCAGAAGGAGATCTACGGCGCCTTCGAGAAGACCTTCATGATGTACCTGCCGCGCCTGTGCGAGCACTGCCTGAACCCGGCGTGCGTGTCGGCGTGCCCGTCCGGGGCGATCTACAAGCGCGAGGAAGACGGCATCGTGCTGATCGACCAGGACAAGTGCCGCGGCTGGCGCATGTGCGTGTCGGCGTGCCCGTACAAGAAGATCTACTACAACTGGAAGAGCGGCAAATCCGAGAAGTGCATCTTCTGCTACCCACGCATCGAGATGGGCGAGCCGACCATCTGCTCGGAAACCTGCGTGGGCCGCATCCGCTACCTGGGGGTGATGTTGTACGACGCCGACCGCATCGCCGAGGCGGCCTCGGTACCGGCCGAAAAAGACCTGTACCAGGCGCATCTGGACATCTTCCTCGACCCGGAAGACCCGGCGGTGATCGAGGCCGCGCGCGCCGAAGGCATCCCCGACAACTGGTTGCAGGCGGCCAAGGCCTCGCCGGTGTACAAGCTGGCGATCGACTGGAAGCTGGCGCTGCCGTTGCACCCGGAATACCGCACCTTGCCGATGGTCTGGTACGTGCCGCCGCTGTCGCCGATCCAGAACGCGGCCGAGCGCGGCCGCATCGGCATGAGCGGCGAGCTGCCCGACGTGGCCTCGCTGCGCATCCCGGTGCGTTACCTGGCCAACTTGCTCTCGGCCGGCGACGAAGCGCCGGTGGTGCGTGCGCTGGAACGGCTGATGGCGATGCGCGCCTGGCGCCGGGCGAAGAACGTGGACGGCATCGAGGACACCCGCGTGCTGGAGCAGGTGGGGCTGAGCGTGGCCCAGGCCGAGGACATGTACCGCTATCTGGCCATCGCCAACTACGAGGACCGCTTCGTGATCCCCACCGGCCACCGCGAGTACGCCAACGACGCCTTCGGCGAGCGCGGCGGCTGCGGCTTCACCTTCGGCAACGGCTGCAACGGCGACAGCCCGGCCGACCTGTTCGGGCAGCGCAAGACCACCACCTACGCGGTGCATCCGAACCGGCAGCGGCGCCACGAGGTGGTCGAATGAGCCTGCTCAAACTGATCGGGGTGCTGCTGGACTACCCGCGCGACGAACTGTGGCAGCACGGGCCGGAGCTGCTGGCCGCCTGCGACGACCCGGCGCTGGCCCCGGCGCGCCGGCAGCAACTGCAGCGCTTCGTGCAGGAGCTGCTGGACAGCGACCCGCTGGACGCGCAGGCGCGCTGGCTGGGCAGCTTCGACCGCGGCCGCTCGATGAGCCTGCTGCTGTTCGAGCACATCCACGGCGAATCGCGCGACCGCGGCCAGGCGATGGTGGACCTGGTGGAAACCTACCGCCGCAACGGCTTCGAGCTGGACGCGCGCGAGCTGCCGGACTACCTGCCGCTGCTGCTGGAATTCCTCGCCCACCGGCCCGAGGCCGAGGCCCGCGACTGGCTGCACCACATCGGCCACATCGCCGGCATGCTGGCCGCACGCGCCGCCGAGCGCGAACTGCCGCATGCGGTGCTGCTGGAAATCCTGGTCGAGGCCGGCGACGGCAAGGTCAACCTGGCGTTGCTGCGCCAGCGCGCCAGCGAGGAAGCCCGCGACGACACCAGCGAGGCCATGGACCGGCTGTGGGAGGAAGAAGCGGTCCGCTTCGGCAGCGATGCCCCCGCGCAGGATTGCGCACCGCCCCGACGTTCCCCGGCCCGTCCTTCGCAAGCAGAGGTGCAGCCATGAACCATTACCTCCACCAATTCGTGTTCCAGTTCTACCCGTACATCGCCGTGGCGGTGCTGCTGATCGGCAGTTGGGCGCGCTACGACAAGGCCATGTACAGCTGGCGCACCGGCTCCAGCCAACTGCTGTCGGACAAGGGCATGCGGATCGGCAGCAACTGCTTCCACATCGGCGTGCTGGCGATCCTCGGCGGCCACTTGGTCGGCCTGCTCACCCCGCACGCGGTGTACGAGCACTTCATCACCACCCCGCAGAAGCAGCTGCTGGCGATGGTGGTCGGCGGCCTGTTCGGCGCGCTGTGCTTCATCGGCATCGCCATCCTGCTGGTGCGCCGGCTGGGCAACCCGCGGGTGCGCGCCACCGGCAGCTTCGGCGACACGCTGGTGCTGGTGCTGCTGTTCGCGCAGCTGTGCCTGGGCCTGTACAGCATCAAGGTGTCAGCCGGCCACCTCGACGGTGGGGTGATGGTGCTGCTGGCCGAATGGGCGCAGCACATCGTCACCTTCCGCGCCGGCGCGGCCGACTTCATCGAGGGCGTGCACTGGGTCTACAAACTGCACATCTTCCTCGGCCTGACCCTGTTCCTGATCGCGCCGTTCACCCGCTTGGTGCACGTGTGGAGCATCCCGGTCAGCTACCTGTGGCGCCCCTACCAGGTGGTGCGCCGGCGCCAGGCCACGCTGCGCTACGGACCGCGGGAGTAAGCGATGAACATGCAGACGCGGATCCTGCCGATCACCGTGATCGACTCGGCACAGCCGGTGCCGGCCGAGGCCGGCCACCACCACCACGACGCGGGCGGCGAAGGCCCGCGCTCGCTGGGGCAGCCGGCGCCGTGCCGGCTGTTCGTGGACGACACCGCGATCAGCGAGGCCGACATCGCCCGCGAAATGCAGCACCACCGCGCGATGCGCCCGGAGCAGTCGCGTGCCGACGCGGCGCGCGCATTGGTGGTGCGCGAGCTGCTGCGCCGCGAAGCGCAGCGGCTGGGCCTGCAGGCCCCGGCCGGCAGCCCGGTCAGCGACGAGGAGGCGCTGATCCAGCAACTGCTGGAACAGGCCGTGGAAGACCGCGTGCCGAGCGAGGACGACTGCCGGCGCTACTTCGCGCAGAACCCCGAACGCTTCCGCGCGCCCGACCGGGTCCGCGTGCGCCACATCCTGCTGGCGGCGCCGGCGGACGACGTGGCCGGGCGCCTGGCCGCACGCAGCGAAGCCGAGCGCCTGCTCGGCCAGCTCAAGGAACAACCGCATCTGTTCGCCGATTTCGCCCTGCGCCACTCGCGCTGCCCCTCGGCCAGCGACGGCGGCGACCTGGGCTGGCTGCAACGCGGCCAGACCACGCCGGAGTTCGACCGCCAGGTGTTCCGCCTGCGCGAAGGCCTGGCCGGCTTCCCGGTGGAGTCGCGCTGGGGCTACCACGTGGTCCGCGTGGAAGCCTGCGAGCCAGGGCAACCGCAGGCGTTCGAGGCGGTGCATGCGCAGATCCGCGACTACCTGGAGCTGCAGGTGCGCCAGCGCGAAATACAGGCCTACCTGTTGCAGTTGCAGGAACGCTATCCGGTCCGCGGCCTGGAAGAGATAGAAGCCGAGGCCGGCTGACCCCCCTTTCTCCGGAGTATTTCCATGAACCAGGCCCTTGCCTCCGTCAGCGCCGGGCAGCAGCAGCGCGCGCTGTGGCTGAGTACCTTCGCCTTCACTGTGTGCTTCGCGGTATGGATGATTTTCGCGATCATCGGCATCCAGATCAGCAAGCAGCTGGGCCTGAACGACACCCAGTTCGGCCTGCTGATCGCCACCCCGGTGCTGACCGGCTCGGTGATCCGCGTGTTCCTCGGCATCTGGTCCGACCAGTTCGGCGGACGCAAGGTGATGACGCTGGTGATGTTGTGCGGCGCGGCGGCGACATGGCTGCTGACCTATGCGCAGACCTACCCGCAGTTCCTGCTGGCGGCTTTGTTCGTGGGCATCGCCGGCGGCAACTTCTCGGTCGGCGTGACCTACGTGTCCAAGTGGTTCCCGCCGGAGAAGCAGGGCACGGCGCTGGGCATCTTCGGCGCCGGCAACATCGGCTCGGCGGTGACCAAGCTGCTGGCGCCGCTGGTGATGGTGGCCTCCGGCTGGATGATGGTGGCCAAGCTGTGGGCGGTGGGGCTGGCGGTCACCGCCATCCTGTTCTATCTGTTCAGCAAGGAAGATCCCTCGCTGGAAGAGCGCCGCCGCAGCGGGGTCAAGCCGATGCCGTTCGCCGAGCAGATGGCGCCGCTGAAGAACCTGCAGGTGTGGCGCTTCTCGCTGTACTACTTCTTCGTGTTCGGCGGCTTCGTCGCGCTGGCGCTGTGGCTGCCGCATTACCTGGTCGGCGCCTACGGCATGGACGTGGGCACCGCCGGCGTGCTGGCAGCCTGCTATTCGATCCCGGCCAGCCTGTTCCGGGTGGTCGGCGGCTGGCTGTCCGACCGCATCGGCGCGCGCCGGGTGATGTACTGGACGCTGGGCGTATCGGCCATCTGCACCTTCCTGCTCGCCTACCCCGACACCCGCTACGTGGTGCAGGGCGTGCACGGCGAACTCAGCTTCCACCTGGCCATCGGCGTGACCCTGTTCACCGTGCTGGTGTTCGTGCTGGGCTTCTTCATGTCGCTGGGCAAGGCGGCGGTATACAAGCACATCCCCGTCTATTACCCGCAGCACGTCGGCGCGGTGGGCGGCGTGGTCGGCATGATCGGCGGCCTCGGCGGCTTCATCCTGCCGATCGTGTTCGGCGCCCTGAACGACGTGGTCGGCATCTGGAGCAGCTGCTTCATGCTGCTGTTCGTGCTGGTGACCAGCGCACTGGCGTGGATGCACTTCGCGATCCGCCGCATGGAGCGCCGCCGCTTCCCGCAGATCGACCGCGAAACCGACCTGCCGGAAGCCATCGAAGCGGCCGCGGCCGGCGGCCGGCGGCACGGTTGAGGCGGACGCCCCCGCAGCGCGCGGTGCGGGGGCATGGGCCGCCGGCGGTACCATGACCGCGCACCAGCGGCGCCCGGCCATCGCCTGACCTGGTGGCGGCGCCCCGCAGGGCACCGCACCGCGAGGGCGGGCGGCCGCATCGCCGCAGCCCTCCCCTCCCACGCGGGCCATGTACCCGGAACCACGCCATGAAGAAGCCCTGGATACTGCTGTTGCTGCTCCACGTCCTCCCGGCCACGGCCGCGGAGTTGACGGTTTCGGCGGCGTCCAGCCTGACCGAGGGTTTCCGCGAGATCGCCGGCGCCTACGGCGCGCGCTACCCGGACGCCCGGGTCGATTTGAACTTCGCCGCGTCCGGCGTCCTGCTGCAACAGGTCGCGCGCGGCGCGCCGGTGGACGTGCTCGCCTTCGCCGACCAGGCGACGATGGACCAGGCCGCCCAGCGCAGCCTGATCGAACCCTCGACGCACCAGGTGTTCGCGACCAACACCCTGTGGGTGGTGGTGCCGCCCCGTACATCGTCCGCACCGACCTCGCTGGCGGCACTGGCCGGGCCGGCGGTCACCCGGATGACCATCGGCAACCCCGACAGCGTGCCCGCCGGGCGCTACGCGCGGCAGGCCCTGCAGCAGGCCGGGCTGTGGCCGTCGGTGCAGGCCAAACTGATCCTTGCGCAGAACGTGCGCCAGTCGCTGGACTACGTGGCGCGCGGCGAGGTGGATGCCGGTTTCGTCTACGCCACCGACGCGCAGGCCATGCCCGACCGCGTACGGCGCGCGTTCCAGGTGCCACTGTCCACCGGCATCAGCTACCCGCTGGCGATGGTCAAGGGCAGCCGCAACGCCGACGAGGCACGGCGCTTCATCGCCTTCGTGCACTCGCCCGCCGGCCAGGCCATCCTGCGCCGGCATGGTTTCGGAAGCCCTTGATGCTCGACCTGGACTGGAGCGCGCTGTGGCTGTCGCTGAAGGTGGCCGGCTGCGCGACCGCGATCAACCTGGTGCTGGGCATCGCGCTGGGCGGGCTGCTGGCGCGGCGGCGCTTCCCCGGCCGCGAGCTGCTGGACACGCTGCTGACCCTGCCGATGATCCTGCCGCCCACGGTGCTGGGCTATTACCTGCTGGTGCTGATCGGCAGCAACGGGCCGCTGGGCGCGTGGCTGCAACGCGGCTTCGGCATCAACCTGGTGTTTACCTGGCAGGCGGCGGTGATCGCCGCGGCGGTGGCCTCGCTGCCGCTGGTGTTCAAGCCGGCGCGGGCCGCGTTCGAGGGCGTGGACGGGCAGCTGGAGCAGGCCGCACGGACCCTGGGCATGTCCGAGCCGGCGCTGTTCTTCCGGGTCACCCTGCCGCTGGCCTGGCGCGGCATCCTCGCCGGCCTGCTGCTGGCGTTCGCACGGGCTATGGGCGAGTTCGGCGCCACCATCATGGTCGCCGGCAGCATCCCCGGCCGCACCCAGACCCTGTCCATCGCCATCTACGAAGCGGTGCAGGCCGGCAACGACGGCCGCGCCAACCTGCTGGTGCTGGTGTCCTCGGCGGTCTGTATCGGCGTGCTGCTGGTCGCTGCCCGGCTGGTTGGCCGCTCCTCCGGCGATGCGCGCAATGTGGCTTGAACTTGATATCCATTGCCAATTGCAGGCCGCCGGGCAGCGTTTCCAGTTGCAAGCCGCATTGCGTTGCCAATCGTCGCGGGTAGTCCTGTTCGGCCCCTCGGGCGCGGGCAAGAGCCTGACCCTGAAAGCGGTGGCCGGGCTGCTGCGACCGGATGCCGGCAGCATCCGCATGCACGGGCAGCCGCTGTTCGACGCCACCGCCGGCCTCCACCTGTCCCCACAGCAACGCCGGATCGGCTACGTGTTCCAGGACTACGCGCTGTTCCCGCACCTGAGCGTCCGCCAGAACGTCGCCTTCGGCCTGTGCCGGGGCTGGCGCAACCCGGCGCGCGGTTGCCGCATCGCCGCGGTGGAGCACTGGCTGCAGGTGTTCGGCATCGACCAGGTCGGCGACCTGCTGCCCGCACAGATTTCCGGCGGCCAGCGCCAGCGCACCGCGCTGGCCCGCGCGCTGGTCACCCGGCCGCAGGCCCTGCTGCTCGACGAACCCTTCGCCGCCCTCGACCACGCCCTGCGCACGCACCTGCGGCGCGAACTGGAAAGCGTGCTCGAGGAAACCGGCATCCCGCTGCTGCTGATCAGCCACGACCCCGAGGACGTGATGCTGTTCGGCCAGCAGGTCGTGCACATGGCCGACGGCCGCACGCAAGGCTGAGCCGACGACGCGTACATCGGCCTGCCGGCGATGCCCGGTGCAGCCGACTGCCGGCTTCGGCCGCTTTCACCAACGGCAAAGGGGCAAGGGGCCCAGCAGGTAGAATCTGCACCATGAAAATCGCCTCGTGGAACGTCAATTCACTCAATGTCCGCCTGCCGCACCTGGAACAGTGGCTGGCCGCTTTCGCCCCTGACGTGGTCGGCATCCAGGAAACCAAGCTGGAGGACCACAAGTTCCCCGACACGCGCTTGCTGGAACTGGGCTACCGCAACGTGTTCGCCGGGCAGAAGACCTACAACGGCGTGGCGCTGCTGGCGCGCGACCCGATCGAGGACGTGCAGGTCGGCATCCCCGGTTTCGACGACGAGCAGAAGCGGGCGATCGCCGGCACCGTCAATGGCGTGCGCGTGATCAACCTGTACGTGGTCAACGGCCAGGACGTGGGTACCGACAAGTACGCCTACAAGCTGCGCTGGCTCGATGCCGTGCATGACTGGATCGCCGCCGAACTGGCGCGCAATCCGAAGCTGGTGGTGCTGGGCGACTTCAACATCGCCCCGGACGAGCGCGACGTGCACGACCCGGCGGTGTGGAACGACAACCACATCCTCACCTCCACCGCCGAGCGCAGCGCACTGAACAAGCTGCTGCAACTGGGCCTGCACGATGGCTTCCGCCTGCACAACGACGCGGCCGGCATCTTCAGCTGGTGGGATTACCGCGCCGCCGGCTTCCGCCGCGACCTCGGCCTGCGCATCGACCTGACCCTGGTGTCCGACGCGCTGAAACCGCATACGCTGGCGGCGGGCATCGACCGCGAACCACGCACCTGGGAGCGGCCCAGCGACCATGCACCGGCGTGGGTGCAGGTCGGGGAGTGAGAAACGGGAAGCGCGCCCCCGCTCCCCACTCCCCTTGTGCGCTCCTGCCTCAACGGACGCGCTTGCGCGTGAACAGGTTGACGATGGCCAGCAGGATCACCGCACCGAGCAGCGAGAGCAGGAACGAGCGCAGCGTGATCGCACCGTTGATGCTGCCGCCGCCGAACAGGAAGCCGGCCACCATCGCGCCGATGATGCCGACCACGATGTTCAGGACGATGCCCTGCTGCGCGTCGCGGCGCATGATGATGCTGGCCAGCCAGCCGACGATGCCGCCCACGATCAACCAGATGATGAAACCGATCATGCGAGTATCTCCCTGCGTCAATGCACCCGGGCGGGTGCGGCCTTCGCAGTCAAGCCGATCGGGCGTGAAGCGGCCGTGGACCCACGGCGGGCGGGGCCGTTGGCGATGACGCAGGTGCGCACGTGGCAATTCGGGCAGGTACGGGTGTGGCAGCTGCCGCACGTGCCCGGCACCCGCGGCGAGCCGCAGGCGCGCGAGCTGCTGGCTGCCGAGCTGGGCAGCACCCCGCAGGCGCTGCCGCTGACCCGCGACGAGCGCAACCGGCCGTGGCTGATCGGCGAGCTGGCGCATTACGGCACCGGCTGGAGCCACAGCGGCGGGCACCTGCTGGTGGCGCTGGGCGAGCACGTGCGGCTGGGCGTGGACCTGGAGCAGCAGCGCCCGCGCCGGCAGATGCGCGAGGTGATCCGCCGCTTCTTCCACCCCGACGAGGTCGCCTGGCTGGACGCGCTGGACGAGGCCTGCTGCGAACGCTGGTTCTTCCGCGTCTGGTGCGCCAAGGAGGCGCTGCTGAAGGCGCACGGCCACGGCATTTCCTTCGGCCTGCACAAGCTGCGCTTCGCACCCGGTGACGATGGCGCGCTGCGCTTGGCGTGGTGCGACCCGGGCTTGGGCGAGGCGGCGCGCTGGCACCTGCACGAATGGCAGGCGGCGGCGGATTTCCGTGCGGCGCTGGCGTGGTATCCGGTTTGAGGCGGCCTGCCGTTTCCTTCTCCCACTGGGAGACAACTGGGCAGGATTGCTGCTTCTCCCTTCTCCCTCCGGGAGACAACTCGGCAGGATTGCCGAGTTGCACGGCGAAGCCGCCCGAAGAGTGAGGCACAGGGATGTGCCGAATGCAGGTGCCCGAAGGGCGGATGAGGGGCGAACGCAGTCCATGATGGTTGACCATCTGAACTACGTTCGCCCCTCACCCCAACCCCTCTCCCGATGGGAGAGGGGCTAAAACCGTCTCACTTCCTCGCGCTGAAGATCGGCGTCAGGTAATCGGTCGTGCCCTCGATGCGCTGCAGCGCCGGATAACGCAGGCCACCGTGGTAGTCGATGCTCAGGGTACGGTAGACATCCATCTCCTTGACCAGCAGGCGGATCGGCTGCTTGCCGTCCTTCGCCGCGCGCACCGCTTCCTCCAGTTCATCGGCGCTGTACTGCAGGTCGTTGACCGCCAGCACCTGCATGCCGCTGCCGAGGCCGGCGTTGAACGCCGGGCTGTCCCAGCGCACCTCGCCGATGCGGCCGCTGCCATCCAGTGCCATGCCCAGCGAGTAGATGAAGTTGGCGCCGCGGCCCTTCATCAGCGCGCGGTAATAGGCGCTGGGCTTGTCGTTGTAGACCAGCTTCCAGCCCGCGGCCTCGATGCCGCCGGTCAAGCCGGTCCTGCGTTCCAGCCGGTCGCGCAGGAACTGCGTCCAGTCGCCGGTGGGCTGCACCTGTTCCAGCGTCGCGGCGACGTCCTCGAAGGTGTAGGTATCCGGCCGCTTCCATTGCCCATCGTTCTTTCCGAAGAAGGCGCGGGCGAAATCGTCGAGGCTGCGCCGGCCCTTGCTGAGGCTGCGGATGCGCACGTCGGCCTCCAGCCACAGCATCTGCCCGCCCTGGTAGTAGTCCTCGCTCATCTGGTAGCCGCGGTAGGGCTTGGGCTTGCGGCGGGCGATCACCGGGTCGTTGGTGGTGTCGCCGAGCGAGCGCCATTCCAGGCCGGGGCGGTTGTCGGCGTAGGTGGCCGCGACCAGCGCCAGCGCATCGCGCGAGGCGTCCAGCGGGCGGATGCCGGCGCGTGCGCTCAGCACGTTGCCCCAGTACTGGGTCTGGCCTTCGTAGACCCACAGCAGGCTGCCCTGCATCGGCACGTTGTAATGCGGCGTGGCCATGTCGGCCGGGCGCCGGTACTTGCCGTCCCACGAGTGGGTGTATTCGTGGCCGAGCAGGTCGCTGCTGCCGACCTTGGCGTCCCAGCCGCTGAAATAGTCGCGGTCCTCGCTGTTCTCGCTGGAACGCTGGTGTTCCAGGCCGATGCCGCCAAGCTGGCTGGTCACCGCGAACAGGAAGTCGTAGTGGTCGTAATGCTCGGCGCCGAACAGCCTGCGCGCCTGCACCACCAGCGCGCGGTGCTGCTCGATGTGCTCGGGCTTGGCTTCCAGATCCTTGGCACGGTCGGCGAATACGTTCAGCCGCACCGGGCGGGTGCCGGCCGCGGCGAGGTCGAAGGTGCGGTGGTAGCGGCCGGCGAACACCGGCGAGTCGACCAGGATTTCCAGGTTGGTCGGCGCGTAGTGCACGGTATCGCCGTCGCGGCGCTCCACTTGCAGCGCGCTGGCCGCTTCCCAACCCTGCGGGTAGCGGACGCTGGCGCGGTAGGTAATGGCGTGCGCGGCATGGCCGGCCGGGTACAGCACCATCGCGTTCCATTGCAGGTTGAGCATGTTCGGCGTCATCACCGTGCGGCCCTGCGAGGCATCGGTGGGGCTGAGGAACTGGTAGTCCATGCGCAGCTCGCTCACGCCCTCGGGTACCTGCACCTCGAAGGTGTAGACGTCGAGCGGGTCGCGCACCCAGTCCAGGCGCTGGCCGTTGCCGGTGACGACCAGCCCGGCCAGTTTCTCGATCGCGCCGGTGGGCGAATGGTTGCCCGGCAGCCATGCCGGGTAGTGGAAGCGCTGCAACCCGGCCTGCACCGGCACGGTCTGGCGCAGCTTGAACACGCGCTGGCCGAGGTCGGTGGCGTCCACGTCCAGCACGATCGTGCCCGGGTAGGCGGCCTCGCTGATCGCCGTGCCGCGCGCATCCACGGCCACCGGTCCGGGCGTGGCATGCGCCAGTCCCGTGGACGCCAGCAGGGCCATACTCAACGCCGCCAATCGAAATACCCGCATCACGCAGACCTCGTCAGGGAAATGGACGCCCTATCGTGTCCGCGCGCCCCGGCCCACGCATGGGCCGAACGGCATGGCTGCGGCTCCCGGCGGGTGCCGCTTCAACCGAGGTCGGCGGCGCTCAGGCGTTCGAGCCTGCGCTCGTTTTGCGGCGACTTGCCATCGCTCCCGAAGCGCCGGGCCAGCGCCGCGGCGATGGCCGCATGCGCCTCGCGCAGCACCTGTGCTTCGTCGTGGCTGGCGTCGATCACCTGCTTGTCGGCGATGTCCAGCTCGCGGAAGATCGCGCGGCAGCGCTCCAGGTTCTGCGCCGTCTCGAAGTGGTTGGGCACGTCGCCGCGGGCACGGATGCGCGCCAGCCCGGTTTCCGGCGGCAGGTCGAGCAGCAGCAGCAGATGCGGGCGCGGCGCGAAGTCGTTCAGGCGCAGCATCTCGTCCACCGGCAACCCGGCCGCGCCCTGGTAGGCCACCATCGACGGGAAATAGCGGTCGAGGATCACCACCGCGCCGCGCTGCAGCGCCGGGAGGACCAGTTCCTCCACGTGCTGGCGGCGATCGCGCAGCAGCAGCCCCACTTCCTGTTCCGGGCTCAGCCGCCCCGTGGCGGCCGAGGCCCGCAACTGCGTGCCCCACGGCCCGTTGGTCGGCTCCTTGCTCAGCACCACCTCGGCACCGGCCTGCTCCAGGATGTCAGCCAGCCGGCGCGCCAGCGTGGACTTGCCGGCACCATCGATGCCCTCGATGGCGATCAACAGGCCGCCCGGAATGTGCTCTTTCGTCATCGCGCTACTGTAGCCGAAGCCGCCCGGCGCACCCACCGTTTCCACGCCGCCGCAATCGGCATGCGCCAGCAGCCATGAAGGAATCTCCGCGGAGCGCTCCTGCGATCCGGCTTCCATTTCTTCAATATGGACGCGGGTGCGTGGTGCGCCGCAACCCGCGCGGCTGACCCGGCCGGCAATCACCGTTATCGTGTGGCGCTTCGCCATCCGCCGTGTCCTCCATGAACCCGACCCGCGCCACCCCGCCCGCCGTTGCCGCCGCGCCCGAGCACGGCGGCTGCGAGAACTGCCATGCCGCGCTGCATGGCCATTACTGCCACGACTGCGGGCAATCCGCGCACAACCCGCTCAAGCACTTCGGGCACGCGGTGGAGGAGGTGTTCGAGTCGTTCTGGCACCTGGACGGGCGCATCTTCCGCACCCTGCGCGACCTGCTGGTGCCGGGCCGGGTGGCGGTGAACTTCCTCAAGGGCCACCGGGTGGGTTACGTGCAGCCGCTGCGGCTGTTCGTCATCCTCACCTTGTTCACGTTCTTCGTCGGCAAACTGGCGCTGCACACCGAGGGGACCGGCGTGTTCGACCAGCAGGCCGGGCTGTTCGCACCGGCGCAGACCGCGGACGAGGTGGAACGGCTGCGGGTGGCGCAGGTGGCGGAGATGGAGCGCGTGCTTGGTGGTTCACCCGGCGGCACCGCGAGCCTCGCCCTGACCATGACCGCGATCAACACGGCCGCCGCGCGGCGCCTGGCCGAGCTGGAAGGCACGCCGCAGGCCGGTGCCAGCGACTCGGCAGTGGCGCGCGCCGGCAAGGCGGCCGCGCGTGCCAGCGAAGGCCGCACCGGACAGTTGTTCAGCCACGACGTCAACGGCAAGCCGTGGGACCCGCAGACCAACCCGGTGGTGCTGGCCGGCTGGCCGAAGTTCGCCAACCGCTGGCTCAACCAGCGCATGGAGAACACCCGCGCCAACCTGGAACGCATGGACGGCAACCCCGACCTGTTCCTGCAGGCGTTCCTGACCGCCCTGCCCGGCGCGCTGTTCCTGCTGATGCCGCTGTTCGCGCTGGTGCTGCGCGTGGCCTACCTGCGGCGGCCGACCGGCTACCTCGAGCACCTGGTGGTCGCCCTGTACAGCCACAGCTGGCTGATGCTGGTGCTGCTGGCGACCTTCGCGGTGGCCGGCATCGGCGGCGCCATCGACAGCCCGGTGGCCAGCACCCTCGACGGCTGGCTGTACGTGCTGCTGTGGCTGGCGGTGCCGGTCTACCTGTTCTGGATGCAGCAGCGCGTCTACGGCGGCAACCCGGTGCTGACGATGCTGCGCTACCTCTTCATCGGCGGCGTCTACCTGTTCCTGGTGATCGCCGTGGTGATGTACGCGGTGCTGGCTGGCGTTTCCGCCTGAGGACAAACCCGCGGCGGCGCGGCGGGCGGGCACCGGGTCAATCGCCCCCGGTGCAGCCTTCCTGCTGCCGGCAGAAGCGTTGCGCGCGAAGGCGCTGCTGCTCGTCCAGCTCCGGCGGCGGGCGGGCGACGGCGGACTGGATCTGGTCGCGGCCGTTGCTGAGCTTGTGCAGGCCCCTGGCCGCGGCCATCAGGCCGTAGTTGATGCCCATCATCAGGTAGCCGCCGCTCAGGCTGACCTGCTCCGGCGTGGGCGGCTCGCTCCATGAACGGCTGAAGCGGTTGTCCTCCACCTGCACCGGGTTCCTGAAGCGGTACAGGTCCAGCGGCTGGTCGTCCTCGGGCTTGAGCGCGCGCACCTCGCCCAGGGTGGTGACGTCGCCTTCGGCCGGTGTGGGCCGGAATGCATCCTCGGCGACCGCCGCGGGCTGTTCCGGCAGCGCCTGCTGCGCCCGCACCGCACCGGCCAGCAACGTGCCGGCCAGCGCCATCGACCGCCATCCACCCGCCTTCACCGTTGCCGTCTCCATCCTGCATGCCGGGCCGGCAGTTTACGGACGGCGGATTCGGATTTCGTTGGCAACCGGCCGTCTCACAGGATGAGACGCCGGTGTGCTTCCATGCCGTCCTTTGATCGGCAGCACCGGCATGGCGTTTTCCCTCGCACCCCGCACCGAAGCCAGCGAACGGGCGCTGGCCACCACCGATGGCCTGCCTTCGCGTGATGGCGCGCTGCTCGGCCAGCGGCTGGCCAAGCGCTACGGCGACCGGGTGACGGGCAGCTTCACGATCCCCGGCCGCGAGGGCTGTTATGCGCCGATTCCCGATGACGTGCCCGATGCACTGAAAACGGCGTTGCAGGCGCGCAACATCGAGCAGCTGTATTCGCACCAGGCCGAGGCATGGGCGGCGACGCAGCACGGCGAGCACGTCGCCATCGTCACGCCTACCGCGTCGGGCAAGTCGCTGTGCTACACGCTGCCGGTGGTGAGCGCGGCGATGCGGGGCAACGCCAAGGCGCTGTACCTGTTCCCGACCAAGGCGCTGGCGCAGGATCAGGTGGCCGAACTGCTGGAACTGAACCGCGCCGGCGACTTGGGCGTGCGCGCCTTCACCTTCGACGGCGACACCCCGGGCGACGCGCGGCAGGCGATCCGCCTGCACGGCGACATCGTGGTCAGCAACCCGGACATGCTGCACCAGGCAATCCTGCCGCATCACACCAAGTGGGCGCAGTTCTTCGAGAACCTGCGCTACGTGGTAATCGACGAGATCCACACCTATCGCGGCGTGTTCGGCAGCCACGTCACCAACGTCATCCGCCGGCTCAAGCGCATCTGCGCGTTCTACGGCGTGCACCCGCAATTCATCCTGTGCTCGGCCACCATCGGCAACCCGCACGCGCATGCCGAGGCGCTGGTGGAGGAACAGGTACACGCGATCACCGAATCCGGCGCGCCCACCGGCCCCAAGCACGTGCTGCTGTGGAACCCGCCGGTGATCAACCCGGACCTGGGCCTGCGTGCCTCCGCCCGTTCGCAGGCCAACCGCATCGCCCGCATCGCGATCAAGAGCGGGCTGAAGACGTTGGTATTCGCGCAGACCCGGCTGATGGTGGAGGTGCTGACCAAGTACCTGAAGGACATCTTCGACAACGACCCGCGCAAGCCGGCGCGCATTCGCGCCTACCGCGGTGGCTACCTGCCCACCGAGCGCCGCGAGGTGGAGCGGGCGATGCGCGCGGGCAACATCGACGGCATCGTCAGCACCTCGGCGCTGGAGCTGGGCGTGGACATCGGCGCGCTCGACGTGGTGGTGCTCAACGGCTACCCCGGCAGCGTCGCGGCGACGTGGCAGCGCTTCGGCCGCGCCGGCCGCCGCCAGCAGGCGGCGCTCGGGGTGATGGTGGCCAGCAGCCAGCCGCTGGACCAGTACGTGGTGCGGCACCCGGATTTCTTCGCCAATGCCACGCCCGAACACGCGCGCACCGCGCCGGACCAGCCGCTGATCCTGTTCGACCACATCCGCTGCGCGGCATTTGAACTGCCGTTCCTGAGCGGCGAGCCGTTCGGGCCGATCGACCCGCTGGTGTTCCTGCAGGCGCTGGCCGAAACCGAGGTGGTGCACCAGGAAGGCGACCGCTGGGAGTGGATCGCCGACAGCTACCCGGCCAACACGGTGAGCCTGCGTGCGGTGGCCGACGGCAACTTCGTCGTCGTCGACCGCAGCGACGGCAAGCAGCAGATCATCGCCGAGGTGGATTACTCCGCCGCCGCGCTGACCTTGTACGAAGGCGCGATCCACATGGTGCAGAGCACGCCGTACCAGGTGGAACGGCTGGACTGGGACGGGCGCAAGGCCTATGTCACCCGCACCCACGTGGACTACTACACCGACAGCATCGACTTCGCCAGGTTGAAGGTGCTGGACCGCTTCGACGGCAACGGCGCCGGGCGGGGCGATTCGCACCACGGCGAGGTGCACGTGGTGCGGCGCGTGGCCGGCTACAAGAAGATCCGCTACTACACGCACGAGAACATCGGCTATGGCCCGGTCAACCTGCCCGACCAGGAACTGCACACCACCGCGGTGTGGTGGCAGCTGCCGCAGGCCAGCTTGCTGCGCAGCTTCGCCGACAAGCAGGATGCGCTGGATGGTTTCCTCGGTGCCGCCTACGCGCTGCACATCGTCGCCACGGTGGCGGTGATGGCCGATGCCCGCGACCTGCAGAAAGCGGTGGGCAACGGCGATGGCGCGTGGTTCGCCATCGCCGACCAGAGCGGCCGCGGCCAGCTGCGCGGCAACGAGGGCGGCGAGGACACGGTGGAGCTGCTGCAGAGCTTCGTGCCCACCGTGTACCTGTACGACAACTTCCCCGGCGGCGTCGGCCTGAGCGAACCGCTGTGGCAACGCCAGGGCGAACTGGTGCAGCGCGCACTGGAGCTGGTGGAACGCTGCGATTGCAGCGCCGGCTGCCCGGCCTGCGTGGGGCCGGTGCTGGCCGCGCAGGAAGAAGGCAAGGGCGCCACCCCGCGCTCGCTGGCGCTGCGGGTGCTGGCGCTGCTGTCGGACGAGCGTTGCGAGCGGGTACCGGCCGCCACGCCCGCCGACGAGGCGCTCGACCTGCTGCCATGAGCATCAGCCTGGACAAGCTGAAGGCGCTGCGGAAGCAGGCCGGGCATGCGGATGCGCCCGCTGCCGCCGTACCTGCTGTCATAGGAGCAACGCCAGTCGCGAAACCGATACAGTCGCAAGTCGAGGCAATGTCCGTTTCTCCGGATGCATCCGGCAATTCGCCGGCTTCGGCAGATTCATCGGCTTCGCGACTGATGGCCCGAGGCCACCCGGCGTCGCTCCTGCAACAGCCGAAGCAATCCACGCGCGAGGCATCGGTATTCGGCTGGGTGGAAAACATCCGGCACAAGCCGCAACGTGCGCCGGATGGCGACGCCTTGCGCCGCCTGCTGGCCACGCGCAATCGCGCCATCCCTGCACCGCGCGCCGAAGCCGCTGGTCCGGTGGACCGCGACCTGCCCGGTACCGAGATCGCGCCCGGCCTGCACCTGATCGAAACCTTCCTGCCGCAACCCATCCCCGCGCAGCCGCTGTCGCTGGCCTTCGGCAAGCGCCCGGACGAAAGCGTGCAGCCATGCGACCTGCTGTTCTTCGACACCGAAACCACCGGGCTGGCCGGCGGTACCGGCACCCGCGCCTTCATGATCGGCGCGGCCGACTGGCATCGCGACGCCACCCGCGGCGAAGGGCTGCGCGTGCGCCAGCTGCTGATGGCCACGCTGGGCGCGGAGCGCGTGATGCTGGAGACGTTCGCCGGCTGGCTGGCACCGACCACGGTGCTGTCCAGCTACAACGGCCGCTGCTACGACGCGCCGCTGCTCAAGACCCGCTACCGGCTGGCGCGACAGCGCGAGCCGATCTCGGCGCTGGACCACATCGACCTGCTGCACCCCACCCGCCGCCGTTATCGCGGCAGCTGGGAGAATTGCCGGCTGGCGACCATCGAACGCCAGCTGCTGCGCATCCAGCGCGAGGACGACCTGCCCGGCAGCGAAGCGCCGGCGGCATGGCTCAACTACCTGCGCGGCGGCAGCGCGCGCAACCTGCGCCGCGTCGGCGAGCACAACCACCAGGACGTGGTGACACTGGCGCAGCTGTTCCTGCGTCTGGTGGAAGCCGAGGCGGAGGGACGGACATCGACCCCGTAGATGCGGGGCTTGCCCCGCACGCGCATTACCGGGAAGGCGCCGGTGAGGGGCAAGCCCTCACCCCTCACCCACTGAAAATCAACCGCTGACCGGCCGGGCGATGCCCTCGCGGATCGCCTTCTGGATCATCGCCTCCGCCGCGCGCCGCGCCCGCTCGCTGGCCGCCGCCTGCTGGCGCCCCAGTTCGGCCTGCTGCTTGCCCAGTTCCGCTTGCTGCCGGGCCAGCTGGCGCATCTCCTCGCGCATGGCGGGGCTGTCCATCTGCGCACGCACTTTTTCGACTTCGCGGCGCGCTTGCTCGGCAGCCTTGCGCCGGGTTTCGGCATCGTTGCCGGTCTCCATCGCCAACTGCGCGCGTTGTGCCGCCAGCGCGCCGATGCGTTCGCCCATTTCACCCATGCGCGCACCGATCTCGCCCTGGCGCTCACCCAACCGGCCCTGCTGCTCGCCAAGCCGGCCCTGTGCCACGCCCAGCCGCGTGGTTTCGACGAACGCCTGCTGGAAGTGCGACAGCGTATCGGCATCGCGCACGACATACGCCTGCCCAGCGCGGCGCAGCAGCAGCACGCCATTGCCGTCGTCCAGCTGCCGTGCCTGCTGCAGGTCGGCGCTGGAGCCGTTCATGATGCTGTGGTTGTCCTTCAGCAGCACATAACCATCGCGGCTCGCATCGCTGGAGAGGTGGATCACGCCCGGGGCATCGAGCGGCGGGGCCGGCGGCGCAGGGGGAGCCGGGGGCGGCGGCGGGACGGCCGGCGGGGGCGGTGCGGGAACCGCAGTGGGGGCGGCGCCGGCCGATATCACGGTGTTCAGCACCGACGTGCCGGCGACCGGGGCCGCGGGAGCGGCCGGGGCGATGGGTGCCGCGGGCGGTGCCGGCGGGGCGGGCGGCACCGGCATGGCGACCAGGCGCATCGGCAGCACGCCGGCCAGGGCCACCGCGGCGACGATCAGGCCCGCGCCCACGCGCGGGAAGGAGGATGTGTTCTGCAACATGAGCAGTCTCCGCTTGAGGCTGAGGAAGGTTGGCGAGGCGCTGGCTAGGCCGGCACCGGGCCGCGGGGCGACGCCCAGCTGCAGCAGCAGGCGGCCGTAGTGCTGGCGGCAATGGCGGTCGCCGGCGACCACCGCCGCATCCACCGCCGCTTCGCGGGCAATCGCGTATTCGCGTGCGGCCAGGTGCACCAGGGGGTGGAAGAAGAACAGGTGCTGGGCCAGCGCCGGCAGCAGCCCCCACCACAGGTCGCGGCGCTGCAGGTGCACCAGTTCGTGGGTCAGGGCCATGTCCAGGTCGTCGTCGCCCATGCGCTGCAGGCCGCGCGCCGGCAGCAGCACCGGCCGCCACGGGCCGACCAGTTGCGGCGAATCGATGGCCGCACTCAGCATCAGCCGCGGCGCACGGCGCAGGCCGTGTGCCGCGGCCGCCAGCTGCAACGCGGCATCCAGGCGGCGGTCGTCGCAGGGCCGCGCCATGTGCAGCAGCGCGCGGCTGGCGCGCCATGCCGAAGCGGTCCGCAGCGCCATCACCAGCACGCCGGCCAGCCACAGCGCCATTGCCACGTACAGCCACGACCCGCCGCTTTCCAGCGGCAGTGGCGTCACCACCACCAACGGTGCCGCGGCGTCGGCCGGCGCCGGCGCGGCCTGCTGCGCCAGCTGCACGGCTTCCACGGCCGGCAGCACCGGCAGTTCCAGCGGCGCGGCCCACAACAGGCCCAGCACCGCCTGCAGCGCCACCAACCACCACAGGCCGCACTGGGTCGCCGCCGGCAGGCGCCGCACGCAGCGGCACAGCAGCCACACCACGGCGGCCAGCGCCACGGTCTGCACGCTGGTGGCCAGCAGGCGGTCGCCGAGCAGTTCGAGCAGGGTGTTCATAGTTCAGTCCTCGCGGCGCTGCGATTGCAGCCGGCTGACCAGTGCTTGCAGTTCGGCCAGCTCGTCGTCGCTGACCTCGGCCTTTTCCGACATCCACGCCACGAACGGCGAGATCGAGCCCTGCAGGGTCTTCTCGACGAAGCTGCCGACCGCGCTGTTCACCACCTCCTGCTGCCCGGCGGTGGCCTCGTAGCGGTAAATGCCCGCGTGCTGCGCGCGCCGCAGGTAACCCTTTGCCCGCAGGCGCTCCATCATGGTCAGCACGGTGGAGCGGGCCAGCCCGCGCGACTCGCCGAAACCGGCGGCCACTTCGCCGACGCTGGCCGGCTGGTTTTCCCCGAGATATTGCAGCAGGGCCAGTTCCTGGTCCCCGATGGTCTTGCGGCGCATGCCCGGCTCCATGACTACATTTGTCGCCACAGTAGCGGTGACGACAAATGTAGTCAATCGCCCGGAGGGCAGGGCGGCCTTCGTCGGGCCGGCGGCGTCAGGAAACGGCGCTGTCGATCCGCCAGCGGGCGAACTCTTCCTCGAACTCGGCCAGCGTCAGCAGGCCCATGCAGGCATGCGCGCCCACCGGCAGCGGCTCGCCAGCGGCCAGCCGGCGCGCCAGCAGCACCGCGGCGAAGGTGGGAATTTCCGGACCGTGCAGCATCGGCGCGGTGAGGTCCCAGTGCAGGGTGTGCTCGACGCCGTCGCGCAAGCCGCGCAGGGTCACGCGCATGCCGCCCAGGTCGCTGCCGAAGCGGTCGAACCAGCGCCCGGCGCGGGCGAACACGCCGGCCAGCGCCGCCATCGGCAATGGCAGGCCGTGGTGGCGCAACCATGCGATACCGGCCAGGCAACGCGACAGCAGCGGCAGCTCCAATGCGGCACGAAAGCGCACCGTCTGCACGCCGGGGTAGCGCTGCACCAGCAGATCGTGGTCGGGCACGTCGCACGGCGAGGCCAGGCGCGGGGCGATGCGCGCGAACGCCACCGGCTGCGGGTCGGCCCAGCCGGTCACGCGCCGCCAGCGTCCGTCGATCCAGCACTGGAACGGCCTGCCGCAATACGACAGCACCGCGCGTACCGTGGCCATGCCCAGCGGCGTGGCCTGCGCCGGGGCGATCACGATGTCGATGGCCTGCAGCGCATCGAAACGCCCGCGCAGCGCATCGACCACCGCGCTGGACAGCGCCGGCAGCGTGCTGGCCCCGCTGATCGCGCAACGCCCGGCCTGCCGTGCCGCCGCATCCAACTGCGTGGGGAAGTCGCGCACGAAATCGCGGCCGTCGGCCAGGTCGATGTAGTGCATGCCGGCCTGCAGGCAGGCGCGCGCGACCCCGTAGCCCTGCCCCTGGAACGGCCCGGCGGTGTGGATCACCAGCGCGGCACCGGTGGCGGCCAGCCGCGCCGGGAAATCGGCGGCGGCGACATCCAGCCGGCACAGTTCGATGCGCGACAGGTCCACGCCGGGCAGGTGGCGCGCGGCCGCCCCGGGATGGCGCCCGGCCGCGATCACCCGCAGCCGCGGCGATGCCGCCAGCGCACGCACGATGCGCGCACCGAAATGCCCGTATCCCCCCAGTACCAGCACACGACAAGCGTCCGGTTGCAGCATCACCCCTCCAATGCGACGAATCCCGCCTGATTATCGGCATGCGCCGCGCTTTCGCGCATCGCTCCGCGCTCCTGCCCTATCCTTGGGCCATCCCCATTCCGCTGTGGAGCCCTTGATGCACTTCCCATCGAACATCCGCGGCCCACGCCGCACCCTCGCCCTGACGGCCGCCGCCGCCCTGGCCCTGCTCCTCGCCGCCTGCAACGGCCCGGTCCCGGAAGAGCAGGACCGAGCGCTGGACCAGGCCCAGCAGGCCGCGGCCGAAGCCGCCACGCCCGATCCCGACGCCGCCGCCACGCCGCCGCCGGTGGGCAGCTGCGACGCCAGCCAGGTGCAGGGGCTGGTCGGCCAGGCATATACGGACGAACTGGCCGAGCAGGCCCGGCAGGACGCCGGTGCCGGCCAGGTGCGCCAGCTCAAGCCCGACCAGGTGATCACCCTGGAGTACCTGGGCGAGCGCCTGAACATCGAGGTGGACGACAAGAACCTCGTCAGCGGGGTTCGCTGCGGTTGATCGCCGCAGTGGCCAAAGCCTTGCAGGGCAAGGCTTTGGTTGCCACCGCAACGATGTATTGCGGCGTCGCAGCATCCATGATCTAGTCGAGCGCATCCGGTGGCCTCAACGCTGCGCTCCAGTGACGGGCATGCCGTGCACGTGCAAGCAACACCGCCGTGCATGGCATGGCGCGATGGACGAGGGAGAGGTGTCGCCGCTCACCTGACATCGCACTGAGGCACAGATGACCCTCCGCAACCGCCAGGGGCTCTACGACCCACGGGACGAACGCGACGCCTGCGGCTTCGGCATGGTCGCGCAGCTGGACGACCAGCCTTCCCGCCTTCTCGTCGACACCGCCATCGCCGCGCTCTCGCGCATGACCCACCGCGGCGGCGTCGCCGCCGACGGCCTCACCGGCGACGGCTGCGGCCTGCTGCTGCGCAAGCCCACCGCCTTCCTGCGGCGGCTGGCCGAGGAAGCCGGCCTGCAGGTCGGCCCCAACTTCGCCGCCGGCGTGGTGTTCCTGCCGCACGACGCGGGCGAGGCGCAGCGCTGCCGCGACGAACTGGACGCGCAGCTGCGCCTTGCTGGCTGCCAGCCGCGCGGCTGGCGCATGGTGCCCACCGACGACAGCGTCTGCGGCGAGCTGGCGCGCGCCACGCTGCCGCGGGTCGAGCAGGTGTTCGTCGATGCCGGCGCCGGCCAGGGCGCCGAGCCGTTCGCACTGGCGCTGTTCCTCGCCCGCCGCCGCAGCGAGCAGAACCTGCGCGACGTCGACGACTACTACGTCACCACGCTCAGCGCCGAGGCCATCAGCTACAAGGGCATGGTGCTGCCGGACAAGCTCTCGACCTTCTACCCGGACCTGCAGCGCCACGAACTGGCCTCGTCGGTGGTGGTGTTCCACCAGCGCTTTTCCACCAACACCATGCCGCGCTGGCCGCTGGCGCACCCGTTCCGGCTGCTCGCCCACAACGGCGAGATCAACACCATCGAAGGCAACCGCCACTGGGCGCAGGCGCGCAGCAAGGTGTGGAAGACGCCGAAGTTCGACATCGCCGAGTTCGACCCGGTGATCTCGATGCACGGCTCGGATTCGCAGAGCATGGACAACATGCTGGAGCTGATGGTGGCCGGCGGCATGGAGCTGATCCAGGCGCTGCGCATCTTGGTGCCGCCGGCGACGCAGTCGCTGGAATTCAAGGACGCCGACCTGGCCGCGTTCTACGAGTTCCACGGCCTGAACACCGAACCGTGGGACGGCCCGGCCGGCATCGTCGCCTGCGACGGCCACTATGCCGCCTGCACCCTGGACCGCAACGGCCTGCGCCCGGCGCGCTGGCTGCTCACCTCCGACCGCCACTTCCTCGTCGCCTCCGAGGCCGGCGTGTGGGAAGTGCCGACCGAGCGCGTGGTGCGCAAGGGCAAGCTCGGGCCGGGCGAGATGATGGCCATCGACCTCAAGCGCGGCGACCTGCTCGATTCGGACGCCATCGACCGCATCAACCGCGCGCGCGCACCCTACAAGCAGTGGCTGCACCAGGGCGTGACCTGGCTGCAGACCGAGCTGATCGACCCGTCGCTGGCCGAGGAACCGTTCGACGAGGCCACGCTGCGCAGTTACCACAAGCTGTTCCAGCTCACCGCCGAGGAAGTGGAACAGGTGCTGCGGCCGTTGGCCGAGATCGGCCAGGAGGCCACCGGCTCGATGGGCGACGACACTCCCATCGCCGTGCTCAGCCGCAACACGCGGCCGCTGTACGACTACTTCCGCCAGGCCTTCGCGCAGGTCACCAACCCGCCGATCGACCCGCTGCGCGAAGAATGCGCGATGTCGCTGACCACCCAGCTCGGCCGCGAGACCAACATCTTCCACGCCGGCCCGGAGACGGTGAACCACGTCATCCTCAACTCGCCGGTGCTCAGCCAGCGCAAGCTGCGGCAGCTGCTGAAGATGGAGCAGTACGTCGAGAAGAACCGGCTGATCGACCTGTCCTACGGCGTCGAGGAAGGGCTGAAGGCCGGCATCGAGCGCATCTGCGCCGAGTGCGAGCAGGCCGCGCGCGAGGGTGTGGTGATGCTGCTGCTGTCCGACCGCTACCCGGTGCCGGAGCGGCCGATGGCGCACGCGCTGCTGGCCACCAGCGCGGTGCACCACCACCTGTCGAAGGTGGGCCTGCGCTGCGACGTCAACCTGATCATCGAGACCGGCACCGCGCGCGACGCGCACCACATGGCCTGCCTGCTCGGCTTTGGTGCCACCGCGGTGTACCCGTACCTGGCCTACCAGACGCTGTTCGACCTCGGCCGCCGCGGCATCCTGCAATTGAAGAAGGGCGGCGAGGTCTCGCAGATCGGCCGCAGCTACCGCAAGGGCATCTACAAGGGCCTGTCCAAGATCATCTCCAAGATGGGCATCTGCACCGTCGCCAGCTACCGCGGCGCGCAGCTGTTCGAGATCATCGGCCTGGACCCGGACGTGATCGAACTGTGCTTCCCCGACGCCACCGCGCGCATCGGCGGCGTCGGCCTGGCGCGGCTGGACACCGAGGCGCGCGAGCTCACCGTGCGCGCCTGGAACGAACAGGTGCCCACCGAGGTCGGCGGCCTGCTCAAGTACGTGCACGGCGGCGAGTACCACATGTACAACCCGGACGTGGTGATGACCCTGCAGCGCGCCGCGCGCACGGGCGACGCCGCCGACTGGCAGCGCTACTGCGAGGCGGTGCACGCGCGCCCGGCCTCGGCGCTGCGCGACCTGCTGCAGCTCAAGCCGGCCGCCGTGCCGGTGCCGCTGGAAGACGTCGAGCCGGTCGAATCGCTGTTCAAGCGCTTCGACACCGCCGCGATCTCGCTCGGCGCGCTGTCACCGGAGGCGCACGAGGCGCTGGCCATCGCGATGAACCGCCTCGGCGGCCGTTCCAACTCCGGCGAGGGCGGCGAAGACCCGGTGCGCTACGGCACCGACAAGCGCAGCAAGATCAAGCAGGTCGCCTCCGGCCGCTTCGGCGTCACCGCCGAATACCTGGTCAACGCCGAGGTGCTGCAGATCAAGGTCGCGCAGGGCGCCAAGCCCGGCGAAGGCGGCCAGCTACCCGGGCACAAGGTCAACGAGCTGATCGCGCGGCTGCGCTACGCCAGGCCCGGCATCGGCCTGATCTCGCCGCCGCCGCACCACGACATCTATTCGATCGAGGACCTGGCGCAGCTGATCTACGACCTCAAGCAGGTCAACCCCGAAGCGCTGGTGTCGGTGAAACTGGTGTCGCACGCCGGCGTGGGCACGATCGCCGCCGGCGTGGTCAAGGCCGGCGCCGACCTGATCACCGTGTCCGGCCACGACGGCGGCACCGGTGCCTCGCCGATCAGCTCGATCCGCTATGCCGGCGTGCCGTGGGAACTGGGCGTGGCCGAGTCGCACCAGGCGCTGGTCGGCAACGACCTGCGCGGGCGCACCACCCTGCAAACCGATGGCGGCCTGAAGACCGGGCTGGACGTGGTCAAGGCCGCACTGCTGGGCGCGGACAGCTTCGGCTTCGGCACCGCGCCGATGATCGTGCTCGGCTGCAAATACCTGCGCATCTGCCACCTCAACAACTGCGCCACCGGCCTGGCCACGCAGGACGAGCGCCTGCGCGAGCACCACTACACCGGCCAGCCCGAGCGGGTGGAGAACTTCTTCCGGCTGCTGGCCGGGGAAGTGCGGCAGTGGCTGTCGTACCTGGGCGCGCGGTCGCTGGACGAGATCGTCGGCCGCACCGACCTGCTGCAGCAACTGGAGGTGGAGCCGCGCGAAGGCGTCAGGCTCGACCTTTCGCGCCTGCTGGCCCCGGCCCGCTACGACGGCGCGCACTGCGCCGCGCAGCGCCTGTACCAGTCGCCGGACAGCCTCGCCACGCAGATGGACAACCTGCTCGGCAACGCCATCGCCCACAAGCACGGCGGCGAGCATCGCTTCCTGATCCACAACACCGACCGCTCCATCGGCACCCGCCTGGCCGGCGCGGTGGCGCGCGCGCACGGCAACCACGGCATGGCCGACGCCCCGCTGCACCTGCGCTTCCGCGGCACCGCCGGGCAGAGCCTGGGCGCGTTCAACGTCGATGGCCTGAACCTGGAAGTGGAAGGCGAGGCCAACGACTACGTCGGCAAGGGCATGGCCGGCGGCCGGCTGGTGGTGCGCCCGCCGCGCGGCGCCCGCTTCGAGGCGCGCAACACCGCCATCGTCGGCAACACCTGCCTGTACGGCGCCACCGGCGGCGAGCTGTTCGCCGCGGGCCGCGCCGGCGAGCGCTTCGGCGTGCGCAATTCCGGCGCGCTGGCGGTGATCGAGGGCGCCGGCGACCACTGCTGCGAATACATGACCGACGGCATCGTCGCCGTGCTCGGCAAGGTCGGGCAGAACTTCGGTGCCGGCTTCACCGGTGGCCTGGCCTACGTGCTGGACATCGACCGTGACTTCGTCGACCGCTACAACCACGAGCTGATCGACATCCATCGCATTTCCAGCGAGGGCTTCGAGAACTACCGCCAGCACCTGCACACCCTGGTCGGCCGCCACCGCGAACTGACCGGCAGCATCTGGGCGCAGCAGATCCTCGACGAGTTCCGCGACTACGTCGGCAAGTTCTGGCTGGTCAAACCGAAGGCGGCCAGCATCGAATCGCTGGCCGAGTCGTTGCGCAGGGCCGCCTGACGGCGGCGGGAGCGGGGAACAGGGAACGGGGAATGAAACTTCTCCTTTCCCTCCCGCTGCCCTCCCCGCCCGCATGACGCTTCATTCCCTGTTCCCGTTCCCCCATTCCCGGCCTTTCCCCATGTCCCGAAAGCACGCCTTCCAATACCTCGACCTGCCCCGCACCATGCCGCAGCGCATCCCGGTGGAACTGCGCACGTCCGGCGACTGGGGCGAGCTGTACGGCAAGTTCGACAAGGCCGACGCGCAGTACCAGGCCGGCCGCTGCCTCGACTGCGGCAACCCGTACTGCAGCTGGAAGTGCCCGGTGCACAACGCCATCCCGCAATGGCTGCAGCTGGTGCAGGAAGACCGCATCCACGAAGCGGCGACGCTGTGCCATTCGACCAACCCGCTGCCGGAAGTGTGCGGCCGGGTCTGCCCGCAGGACCGCCTGTGCGAGGGCAGCTGCACGCTGGAGGAGTTCGGCGCAGTGACCATCGGCGCGGTCGAGAAGTACATCGTCGACACCGCGCTGGCCACCGGCTGGAAGCCGGACCTGCATGCCGTGCGGGCCACCGGCAAGCGCGTGGCCGTGGTCGGTGCGGGCCCGGCCGGCCTGGCCTGCGCCGACCGGCTGGCACGTGCCGGCGTGCAGGCGGTGGTGTTCGACCGCTACGAGCAGATCGGCGGCCTGCTGCAGTTCGGCATCCCCAGCTTCAAGCTCGACAAGAGCGTGATCGCCAAGCGCCGCGACGTGCTCGAAGGCATGGGCGTGCAGTTCCGCCTCGGCGTGGAGATCGGCCGCGACATCGGCATCGAGCAGCTGGAAACCGAGTTCGACGCCGTGTTCCTCGGCACCGGCGCCTACCGCTACACCGACGGCGGCCTGCCGGGGCAGGACCTGAAGGGCGTGCTGCCGGCGCTGCCGTTCCTCGTTCAGAACGGCCGCATCGTCGGCGGCACCGACCCGCAGGGCCGGCCCATCGCCGGCTGGGAGGACCAGATCGCCCTGCCCGACCTGACCGGCAAGCGCGTGGTGGTGCTCGGCGGCGGCGACACCGGCATGGACTGCGTGCGCAGCGCCATCCGCCTCGGCGCGGCCAAGGTCACCTGCGCCTACCGCCGCGACGAGGCCAACATGCCCGGCTCGGCGCGCGAAGTCGCCAACGCCCGCGAGGAAGGCGTGCGCTTCCTGTTCAACCGCCAGCCGCTGTCGATCGAGGCCGGCGCCGACGACGAGGTGATCGGCGTCACCGTGGTCGAAACCCGGCTCGGCGAGCCCGACGCCAACGGCCGCCGCAATGCAGTGGCGATCGAAGGCAGCGAATCGCTGCTGGAAGCGGACGTGGTCATCATCGCCTTCGGCTTCTCGCCGACCCTGCCGGAGTGGCTGGGCTCGCAGGGTGTGGAGGCTACCGGCAACGGCCGCATCGTCGCCGGCGGCAGCACCCGCCTGCCCTACCAGACCCACAACCCCAGGCTGTTCGCCGGCGGCGACGCGGTTCGCGGCGCCGATCTGGTGGTCACCGCGGTCGCCGAAGGCCGCGACGCGGCCGCCAGCATCATCAAGCTGCTGCTGCACTGAAAGCCAACCGCCAAAGAGATCAAAGCCCCTCTCCCTCCGGGAGAGGGGTTGGGGTGAGGGGCAATGGAGTCCGAATGATTCAGACGCACGAACCTTATCCGCATGCCATGCGCCAGCAATCGAGCGCACGCAAGCTTCCCCCGCGTACTCGCTTATCACTCTGAAGATCTACACTCGAAAGTCCCATCCTCAGCGAGAACCCCATGCGCATAGGCCTGGCTGCCAATCGCCTGCATCACCAACGTGCCGACGCCGCCCTGTTCCGCTGGCTGCGCACCAGTGCCACCGGCATCCGCGAACTCGGCGTGGAACTGCACGCCGTCGGCCGCACTCATGACGCCATCGTCGCCGCACTACCGGCGGGCAGCCTGCCCGGCCTGACCCGCTACCCGAATGGCCGCGAAGGCGGATTGATGAAGCTGGTCGCCGAAGTCGTCGGCATGGGCAGCCCGGAGCGCACCCTGGACGGCGCGATCTACCTGATCGATCCGGTCGACCCGTCCTCGGTCTTCCCCGAAGCCATCGCCTTGAAGCGCCAGTGCGTCATCCACGGCAAGCCGTTCATCTCCACCGTGGCCAGCGCCCGCGACTGGGTCGAGATGGAACGTATCCATGCTGGCCTGCGTGCCGATCCCGGCGCCGACGACCTGCACGACTTCGCCAACCAGACCCTGGCGCTGATCGCCCACGACGCCCGCAAGCCGCAGATGCTGGCCTTCGCCGCCGAGCATTTCGACGTGCTGTCACAATTCGCCGAGCGCATCGGTACCGGCACTACCGGCCAGCACTTGAACGAACTGGCCTGGAGCCGTGGTTGGCCGCGCGAGCAGGAGTGGATCCAACGCTTCCAGAGCGGCCCGCTCGGCGGCGACGCACAGATCGCCGACCGCGTGCTGGAGCATCGTTGCCAGCGGGCGATCTTCTTCGAAGACCCGCACGTGGCCCGCCAGCACGAAGCGGACATCCAACTACTGGAACGCGCGGTGACCACGGTGACCGACGAAGCCGTCTGCATCACCGCCCCCAATCTCGCCGCCCGCTGGGCCATCGCGGCCCGGCGACGCCCGCAGCAGCGTTGAGCTTCACGGCAAGGTAAACAGCAACGGCGCCTGTTGGGCGCCGTTGCTGTTTAGGCTTTCGATTAAGGCAGACAGAGACTTGGCCACCGAGGCAGCAACGTTTATTTTTCCCAAAAGCAAACCCCCAGCCTGATGGCTGGGGGTTTGGGGATAAAGCCCCTGGCGATGACCTACTCTCGCATGGCTTGAGCCACACTACCATCGGCGCGGCTGCGTTTCACTTCCGAGTTCGGGATGGGATCGGGTGGTTCCACAGCGCTGATTTCACCAGGGAGAGGGTTGGA
>Ga0222427_100764_pt1 | contig 29928 bp, 22 predicted proteins | sample 2B20Ametagenome_FD_182890 | JGI IMG/M metagenome (GOLD analysis project Ga0222427, IMG submission 182890) | Enriched microbial communities from leaf-cutter ant dump, University of Wisconsin, Madison, United States - 2B20A (version 2) | ecosystem: Environmental > Terrestrial > Nest > Insects nest...
CGGCGCATGGGAATGGCCGTGATCCCGTCCAGGTTCGCCGCCCCCAGTTCGGCGACGAAACTGTCTTCCGCGCGGACCGGTGAGTAGACCGCGTGAACCTTGTAACCCCGGCCGGTCAGTTCGCGCGACAGATCGATGAAATGCCGTCCGCTGCCGCCGCCGGAGGGCTCCGTCACCATCAGTATCTTACCGTCACGGACATTGGGTGTCATGGAAACTCCGACTTCATCGATATACACGGTACGGGTCCGACCTGTTCAGGTTTCAAGTTGGCGATCCTATTTCTGTCTGCCCCACAGGATCGTGACAGCACTGCATCGATCCCGCCACGACAATCACACTCTGCAAATACCGTTGAAATGGCCCTGCAATCAATTGGACTTGTCAGGGTGTCGCCGTCTGCCGGATTGCGGCAAAGGCTGGGAGAATTGTCCATACAGGCATGGCAGGCGAGAATATTGCGACCGCTCTATTCGAAGCGACCGTTTGTCTGCTGGCTCCATCTTTCGAGCGAGCGCGGCAGCAGACCGCGTCCAATGAAACCTTTCTCCATCAGCCAGCAGGGCATGATATCGGTAGATTGCACCAGTTTGAGGATGCGATCGGGATGAATGCCGAGGCCCGATGCGGACATGGGTCGCAGAAACGCAGCGACCGTCATTAATAGCGGGCGCGGCAGGATGAACGTTCTGGCCCCGGAAAAATGCTTTGCCCTGAACGTCTCGATGATGTCCGAAATTGTGTACCGGTCGGGATAGCATCCGTTGAACAGGACATAGTTTTCCGGCTGCTCCTGTGCGAAGAGCATCGCATCGACGAGATCGTCCACATAGATACAGCTCTTGATAGTGTCGGTGCGGCCCGGATAGACGAAAACGCCCTTTTTAAGGAGCTTGGCGAGGCGCGTGAAATTGCCGCCTTCGCCCGGCCCGAAGACGACGGCCGGGCGGGCGACGACAAGCCTGCGGCCGGCATCTTCTTCCAGCCAAGTGCGGTGGACCTTTTCGGCGATGAACTTGGACCAGCCATAGGCCGATTCCGGTGCCGGCTTGCTGTCCTCGGTCTTGGTTTCCTTGGAAGGCCCGTAGACGGAAATGGAACTGGTGAAGACGATGTTGCTGACATCGTGGCGCTTGGCGAAGGCCACGACTTCCATGGCGCCGACGATGTTCGTCTCGTAGTATTCATGGGTCGGATGACCGGGCGTTGTGTGGACGGCGGCGAAATTGTAGATTAGGCTGAGAGGCGCATCGAGGGAAAATTGCGACAGGTCGCGCACATCTCCGATAATGTAGGTTACGCTTGGCAACTCGGACTTGGACTTGCGAATATCGACGGAAAAGATCGGGCCGGAATACGTTTTGGCCAGCCGCTTCAGGAGGTGACTGCCGACGAACCCCGCTCCGCCGAAAACTACTACTCCGGTCGTCATTCACTAAAATCCCCAATACGTGAAAGCCTTCAGGCAAGGTATGGTAACTGGTCATCACCATTGGTCAAGTTCTATGCAGCTTTGTCGTTAATGCGTGAGCACTGAGGTTGGAGCAGGACAAACGGCGCAGACAAGCCATTCATGATTGGCTCCCCATCAACGGAAGATTCAAAGGCATGCGGAAGGGCTCTGTTGCAAAAATCGTGTCCGGCGGAGGATACTTGGGGGCCTCGGCCCTCAGGCGGTCTTCCCCTCGGCGTTCTGGACAAGGAGCGTCGCCACCTCTGTGAGGGCACTCGGTCCGACGCCGAAAGCGCGTTCAACGATGCGCACTTCATTACGAATGTCGCCGGTGAGATTAAAAATTGCTGCTTGCCCTTTACGTAGAGCCCGCATGATCTCGAACCCCTTGATGGTCGCATAAGCCGTCTTCAACGTCTTGAACCTCTCACCGGCTTGTTCAACTGTTTGAGCTTGCCATGATCGACTTCTACGACGTTGTTCAGTTATTTGACCTGCCGGTGCACAAGCTCTTTTAGGCATTTACCGTCGGTCTTCAGCTCCGAGATCGCGATACCGTAAGTTGGCGCCTTGTCGGTGTTGATGACAGTTGGTTTTTCCCAATCTTTCAAGCCATTCAGAGCCTTGCCCAGAAATCTCTTGGCTGCTTTGGCATTGCGCGTCGGCGACAGATAGAAATCGATAGCATTGCCGAACTTGTCGATAGCCCGGTACAGATATATCCATTTGCGCGAACCTTCACATAGGTTTCATCGACCCGCTAATTCGTCAATTGCGGCCAACGCCACTGCCAGCGTAGTCGTTTTTCAATCTCAGGCGCATATTTTTGAACCCAGCGATAGATCGTTGAATGATCAACCGCGACGCCCCGTTCGCCTATCATCCTGTCCAAGACCACGGTAGCTCACCCCGTAACGGCAATACCAGCGAACCGCCCACAAGATCATCTCGCCTGGAATTATCCGCCCTCAATCAAGCAGCGGCGTGATTTTTGCAACAGAGCCGTTCGTCTCTCAGCTGCGAGGCCGGTAGCGTAAAACCTCGTTAATAAATTTTGAACTATAATCGTCGCCAATCAGGATGCGGAAATCGGTCGAGTCTCCAGGCTTTCGCGACCGTCCGAGGCAAGGCTTCGCCCCGAGGCAATTTGAGATAGCGATTTCCTATGGCGCTCAGCGACAAAGAAGAGAAAAACGGACATCTCGACGAGAACGGCCAGGTGCCGATCGAACTGGTTCATATTCTGGGACTGTTCCGCGCAAATGCCCTGACGATTGCCGCATTCTGCATCGTTTTCGCGCTGGCTGCTGCCGGTGTATCGCTGTTGATTCCCAATTATTACGTGGCAACGACGCAGGTACTGCTCGACCCCGAGGGGTCTCGCGTAATCGAGAGCGATCTCGCTGTTCCCAATCGTGCTGCCGATGCGCACGCGTTGAACCAGCAGTACATCATCACGTCGAGCCGCGTGCTGGCGCGGGTGATCGAGGATGAAAAACTCTACGACGATCCGAATTTCGGTGCCGCCTCTCCTTATTATGACGACAAGGAACAACGGTCGAAACTGGCCCAGGACAAACTGCGAAAGGCCATCCGGGCGGAACTCAGCAAGTCGAGCTTCGTGGTGACCCTCTCCGTCACCGCTGACAATGCGGAAAAGGCGGCTCGGATTGCCAATGCAATCACCGCCACCTACACCCAGGTGCGGGTTGAAATGAACTCGGGTGTCGTCCGCAAGGCGAGCGACGGTCTGGCAGCACAATTGAGCACCCTCCAGAAAACCGTCGAGGACGCCGACCGCGCCGTTCAGGACTACAAGGCATCCAACAATCTTCTTGATATCGAAGGTCGCCCCGGCATCGAAAAGCAGATCGGCGAGATCAATACGGAGATTTCCAAGCTTCTCGCTTCCATCGCCGACAACGAGGCGCTGGTGAGCGAACTGAAGCACGGCCAAATGGATCGTGAGCATTTCCGCAGTGTGTCCGATGTCTACCTGACGCCGGCGATCATCCTTTTGCGCGACCGCTACTACGAGGCGCTGCAGGAGCAGACGGTTCTCGCAGCATCGCTTGGAAGCCGCCATCCTTCTTTCCTCGCGGCGCAGATGCGAACACAGGCGCAAGCCAGGAATTTCGATGAGCAATTGAGAAGCTTTGCGACGTCGACGGCCCGCAACGGAGAAAAGCTCAAGGCGCAACTTGCTCTTCTGCAGTCGAATGCTGACTCCTTGAAGGGCCGGTTGAACGGTGACGACCAATCCATGGTGCGCTTGCGCGAACTGGAGCGCAAGCTCGAAAGCGACAGGCTGGTCTACGAGGCGTTTTTGCTGAGAACGCGACAGCTTTCGGAGCAGGAAACCACCACCACCGAGAACCCGCAAATCATCACCGCTGCGCAGTCGCCGTTGCGCAAGGCCGGTCCGCCGCGCTTGTTGCTGACGATTGGCGGCGCCTTGTTTGGCCTTATCCTCGGCGGTGGCTTCGTACTGTTGCGCGACCAGTTCTCACAGGCGCCGAAATCCGCACCGCGACAGCGGATCGTCGACACCGAAAGGCTGACAGGGGCGAGAGCGCGACCTGCCAGTCACCGTTTCTTCTCGCGACGCAAAGCCGCGGCAGATGCGCCTGTAGGCGGCAGCGAGCAGCGCGCCGTCAATCTCCTGACCGGCGATGAAGCCGCCTACACCGATCTGGCGCACGGCCTGCTGGGATTGGGACCGGCCGGCAGCAATTATTGCGCTCTTGTCGTATCGGCAGGAACGGCCAGCCTGTCGGAAAATATCGCCTTCAATCTGGCTTTCGCAGCAACCCAGCTTGGTTGCCATGTCCTGCTGGTCGATGCGGCGATCTACGATCCGGTTTTAAGCCGCGCTCTCGACCTTGAAGATCATGAGGGGCTGTCCGGCGCGCTGGCCGCGCAACATATCGATGGATCATCACTCGTTACCTTCGATTTCGAGCCGCGTCTCACCTTCCTGCCGGCCGGCCGGCTTCTGTCGGGCAGCGCCGGGAACCCGGCAAGGGCGACGACCCTTGCAAACTGGCTGCTCGAAGCGAATTTCCGCTACGATCTGGTCATTGTCGATGGCGGTGTCGCGACAGGCTCCGGCGCCCCGCGGCAAGTCGAGGCGGCGGCCAATCAGGTCATCATGTTCAAGCATAGCGAAGACGGCAAGAGTGCGGGTGGGGCATTGACCGCGTTGTTGAAACGTGGTCTTGCGCCGGTGCGAATGGTCCGCATGAACCAATCCGGTGGGAATTTTGTTGCCGGTAATGCGTCCTGATCCGCTGCAGTTCCGATGAACTCGCACCCATCGACCACGACGGAAAAACAAGGCATGCTCATTGCAAAAAAATTGAGCGTCCCGGTCAATTTGGCGTTGCGCGGTCTGGCGCTGGCGTCGCGTTTTTCGCTGTCCTTTTACATCGTAAAATTCCTCGGGCTCGATGCTGCCGGCGTTTATGGGCTCACGCTCGGTATCATCAGTTCGGCGCCTGCCATACTTGGCTGGGGGCTGAATTATTTCGTGTCCCGGGATATCATCGGCACCAGCCAGGAAAGTGCGGGAATAGAGGTCAGGAACCGTCTGATCGTCACCACCCTGACTCTCGCGGTCGCCACCGCACTCTGCATGTTGTGTGCGGTGGCAGCGGGTTATCCGATCAGCGTTCTGTTCATTCTGGTCGTCGTCATCGTCTGGATGGAAACCTATGCCTGCGATGTCCACGCATCGCTGATTTCGCTGGAAAAGCCCGTTCTCGCCAACGTACTGTTTTTCATCCGTTCGTCCTTCTGGATTCCACTCATTATCGCCGCGGGCATCTTCTTTCCGCAAACGCGGACACTGGAATTCATGTACTGGGCATGGGCCGTCAGCTATTTTCTGATGGCATCCGTCTTCTGGCGCGCGGTTCGCGATTGGCCGATCGCTGCGATCGTGAGGGCTCCGATCCCTATCGAGTGGCTCACCAGACGCCTGAAGTCGTCCTGGCCGATCTATATCAGCGATCTGAGCAATGTCGGCTTCGTCTACATCGACCGTTATCTTGTTTCGTTCTATCTCGGCCTGACGCTGACCGGCGTCTACACCTTCTACTGGTCCCTGACGAATGCGGTGCAGACACTGCTTTTGACCGCGGTGGTGCAGGTGTCGTTCCCCAAGCTCTTCAAGGCTCACTCCCAAAACGAGATGGGGCGCTGGCGGGAGGTCATGCGCCGACAGTTTCTCAAGGTCGCGGTTCTTTCCGTCGTCTTCGGTGCCGGCATGCTGTTTGCCAGCGAAATCCTGTTCCACATCATGGGCATGTCAGAGCTCGGTGAACACCGAGCCGTGTTTATCCTGTTGCTCCTGGCGGCGATCACGCGGTCTTGCTGCGATCTCCTGAGTGTTGGGCTGACAAGCTTGAGGAAGGACAGATATTTCGTCTTCCTTAAGCTGTTCAGCGTATTTACCTCCGTTGTCATGGTCACTGCGCTGGTGCCGTTCTTCGGGCTGGTCGGGGCGGGAATAGGAGCCTTGATCACGGCCATCGCCGTCATGCTCGTCGGCGCGGTCAGCTTCATCAAACATTCGAAGGAGAGGCCCACATGATCCGCAGCTTTCTGAAGAAATATTACAATATCGGCATGAACAGCCTGCCGCCGCGGCTGGCGACACATCTGCAATTCCTGCGGTATCACGGTCGTCTTGCGCGGCTCGGTAACCCCAGAACGTTGAACGATCATCTCGCCGCCCGGAAGTTAGCCTGGACGCCTGAAGACATGAGGCTGGTGAAACTAAGTGACAAGATCGCTGTAAAGGATTTTGTCACTGCAGCGCTCGGGCCGGGCTGGGTCGCGCCGATCCTCTGGCAAGGGACGGACCTTGCCGATTGCCCGCCGCTGCCGTTTCCCTATGTCATCAAGACGAACCACGGTTCCGAACGCAACGTCTTCGTCTTCGAAGACAAGGATCTTGTCGGAGCACGGGAAAAATGCGCCGAGTGGCTGGCGCGGCGGACGCCCCGCCGTCTCAGCGAGGAATGGTACAATCACATCGAGCCGCGTATCTTGGTCGAGCCGTTCTTCGGCCAGGATGGCCAGGCGCCTGTCGACTACAAGTTCTTCTGCTTCGACGACCAGATTCCCTGCATCCAGGTGGACACCAACCGGTTCGGCGATCACAAGCGCTGTTTTTACAACTCTGAATGGAAAAAGCTGGATTTCGGCAACCATTACCCGCTGGAAACGGCCGATCTGCCGCGTCCGAAACATCTCGATGCCATGCTTGAGGCGGCAAGGATACTGGTCGAAGGTTTTGAATTCGTCCGCATCGATTTTTACGATCTACCTTCGCGTGCACTCTTCGGCGAGATGACGTTTTGCCCGACCTCCAGTTTCGGAGCCTTCCGTCCACCGGAGATCGACGATTGGCTTGGGGACGTCTGGAAGAACGCAAACGTGAAATGAAATACCGGACATCTTCGGTGACTGGAACACTGTGTTCCGTCGCTTCAGCCGCTGGGGCCAGAAAGGCGTTTGGTGGCGTCTCTTCGAAGCGATGGCAAATGACGAAGACTTGAGTATCTGATGTAGATAGCACGATCATTCGCGCTCACCAGCACGCCTCTGGCGCAAAAAGGGAGCTCAAGATCAGGCCCTTGGCCGCTCTTGCGGCGGCCTGAGCACCAAAATACACATGGCAGTGCGCGGCCTTGGATGCCCTGTTCGCTTCACGCTGACTGCTGGCCAGAAAGGCGACTGATCGGCTCATCGTAGAGCGGCTCGTCAGCAAATGTGCGTCAGAGCCCCATTTTGACCTCTGCATCGCCCTGACGGAAAGCGCATTGTTCCGCTGAACGATTTCTATGAATCCGAAAACGGGATCGAGGCCAGACAAGACAGTAGCGCCAGCACGGGCGCGGAATGACTGTAGGTGAGCCGACCCGGTACTTCCTATTTTTTCAAATATACGGAAAGGGATGATCTTTTTCGGCGATAAAATTGCATGGCCGACTGTAAATAACGGAACAGCGTGGGATGGGCTTTCATCTTTTTCCTCAACCGAATGCCGGTATCACGAATTGCTACGACCAGCCTTCCCCGAATGGTCAAAGGCTGCAACACGGCATAGAGGTCATGTGCATGCGCGCCGAAACCGGTTTTATAAGCCATCTCGCCCACGGAAAAATCTATCATGGTCAGGCCTGCCTGACGGGACCAGCGGATGAATTGCGCGATGGTTGCCATGCCTGGGGAACAGGCTTGCCAGTCGCCGCTGGCCATGGTGATGATCGTCAAGTGGAATGTGCCGGCATGCACGAGGCCGTAAACCGTCGCGATCCATTCGCCTCCGACGGAAAGGCCGAAGACGCGTACGGGGCCGCGCCCGTCCAGGCTGGCGATTGCCGCATTCTTGTAGAACGACTGTACGTGCGGATCCGCCAAAAGATCGAAACGGCCAAGGCCGCGGAACCGCTCCAGCCGTTGGGCGATCATCACCGGCAGAAGCTCGTCCAGGTCCGCCTTGGTCGTGGCAGTCAGGAAACGGACGTCACCACGCTCGGCCATACGCCGTGCGGACGTCTTCAGGATTCGGCGCGTCTGGTTATTGGCGAGGCGGTCGACGATCGTCTCCGGATCGCCGTCAATGACGACGTCAAAGCTTTGCAGAGGGATTGGACGAATGGCCGGCAAGGCTGCAAGCGGATTGATATGACCATGGATCCGGGTGGCGATCTGGTCGATATGCACGAGATCGGCTTTTGGAAAAGCCGCGGCGATCGCCGTCCAGAGTGCCTCGCCTGCTTCTTCCGGATAGCTGTAGTTAGGGGCGAGCAAGGGAGCGCTGATGTCGCAGACACCCAGCCCCATATATTCGATAATGCTGTGCGTTGCCTTCCTTATAAGTATGAAAGGCAGCAGCATCCGTATCTCACCGGATTGCGCATCGTTCACCTCCACCACGAAGGGCTGCGCGCCGGTTTGTCGGATCAGGTCCTCTTTCATCGTTCGAACCCAGTCGAACTGCTGAAACGCTGTCGCCAAGCCTTTCGTTTCCAACATCCGCCAGATCGGCTCGAGGGTTTCGAGCGTGTCATGTCGGCGTGCGGTCAAGCTGCCCGCCAGGGAGTTTAGGCGGAGCTCTCGGTGTTTAAAAGACTGGTTCCGGAACATGCGCAACTAAAATCCTTCGCTTCGCAATCTCCTGGACGCGGTTTGGTGAGCGACGTGCCGATTATAAGGCGAAGAGACGGGAAAATGCTTAAATCTCGGTTGGATTTACCGTTACGTTCGTTTCCAGCGCGGGGATTTCGCCGATCCGTCGATGAATTCGATGCCGCCTGCGCTGTTGAGCGTATGCAGCCTTCTGCCTGGCCAGAGCCGGCCGGCCGTCAGCACAGCTTCGACTGTCTGTTCGAAGCCGAGTGGGTCGAGCTGTCTTATCCGGGCAATGCCGAGGACTGCGCCGTACCCTTTCCTGCAGTCCTGGACAGGACGCAGGAGATGACCGTTGCGCCATGTCATTCGGCCCGCTGGCCGTGCCGAACCTATGTCGACCAGAACGGGGTTGCGCCGATGGGGCACCCACGGACCGCGGAAATCGGGCGCCGACCAGATGTGGAGCGTGTCTGAAAACGCGCCGCCTCCATCCCGGACGGTGGCCAGCATCCACCAGCATCCGCCATGTTCTATCAGCGTAGCGTCGCTGGCGACGATATCGGAGAGCAGGGTCGCCTCCTTCACCCAGCCGCCGGGAAAGGCCGTGGCCCTGAACAGGTCGACGGACCTGTTGGCGCAGCTTTCGGGTATCATCCAGACCTGCCCTTCCTTTTCGAAAACGAAGGGATAGGAAAGATGGCAGGCCTGCTCGAGAACGGGTACGGGCCGACCGACCGGACCGGCCGCATCGAAAGTGACGGCGGAGATGATGCCCTTTGCGAGCTTGTGCTCGTAATCTTCGACAAAAAGCGTCAGGCGACCATCATGGACAATCGGAAAGGGATCGGCATAAAACCGCCGTCCATCGTCGGCCAGCATGGTCCAGCCGGTTTCGGGATGTGACCGCAGATCGAAGAGATCAGGGCCGTCCAGCTTGCGCCAGCCCACCTGCCAGTGGGGCGTGTTGTAGCAGAGCCTGTAGATGTGCCTGGCGACCTGGCCCGCAAGCTGCCTGGCCGCCGAAACACCCAGCCGTTCCGCCGAGAGTTTCTTGGGAGGGGTAACGGCGCCGCCAGGCAGAGCAGGCAGGTGCGCGCTTGCCGTTCCTGAAATGGCTGCAACCAGCAGGGTTGTCGTCCTGGCAAGCACGTCTTGGAAACTGGCAAGCGCTATGCCGCCATATTCCGTCCCCAACCGGCCTTCGGCGACGACCCTGTCCTGTTCCATGATTCTGGCGAGCGGTGTCTCTCCGGAGAGGATAATGGACAGCAGTGCCTCTTCACCGTTCACATCGTTGTAGGTCAGCCGCCAGACTTGGGGTGCATCTGCAGCCATGTCGCCGCACAGGTCGATCACGAGATCGGCAGGCTCGGCTTTTTCCTGGATGAAAGGCAGGACGGAAGGCGTCACCCGGGCAACTGTCCCGAGGCCCGGCAGGCCGTGGATCGTCGCTTCAAGATGGAACAGCGCCTCTGTGCCTGCCGGCAGCGCCGCGGCGCATGGGCCGAGGTCGAGGGAAACCGTAATGCCGTGCAGGCCCTGCAGTCGTTCGGCAAGCAGGACGTGCCATTGCCGAACGCAATCTTTATGACATCGAATGCGGACATGCATGGCAATCTCTCCAAGTTGATTTCGAAGTGGCCGTTCCGGACCGTCTTTAGGCGCGAAAGGGCTGGAACCCGATTTTTAATCGGCGCCGCACCGTGATCCAGCAGACCAGCAGGAAAATGGCTTCCGACAGGGCCGCTCCTGCCAGTGACCAGGGCGGAGAAGCGAATGTCAGAAGGGCGGCGATCGAGACAAGCCCAACAACCGCTCCTGCCATGTTGATCATTGCCAGGATCCAGAAATCATTCATGATTTCCAGGATGATCCGCGGCATGGAATACAGCATGATCAGGGAGAAGATGATCCATGCGAAAATGCCGATGAAATGGATGGACGCATCGATGAGGGCTTCCGATTCGATGTAGGGCGTGACTGCAAGGACGATTCCGCCGTAAGCTAGGCCGCCCATTCCCATGACCAGCGACCAGATCTGCGCCTGGCTCCAGATCTTCTCTCTCTCCCCCCGTGCCAGGGACGCCGACATTTCGGGCTGCATCATATTGTCGAAGGCCGTGGCGATGATGCGCAGCGGCGCAAAGAGCGTCAGCACGGCCGCGATCGGGGCATAGGCAGCCGGACCGGCCATGACTGTCACCAGCAGCGCGACGCACTGCCCCTGCAACAGGGATGTCGTGATGTAAAAAACGGACCAGCGTAGCTGCGGCCATAGTCCGAGGTAACGTTTCCTGATCGCCGCCCTGACGCTGATGCGGATGCGTTGGCGGGCAAGGGCAAGGAGGACGAAGATCCCGCAGCCATTGGCCACGGAGAGGGCCTCGAAGACGCCCCGCAGGACATTGTCGCCCCGATACAGAACGAAAGCGGTCGATACAAGGCCCGCCAGCGTGAAGCAGGCATCGCTGCAACTGACGATCCACTGGCGTTGGCGCGCGAAGAAGGCCGTGCGCAGATGGCTGCGCAGTGACCACAGCCCGATGAAGCATCCACCGGCAAGGGCACCGTCACTGCCCCACAGATGCAATAGCAGGGCGGCAATCAGCATCATGCAGGTCGACAGAAGCAGGGCGGCGGATCCGAATGTCACGTCGTAGGCATTCGCCTGTATCTTGGTTTTGCTTCCGGCGATCCAGATGGTGGCCGGGATGGCCGTGAAGGATCGGATGTAGGCCAGCCCGACGCCGCCCATCACCATGCTGATGGCGAAGATACCGTAGTCATGGGCCGAGAGCACGTGCAGCAGGAAGATGTTGAGCGCGAAATGGAAGGCGCTTTGTATTGCCTCGCCGCCAACCATCAGGATAAGCCGCTGGATGAGAAAGAGAAAGCGGGAGCCGGTCAAGTCTTGTCCTCGCGCTGCTGCCGAGTGGCGATCCGGGCGGTCCCGATCCGTCTTTTCTGCTTGGCACTCACGACGGCGGCAATCGCCGTGGCTGCGGCCTGTTCGCTGAACAAGGCTTCATAGCGTGCCCGGCCGGCGGCTGCAAAATCTTGCCATGCCTCCGGTTTCAGGAGAATGATCTGCAATGCGTCGGCGAGGGCGGCTACATCGCCCGGCGGTATCAGCCAGCCGGTGCGGTTGTTCTCGACGACCTCCATCAGTCCGCCGATCGCGGATGCCAGCGGCGGACGCCCGTAGGCCATGGCCTCGATGGCAACCCTTCCCAGTGACTCCGGTCGACGGGACGGCATGGCGACGATATCCGCCCAGCGATAATGGTCCGAGGGATCGTCGGTGAAGGGCAGGATGCTGACATGGTCGGCCAGGGCCATGGCCTCGACGCGATGTCGCAACTCCCGTTCGCGCTCTTTGCTCTCGAAGGCGCCGCCTACCATCCGTACCGCAAGCCGTGACCGCAGGTCGGGCGGTATGCGGGCGATTGCCTCGAGCAGAACCTCCTGGCCCTTGATGCGATTGATGCGTCCAAGCAGGAGGACGCGCAGGGGGCGTTGCGCGTCGTAGGTGACGGGCTCAGGTGAAGCGGGTCCGGCAACGCCGTTGTAAATGACATGCGTGCGCCTGTCCTGCGGATCGCCGAAGGTGGCGCGGGTCGCCTTCGAATTGAAGATCAGTTCCGCCCGGCTCCAGTGAATGAGGCCGCGGAGGATCTTCAAGGTGAAGCCTTCCGGGATCTCGTGAATATGCAGAAGGGTCTTCTCGGAAAAGAAACGCGCTGCCAGCGCATAATCGGTGATGATCGACGTGTTGATATAGATCAGGTCGAAAGTGCTAAGCCGCCACGCCGCACGCGCGACGGCAACGGGTAATCTTGCGAGTTCGATGGTGGCGAGGCGCAGAATGGACTTCCGCCGCAAGATCCACAAAGGCTCGAAAACGATGCGCGTCGCGGCCCGTTCGAGAAGTTGAACGATTGGTCCGCTGCGCGGCAGCACCACTTCGATATCGGCAAGCGGGTAGGTGGCACGCAACGCTGCTACGCTTTCCGCAAAACTCCGGTCGGAGCCGTAGAGTTCGTAACCTTGGTGAATGCAGGCAATTCGCATATGCGTCCATCTCACTGTAGATCGGTCGTCGGGTCGGTTTCGACAGTGTCGCAAGATTCGTGCCTGGCACATTCCTTGCAAATTCATCAAGGAGTAGCGCCTCTTGTGCCATTGATGGACATGTAAAAGCGAAAGTTGAATCAAGCATGAACCACTCCAAGCCATCGATTCTCATTTTGGGAACGCGGGGGATCCCGGCCGCGCACGGCGGGTTCGAGACTTTTGCGGAGAAGCTGGCCCTTTTCCTGGTTGCGAGGGGATGGCATGTCGGGGTCTATTGCCAGCATGAAGTGTCGTCGGTCGGGGAGGAGTTCCGCAGCGAAAGCTGGTGCGGTATCGAACTCATCCATGTCCAGGTCGCTTCGAAAGGACCGCGCGCCACACTGGAGTTCGACTGGAAATGCACGCAGGATGCTGCGACGCGGCCCGGGATCTGCCTTGTGCTCGGCTATAACGGTGCCATTTTCCTTCCCTATCTGCGGCTGAAGCGTCGGAAGATCATCACCAACATGGACGGCATCGAATGGCGGCGGGCGAAATGGAGTCTGCCCGTCAAGGCTTGGTTCTGGGTCAACGAATGGATCGCGGCATGGACCTCTCAGCGCTTGGTTGCCGATCATCCGGCGATTGCCGACCATCTTGCCACACGGCGGCCGAGAAAAGCGATCGTTACCATTCCTTATGGCGGGATTCCCGTTACGACGGCGCCGGAGTCGCCGGTCCGCCAATTGGGACTGGAGCCGGGCCGCTATCTGATCTCCATCGCTCGCATCGAACCTGACAACAACATATTGACGCTGGTCGAAGCCTTTTCGCGCCATCATCGGGATGCCAGACTTGTCGTCCTCGGTACCTTTATCAAGGGTAACGCCTATCATGATGCGATCCTGAAGGCGGCAAGCGGCGACGTGGTGTTTCCCGGCGCCATTTACGACCCGGAAACCGTTGAGGCTCTGCGATTTCATGCACGGGCCTATGTCCACGGGCATACTGTGGGAGGCACCAACCCGTCGCTGGTGGAAGCGCTTGCCGCCGGCAATATGGTCGTTGCCCACGACAATCGCTACAATCGTTGGACGGCAGGTACGGCCGGGATCTATTTCAATGATACGGATAGTTGCGAAGCTTGTTTCGAAGCCGCATTGAAGGATGATGTTCTCGTGAAACGATGCGGTGCTGAAGCCCGTGCACGGGCTGCTGTGCATTTTCGGTGGGACGATATCTTCTTTGCCTACGAACGGGAGTTCCTTGCTCTTACGGATATATCCTGCGTCGCGCTGATTCCGGAGCTTGCTGTCGATAAATGAAAAGCAGATACTCTCGGCGATGGTTTCTCGGGTATGCGGTGCTTCTGGCCGCCCTTGCCCGCGTTAAGCTGGACAAAGCATTTGCTGGGGAAGAACCGTCGGGATGGCAGTTGCGGCGGGGCATCAATGTGTGGCCATGGTTTTCATTGACGCGAGAGTATCCTGCCCCGAGCACTGAGTATGGCTGGCCGCCATTTCAAACTCAGCGCCCAGTTCCGACAGAGGCCGATCTTCAGCGCTTATGGATGGCCGGATTCGACTTCATCCGCCTTCCGGTCGACCCCGGGCCATTTCTGGCCATGTCCTTTAAGCAGAAATCCCTGCTGATGAATATGCTGGCAGAGGCTGTCGGCACCGCGGTCCGGACGGGATTCCGTGTGATCTTGAACGTCCATGCCAACAGCGCCACACACTACTGGAACCCGCATAATCTGATTTCCAGCCTAAACGCCTCGCACTTCGAAGCTTACCGATCGTTCGTGGGAGAACTTGCGGGATTCCTGGCGAAATTCGAAACGGATCGAGTCGCATTGGAACCAGTCAACGAACCGCCACAGGTTTGCACGTCCCCCGCCTGGAGCGACGTGCAGATGGCCCTGCTGACGACCGCACGAAAGGCTGCTCCCCGCCTCATGCTGATCGCGACGGGCAGCTGCGGCAGCATGATCTCCGGTCTCGTCAAACTGGACCCGACGCCGTTGCTGGCATTGGAGCCGGTCATGTTCACTTTCCATTTCTACGAACCCTATCTGTTCACGCATCAGGGGGCACCGTGGATGGGAGAGCCGATCTACCGTGATCTCAACGCCGTGCCGTGGCCGGCATCGGCGGGATCGCTCAGGGAAACGCTGGCGGCGGTTCGGGCGCGTATGCAGGAGGATGCCGTCACGGCGTCCGAAACGAAGCACAGGGTTTATGCCGAGATAGAGCAGGTGTTGAAGGTTTATTTCGATGCCCAGCCAGATCGCGGCTTTATCGATCATTACCTTTCCGAGGCCGTCGAATGGGGTCGTCGGTACGGGATTGCGCCGAACCGCATCCTGATGGGCGAGTTCGGCGCCCTGCGAAGCGACGACCGGTATGTCGCGGCGCCTGCGCCGGACCGGGCGCGCTATATTGCCGACGTGCGGCGTAGCGCCGAAGCGATGGGATTGCCCTGGGCATTCTGGAACCTGTTCGATGGCATGGGCGTCATGGACGACGCTACTCATGCTCTCGACCCGCTGATCGTCGATGCCTTGGGGCTGACCATGCCGCCGGCCTGAGACGATCGGCAGTCCCTGCCGAAGGGCGGTGGAACAGGCTGAGGACGATGATGCAGAATTTGGTCATCAGGGTCGTTTTGGAAGCGATTCCCTCTGCCGTATTGATCAGGATCAGCCATGCCAGCATGGGAAGCCACACGCCAAGCATGCATCGACGTGTGATCTCGTACATGAAAACCCCAAAGCCCACGGTCATCAGCAATGTCACGAAGGCACCCTGATAAAGGGTCATGCGGATGATCGGGTTTTCGATACCCCATTCTAGGCCGTGCAGGCGGCGCAGGCTTTCGATGAAGTCTACCTCCGGGCCGACGATGATGTCGCGCAGCGACAGATACTTGAACAATTCGAACATCTCGACGCGGGCATTGGCGCTACCTCCGTCGGATACGAAGCGGCTGAGCAAGGCGTCGAAGAAACCCTGGGAAAACAGACCGCCGAAAACCAGGGGGGCCAGACCGGCGGCGACAAGCGCAATTGCGGCTCCTGGCAAGCTGATCTGACGGCGACGCAGGGTTTCATATAGCTGACGGATCCCGTAACTGCCTCCCAACAGGATCGTTACCACCATGGCCGAGCGGCCGCCGAATGCGACCAGGGCCGCGCATTGCAGGCCGATCATGGCAAGCCGGACGCCGGGCGGTAGTGTCTTCGCTCCGCTCAGCAAGGCAAGGACGTAACAGGCAGTCACGGCGGCATTGATCAGGGGATGGCCTTGAAGAGCCGAGGAGCGCAGATCCGTTTCGAAAGCCTGGCCATCGAAACGAAAAGGAAACAGCAGGATCTTGGTGGAGAATTCCGCCAGCGCCAGCAGAGCGTTGAGCGTCATGATTACATGCACGACCTTCTGAAGGCTTTCCATAAGCCGGTCGTCCGCTTCCGAGAGCATCAGAACCAGGAATGTCGCTCCGAGGAAGGTGTCGACCAGGCCAGCCATGTTCGGTCTTTGACGAAGGATGACGAAGCACAGGACAACGACGGCAATGCCCGCCATCAGTGCCGTTGCCGGGCGACGGTCGGTAACATGGACACAATAGCCGACCGGATTGCCAAACATGCATGCTCGCCATGCGAAGATCAGGACCGTAAGATAGGTGGCCGGATGGATTTTTGTGGCAGCCCCTCCGGTCAGTCCGTCGTAATTATATCCAAGAACCCAGAGCATGCCGCCGGAAACGCTGAACAGCACGACGACGATGAGGATGAGGCCGAATCGTGTGATCGGATCCAGCCTCGCTGGCGGTGCAAGCGTCCCGCCGATATTGGACTTGCCCTGGGCCGAAGCCATGTCAGGGCCGGATCGATGCATCGACGAGCAGAATGCCGGTCAAGGGCCGTCCCATGATGTCTGCCGCCTGGGCGACCGACTCGGCATCGCTCAACGGTGTTGCGTTTTTTTCCGCGACGAGGATCAGTCCGTTGACGAGACCGACAAGCGGTTCCGCCTTCAGGTTTTCGCAGAGAGGACCGCCGTCTATGACGACGAGATCGAACATGTCGCGGGCTTGCGAAAGCATTCTCTGGGCGTAGTATCGCCCCTCCTTTTCTCGAAGAACCTTCTTATAGCGCCCGCGCCCCATATAGGCGATGTCCTTGCCGAAATGGAAATGTATGGCATCATGCAGCGTGGCGTCGCCGGCAAGGATATCCGACAGACCCGGCTCGCTAGCTTCGGGCTTGCTCATATCGGCGTCAATCAGGAGAACCCGATCTCCCTTGCTGGCGGCATGAAGGCCCAATAGACCCACTATCTGCATTCTCTCTGCATCGTCGCTCGCTTGCGACGTCAGGACAATGCTGGGCGTCATTTTCGAATTCGGATTCCAGCGCCCGGCATCGGCCATGCGGCGCAGAGCCAAGCCTATAACGCCGTCTGTCTTCGGACCGAGGGCGGAGGCGGAAGGATATTCCGTCGTTTTCCGAGAATACAGCCATTTAAGGTTACGCTTTTTTCGCCGTTCTCCCGGTACGATGCCAAAAACGGGTACGCCGAGCGCTCCTTGTATCTGCCCGGCGGACAGAATGGTTGGCGAAATATATTCGGCAACAAGGGCAAGACCGGCACCAAGACCTAAGCCGCCGCACAATGCGCCGGCTAGCAACAATGAAAGTGGCGGCCAGCTCTTTTTCTGGGCCGGCATAGCATGGGTAATGATCCGTGCGTTCGTACTGTTGATGCTGACCTGTTCGCGCGTCTCCTGAGCACGGGTCAGATAATTCGCATAGATTGAACGGACTGCATCGAGATCGCGCTGCAATTCCCTCAAGTGCACCGAGGCTTGCGAGGTGGACAGTGACCTGTCCTTGAGCGCATTCACTTTTGCCGACAGATCCCTTTCATTGGCAAGCGCACGTTCGTAATCGATTGTGGCCGAGGTGGCGATCCGGTCCAGTTCCCGTGCAATCAACTGCTGTAGGTTGCCGAGTTGCGAGCGGACGGAGACCATGGACGGATGGTTGGGGCCTAACTGCGACTTCAAATTCGTCGCGCGTTCCTCAAGCGCGGCTTCTTGGCTGCGCAGTTGCGTGATTACGCCGGATTGCATCGCTTCCGATGTGGCGCCCGACAAGGTTCCGCTTTCCCGTTGCCTCGTGATCTGGTCGACCTGCGCCTTGAGTGTGACCGTACGGCTTTTCGCGGCGGTCAGCTGATTGTTGAGATCGGTCAGTTCCTGATCGCTCACCAGACGATCAGATGCCATGACCATGTTGTTCTGGAGCTTGTAGAGCTCGACGGCGTTCTCTGCCTTTTCCACCTGGCTGCGCAACTCGGCCAAACGGGCGGCCAAAGCATCGGAGGCTTGGCTCGCGGTCTGTGAGCGTGCCGCCGCCTGGTCGGCCAGATAGGCTTCTGCAATGGCATTTGCCAGAAGAGCTGCCTTGTCTGCGCTTTTGGACGTGACCGTCACGTCGATAACCAGCACCTTGTCGGCACGTTTGACCGCAAGACGCCGACGCAGGGCATCCAGTGTTTTGACCGCCGCCTTCTGCAGGTCCGGCGTTTCTTCTCGATCGCCCGTCGTGCCGCTTAACCAGGTGGTGAGCCCGCTAAGCAGGCCCGGGCTGTTGAACTCCGGATCCTGTGTCAGATTCGTCGCTTCCACCGCCCGAAGCAGAACGCCGGATGACTGCAAAACGCTAACTTGACTTTCGACCTGGGTTATTCCGCCATCTGGCGAAATGCCATTCGGATAGATATCGTTCCTCACCACCTGCAAGTCGCGCGGGTCGATGATGATCTGCGCCGTCGAGCTGAAGAGAGGAGCGGTCAGCAATCCATACAGCAGGGCGGCAAGCATGAGCAATCCGGCGGTGCCTAGGATCAGCATGCGGCGATGCGATAAAATGCCTTTCACGTCGCCGATATCAACGGTCGATCTCGGCAGTGGCTGCTCCTGTACCGGGTAGGGCCTGGGAGAGATATGGAAGGCATTTGACATCGGAAGCCCTACATTGTGTCGAAATACGACATCACCGCCCAGTTATCTCCCATATATCTAAATTTTTCCCTTGCCAGGCCTGAGATATAGCTCGTTTTTGAAGCCGTTTTCCTTCCTTCGAGAGAATCGTTTACCATCTTACCATGCAAGAATTTAAAGGTTTGGTAATATAAGACCGGGAAGTCCGTGCTTGCTCTTCCGAGGTTTGCCGGCCTGGTGATTGAAAGAATGATTTTTTCAAGATGCAACAACATCATTCAAGTCGAGGATGTGCGGCGGTCCCTCAGATGAATGAAACGGCAACCCGTTCCGAGAAAGAGACCGGCTCTTTCCATTCAAAAATTCAACAGCATGCGGCGTTTCCCTTGGTTTTCAGTCGGACCGTCGGCCTGTTTATGCCGGCCTCAACGGCTGTCGAACGTTCGCGAACGGCTGTTTTGTTTGCCAGCCCCTGGGGGCTCGAAGAAATGTGTACCCGCAAGTTCTGGCGTATCCTCGCTGAAGAGCTGTCTGGAAAAGGGATCGCAAGCCTCCGCTTCGATTATCCGGGAACGGGGGATGCGCTTGATCCCCCGGACCTTCAGGCAGGCCTCGACCTCTGGAGGGAAAGTCTCGTCGCGGCGGCAAACATCCTACGATCGGCGGGCCATGAGCGGCTGATCATCATCAGCCAGGGTTTGGGTTGCGCACTGGCGCTGGATATGTCGCACCGGTTCGATAATCTCGACGGCATGGTGTTACTTGCGCCCGTCCTGTCCGGTCGCATGCATCTTCGCGAACTTGCCGTTTGGGCGAAGGTGGTTGACGAAAATCTGCAACTGAAAGAAGAATACAGGGCCGGGCAAGACGTCTCCATTGCCGGCCTGAAACTTCCCGAAAAAATCGCCAAGGATGTTCGCGCGCTCAATCCGGCACAACGTTCCGATCTTTTTGCCGGCCGTTATCTCCTGTTTGATCGACCCGACCAACTCGGGCGGACTGAGTTTGCCGCGCATCTTCGCGATCTGGGCTCGCAAGTAGAGGGGCGGGTCTTTGCAGGATATGAAGAATTCGTAGCCAGTCCGCTGACATCCCAGATCCCTTACGATCTCGTGTCGGATATTGTCGCATGGGCCGATAGCATAAAGGCGCCGCCCTCCTTCAAGCCGTTGCTGGCGCATATAGGGCTCGGGAACGCGGGATCGCTGCATGGTGACGGTTTCGTCGAGACGCCGACACGTTTCGGCGAGGGAGAGCGTCTTTACGGGATTTTATGCGAGCCGGTGGCTGCCCGTATCGGCGCGACGGCAATCATGCTCAATTCGGCTTACGACCGGCATGCTGGCTGGGGCCGATTGACGGTGGAGACCGCTCGTCGGCTGGCGCGGTCCGGGATTGCCTCCCTGCGGTTCGATACGGCTAATGTGGCGGATAGCCCGCCGCTCGCAGGCGGTCCTGCTCAAGTGCTCTATTCCAATTCCCAACATGCCGATGTCGCGGCAGCGCTGGATTATGTGGAAGGCAGACAATTGTTACCGGCCATTGCCGTTGGCCGCTGTAGCGGTGCCTATCTGGCATTCCAGAGCAGTCTGAAGGACAAACGCTTGCGGGGACTTGTTGCCGCCAACCCCTTTGCTTTTTATTGGGATGAAAGCCGTCCCTTGCAGCAGGATTTGCGATCGACACCGCAAACGCTGGCGACCTATCGACGCAAGATCCTGAAAGCTGAAACGTTCAGGCGCATTGCTAACGGATCAATCGATATCAGACGGGCCTCCTTGAATGTCGGCCAAGCTTTTTTACGGAAGGTCCGATATGCGCTCAATGCGTCCTTGGGGATAGCACTTGGGGCCTCTACCGAGCAGAAATCCGTTTACGCTGCCTTTGAGACACTTTCGGACAACGGCGTCGAGGTGTCCTTGATTTACAGCGCCGGTGACGTTGGGCTGGAGCACCTCAGGCTTCACTTCGGCGCGGAAGGGGCGAAACTCGAGCGCTTTCACAACCTGCAGCTCCAGATTATTGAAAATGCGGACCATAATCTGACTCCTGAATTTGCCCGCCTTCTGTTTCAGGAGCAGATCATGAAGATAGCTGCAAAGGTTTGCGATATGTTTCCCTGGAGCCTCCTCTAAGGCAGAAACCGGTATGTGTCCGTTCCAGCGAAAGGACGAGCCGCTCAAAATCCCAGCTGCGGCCCTGCCTGTAGGATCCTGTGGAGGTAGCGGCCATATTCGCTCTTGCCGAGTGCGACGGCAAGCTTTTCGAGCTGCTTCTCATCGATGAAACGCATGCGGTAGGCGACTTCCTCAGGGCACGCGATCTTGAAGCCTTGGCGCCTTTCGAGCGTTGCTACGAATTCCGTCGCATCGAGCAGGCTGTCCGGAGTACCGGTATCCAGCCAGGCATAACCGCGCCCCATGAGTTCGACGGAAATCTGGCCCCTTTCCAGATAGATCCTGTTGACATCGGTGATTTCAAGCTCTCCACGTGCCGAAGGCTTGAGATTGGCGGTGATGTCGATGACCTGGGAGTCATAGAAATAAAGTCCGGTGACTGCCCAGTTGGACTTTGGGACCGCAGGTTTTTCCTCGATCGACAGGACCTGCATCCGATCATCGAACGCGACGACCCCATAACGGGCAGGGTCGGTGACATGATAGGCGAAAACGCGGGCGCCCGACGTCACGTCCGCGCTGCGGCGAAGAAGGTCCGGCAGACCATGACCGTAATAAATATTATCGCCGAGGATCAGGGCGGAATTGCCGCCAGCGACAAAATCGGCGCCGATGATATATGCTTGAGCCAGGCCGTCGGGGCTTGGCTGAACGGCATACTGAATGGAAATTCCCCATTGATCACCGTCCCCGAGAAGACGTTGAAACGATTCCAGATCATAGGGCGTGCAGATGAGCAGGATGTCCCGGATCCCCGTCAACATCAGCGTTGTCAGGGGATAATAGATCATCGGCTTGTCATAGATCGGCATCAATTGTTTGGAGACGGCTTTGGTGATCGGATGCAGACGTGTGCCTGAGCCGCCGGCGAGAATGATTCCTTTCATGACGGGTATTCCCCCTCCGTATCGAGAATGCGTTCTGTGACGATGCGCGTCGATGTCCGCCAGTCCGGCAAAATGATTTCGTAGGTTGCCTTGAGCTTTTCGTTCGACAGGAGTGAGTTGAGAGGCCGGCGTGCTGCGGTCGGATAGTCTGAGGTCCCGATCCGTTCGACGATGATCGTCCGGCCGGTTCGGTTCTTTAGGGTTGCAAAAATTTCGGTTGCAAAATCCGCCCAGCTTGCCCGTCCTGTCCCGGTCATGTGAAAGACACCGCGCAGAGCCGGATCGGTATCTCCGACAAGGCGCTGGGCGATGGCAAGCAATGCCCCGGCTATATCGAGCGCGCTGGTGGGGGAGCCGATCTGGTCGTCGACCACACGCAGAACATTACGCGTCTCGGCCAGGCGCAGCATCGTCTTTACGAAGTTTGCGCCGAATGGCGAATAGACCCAAGAAGTGCGGATGATGGCGTGGTTTGCGGCAATCTGCGCCACGTGCTGTTCTCCTGCAAGCTTGGAACGCCCGTAGACCGACAAGGGCGCAGGCGCGTCCGTCTCTTCATAGTTGGAAGTCTTGTCGCCGGAGAAGACATAATCGGTGGACAGATGCAGGATTGGTATATCGAGGGATGCTGCCACCTCGGCGACCGCGCCGGCACCTTCCGCATTGACGGCAAAGGCCGTTTCGGGCTCGTTTTCGGCTCTATCGACGGCTGTATAGGCGGCAGCCGAAACGATCGCGTCGACGGCTATGTTTTTCAACATATGCCGGATCGAAGAAGGCTCGGCCATATCGAGTTCGGGACGACCGATGCTGAATATCTCGACATTCGTTTCATGGGCTTTTTCGAGCAGCGCCGTGGCGATTTGTCCCTTATGGCCGGTTACGGCTATGCGCATGGCCTGCCCTTTCTATGACGCCCAGCCGCTCTCCGGTATAAATGCCGTCGCGCAGGGGGCGCCACCACCATTCATTGTCGAGATACCAACGCACGGTGGAACGAATACCGGTGTCGAAGGTTTCGCGTGCTTTCCAGCCGAGCTCCTTCTCAAGCTTGCTTGCGTCGATGGCGTATCGTGCGTCGTGGCCGGGCCGATCGGCGACGAAACGGATGGCGTGTGCATAAGGCACGGTCTTGGGGCGCATTTCGTCCATCAGGGCGCAGATAGTTTGCACTACATCAATGTTGCGGCGCTCGTTACGCCCGCCGACATTGTATTTTTCCCCTGCCCGGCCTCGGTCGGCAATGAGCGCCAGGGCCCGGGCATGGTCTTTGACGTAAAGCCAGTCGCGGATATTGTCTCCCTTGCCATAAACCGGCAGCGGCTTGTCTTCCAGGGCATTGAGGATGATCAACGGGATCAGCTTTTCCGGGAAATGAAAGGGGCCGTAATTGTTTGAGCAATTCGAGACCACTACGGGCAGGCCGTAGGTCCGGTGCCAAGCGATCGCCAGATGATCTGACGCTGCCTTCGTGGATGAATAGGGCGAGGATGGGTCATAAGAGGTTGTCTCCGTAAACAGGCCATCTTCGTTGAGGGAACCGTAGACTTCATCGGTCGATACATGCAGGAACCGGAAGCGGTCTTTCTCCGGGCTGGGAAGTCTGCTCCAATAATGGCGTGCGGTCTCCAGCAGCACGAATGTTCCCATGACATTCGTTCGGACGAAGTCATCAGCACCGTTAATTGAACGATCGACATGGCTTTCGGCTGCCAGATGCATGATGCATTCGGGCCGAAAGCTGTCGATGGTTTCAACCATCTTTGGGCGATCACAGATATCGGCCTGCAGGAAACGATAATTTGTCGCTGCTTCTACCGACCGCAGCGATGTAAGATTGCCTGCATAGGTCAGTTTATCAACATTGAGCACCTCGGCCCCGAGATCGCGGACAAGATGGCGTACCAGCGCCGATCCAATGAACCCGGCTCCTCCGGTGACCAGGATACGCATCAGCCAAAATTCGCTTTTTCATAGGTGAAATCATGGGCGAGGCTTGCCAGACGAGGCTGCTTGCGATCCTTGTCGGAAAGGATTGCCGTCTCTTTTTCGATTGGCCAGGAAATGCCGAGCTCCGGGTCATCCCATGCCAAGCCCCGGTCTTCGGTGAAACTGTAGGGCGCTGTCACCTTGTAGTGGACGATCGTATTGACCTCCAAGGTTGCAAAGCCATGGGCGAATCCCTGTGGAATCCACAACTGCTTACCGTTTTCGGCCGAAAGGATTTCCCCCAGCCATTTCCCGTAGGTCGGAGATCCGATCCGGATATCGACCGCGACATCAAAAATGGCGCCTGTCAAACATCGAACAAGCTTTCCTTGTGCAAAGGGTGCAATCTGAAAATGCAGGCCGCGGACAGTTCCGGGAACGAGGGAAAGTGATTGATTGTCCTGGACGAAACCTTCGTCTGCGACTTGGCTGCGAAACCAGTCGGCCTTGAACACCTCGCAAAAGCTACCCCGCGCATCGACTATCTGCTTCGGGGAGATTGCTACAACTTCAGGGATTTCCAATCGCTCCGCTCTCATTGCGCCATCATCATTCCCTGTACGTCTTTTTCTGGAATTCTAGTGCGAAGACTTCAACGAATGGTTATTTAAGGGACAGGGAAATCAGCCTGCTAAATATCTGTTTTCCTAAATCACGGACGAGAGCAGCGTCCTATGGCGGCATCGATTTCGAATGATCTTTTGGACGTGTTGCTGTCGTCCTCATGAACGGCGAAAGTGTTCGTTCAGCAGCGGCTCGCCTGAATCCGCACCTCCAGGCTTCTCAGAAGTCAGGCCGGTCGGCCTTCGAAATAGGGATACTACTGGCGTTCGTCGCTTTTGGACGACAGTGGGGTTTATCTCAGCCTGAAGCTGGCCACCTCGTGCCCTAAATCTGAAACTTGGTCAAGCCGAATACCCATTTGACCTCTAGTTCGAAGGTATCCCTCCGCCGAAGCTTTCAATTACCCACATCTCTTGCTTTGGTTGGATCTCATGTGATTCCTATCGGCAACAGCGGATTTTCCTGAACGCTCTGCGATTTCTTGCCAACGATTTAAAAGTGCCGCTTGTCTGCGCCGGGACCGATCTGGCGCGGCAGGCGCTGTTGACTGACGCACAGCTCGCCGAGCGCTTCGAAGCGTTCCATCTCAAGCCGTGGAAGAATGATCGCGTTTTTGCGGCTTTGTTGAAGAGCCTGGCCCGGATCCTGCCGTTACGCGCTTCCTCCGATCTCGAGAGCGAGGCGGTGCGCGCGCGAATTCATATGCTCACCGGCGGCGTGACCGCGCGGATTTTCCGACTGATCGAGACCGCGGCCGAAGAAGCCGTGCGATCGGGAAAAGAACGACTTGATTTGACGAGTTTCGGCGAAGATCTGGTTTTGCCCCTCGTTTCGATGACGCAATCTGCCGGGCGGCGTGCGTCCCGCAGGCCTCAACAGGTGAGTGCGTGATGTCGCGACATTTGCCCGTGGCTCCCAGACCCTATGGCGACGAACTGCTTTCGTCGTGGCTCGGACGCGTAGGCTGTCGCTACGGCCTGACGCATCAAGCACTCGCCGGCTGGATTGGCCGACGATAGCGAAAGCTTTTCGCCATTTCAGCCCGTCGATGACCGGTACCCGGCCACCGAATTCGTTCAGCATTGGGGCCGCAATTGCGGTATCGACCCGGATCGGCTTCTACGCTTATCCTTGCGCCTACGGCATCCGCAACGCCCAGATTCGTGGTATGTGTCCAGTGGACCGGAATGGGCGTCTTCAGCAACGATCGGATCCCCACCGATCTGCCTTAGCTGCCTCGCATCCGACCACACAGCCGGTCGCGACACCTGGTTGCGGGCTGACTGGGCGCTCGCTGAGTATTGCATCTGCCGCGTCCACGGCCACCTTCTTCAAGATCGTTGCTCCGCATGTTTCCATCATCTCTCTGTGGCATTCCACTTGCGCGAAGGACGTGCCTGCGCGGTCTGCAGCCGTTGCGAAGCCCTTCTCTTCGATAGGGGAGGGAGGGCGTCGCCAAGGAGGATGAGGCTCTTTTAAAATCAGCGCTGTCGATGCAGCGACAGATTGAAAAAAGCGTCGATGGGGAAAACCGCGAACGTGAATGGCTCGAGCATGCGCTCGCAACGCTCTGGGCGCCACTCGATCGCCCGGGAGCGGCGCGCCCGGTATTGGCACTCTGGTTGAAGGAGGCCGGTTGGCGCCGCCCTTACGAGGTTCGGCATACCGTCGGTACCAAGGCGCCGCTTGGCTATCTGCCCGCGAGGTGGCGCTTCATTACGTTTCTTGCTCTGAGCGATGTATTCGGCGCTGAGCCAACCGGTGCCCGGCCAATTTCGGAGATCTCCCCTCGCCTGATGCGCCGTGCGGTTTCACGGCGGGAACGACCACCGCCAGGCCGTCCTCTCGTTGCCGGCTCTTTGTTACGCGGCCCGGCGGAATACGAGCATCTGGCCAACCAGATCCTGGCCGACCCCGGCTGGATCGCCGCGCAACGACTACCTCAGCGCAAACGCGACAGGGCTCGTGCACGATTGATCGATGCAGCACTGTCCAGAAGTGGGTGACCCGTGGCTGGGAAGCCGCTCAGAGGGGCGGTGTGCTCGAAAAAATCGAGCCACGCAGAAGGCCATGGAGCGCGTTTCGACGGTCAGGATATGGTGATCGTCAGACGCCAAAAACCGCTGTGTGAGCTTCTCTGGCCGAAATCGGCGAAAGCGGTGATTTTGGAAGAAGGCGGCGTGAAAGCGCGGAGCTGCCGCGACCGCTGTCGAGGCCAGTCGTGGCTGCGTGCGAGGCGTCTGCTCGCTGCAGTCCGTTGATCAAGCGCAACACCAGTCCGCTCAAAGAACGCGAAACCAATGATAAAAAACGCTGAAAATAGGCTGTCCGGCGGTTAAACGCGAGCGACAATGCACGGGATGGCCGTATTTTTACAGATGCCTGATAAGCCATCATTATCGGGCGCACATTGCCTGAGACAAGCCGTGCGGTTTTCGCGTTAATGCTGGTGAAAACCGCGGGCATGATCTATGTCTCATTGATTTGCTTGCCCCCGCACCAACGATCCCGAGCTGGTCGCACCGCCTGCCGGGCTGGGCGCGGCCGCGAACTCACGACATCAGTGAAGCCGATGCCGCCTTTGCCGCCGGTACGGCTTTGAAAACGCTCGAAGAACTTTTCCGCGCCGACCCGCCATGGCTTGGCTGCTGGCGCGATCGCCTCGCTACCAAATCGGCCGCTGTCGCCGCCCGGGTGCTCGGCCGCAGCGAGGAAGAAACCGCAATCCGCGACGCGGTTTTGTTGACGCCTTCGAGTAGAGGCAGACGCCTGATCCATCCCACCAGACGATCTTGACCCGGTCTGCTCGTTTGGCCCGAAAGACATCCGGATGGCCAAGATCGAGAAGAAGACGAAGCGCTACCCTAGTGACCTGACCGACGAGGAATGGTCAGCGGTGGAACCTTTGATGCCACCTGCCAGCGCAACGGGCCGGCGACGGCAGAGGGATTTCCGGGATATCCTCAATGCCATCCGATACATGGTGCGTTCGGGTTGCGAATGGCGGATGTTGCCGGTCCACTTTCCGCCCTGGCAGACGGTCTACTGGTGGTTCCGGCGGTTCGTGCGTCGATTGCTGTTCCGGACGATCCATGACGTCGCACTGATGATCGACCGCGAACGGGAGGGACGCGACCAGCAACCCAGCGCCGGCATCATCGACAGTCAGTCGGTCAAGGCTCCGGCGGCTGGCGGCACGCGCGGTTTCGACGGGACCAAGAAGATCGTCGGTCGAAAGCGCCATATCGCCGTCGACACGAGCGGTCGCTTGCTATTGGTCAACCTGACGACGGCCGACATCTCCGACAGCGCCGGCGCTCAAGCCATTCTCGTTGCGATCCAAAAACGCTGGCCCTGTGTCAGGCACCTGTTTGCGGATGGTGCTTATGATCGCCGTCAACTGCTGGATAAGGCGGAGTTCCTGGGCTTTACGGTCGAAATCGTCAGGCGCATCGATCAGGGCTTCAAAATCCTGCCAAAGCGATGGGTGGTCGAACGTACCTTCGGATGGCTCACCCGCTATCGCCGCCTCGTGCGCGATTATGAAGCACGCATCGATGTCTCCGAAGCCATGATATATGCCGCAATGAGCAGTTTAATCATCAGACGGATAACTCATTGAAGTTGTCAAACGGACTCTTAGTGACGCCAAGGTCTCCACGAAGGAGCCCGGCGGGTTGAAACGCTTGGGGGAATTCATGCCTATGGCGATAGGAAACAACCTCGACGGCCCGTCGGCATCGACAATGCGCCCAGCACTGTGGTGTCCACACAGAAGCGCGGCGAAAGGTTGCAGCCAAAAACGCAAAGGGAGCAGAAAGGCGACCTGGATGTTTTTATTTTCCAGAGTGGTAGGCTTAAATGCGTTGGTTCGCGGTTAACATGATATAGCTTGAGAGATTGCCATACCTTTCATTCTCGCTTAAATATTGAATGATCTATGGTTCGTTTCTCGGTGTGCTGGCCTCTTCTGATGGAGGCAGCGAAATGAAGAAATTTGATAAATGCGCGTCCTTTCTTTTCCCAGCTTCTCAAAAAACCGGACGCCAGCCAAAGGCCAGGACTGGTCGCAGCAGGAAATTGCCGATTTCTATCGAGCTCACAGGCTTTTGGTCGAAAACGGCGCTGGGATTGGCATAGATCGCGGATTGACAGATGTCGAAGAGCCTTGGCTCATTTTCTACGATCTGACCACGCAGGACGTGTTCATGCACGTCGCCCGTATCGACAACCGTTGCATTCTGATCTGCGAGACGCTTGGAATTCGACTCAAAGCTCCGACGATTGCCGAACTTATTGTCAATTTTGAAAATGCCGTGCGCGAGCATTTGGCGGTTCGTACCGAGCGCAACAGCAACGTCGTGCTCCATCCGGCTGCCAAGATCATTATGTCGATTTCGGCGATCTTTCTACTGTTTAAACTCGATAATGGCGGCGCAGCCTATGCCAAGGGCATGGGCGCAATGGGCGAAAAGATTGCCTCTCCTGACGTCATGAAGAAAAACGATCCAGCATTGATGCTTCGGGCACAAAATGCGCTGGGACGTCTGTTTGAAACAGTCGATTCTCCACGTGCCGTTGCTTCACTTGCTGGCGCCATCTTGACAGGCGAGATCCTTATCAATCTCCAAGCCGCGCAGCAGCATCAACCGGAAACGGAATCTCTCTCAAGCGAAAAGCTGATCGCCTTGTTGCCAGAGGCTGGTAAAGTCGTCTCCCATGGCGATACGCCTGAAAATGCGTCCGTCGAACATGTGGCACATTCCGCACCTATGCAGGAGACGGAGGCAAATCGCGCGATGGCGCCAGTCGTTGTCGCTGCTGAAGAGATTGAACTAAAACATGCCTTCGAAGATGGTTTCGCCGGAGAGGTGATGCGGGTCGCTGTTGCTCCGGTGTCGAATCAGGTCTCCGAGCCTGCGATTGCTGGTCTTGGCCAGATGGCCGTTGACCAAGCGGGAACTGCAACTGACAAAGCCGAGAAGGGAAATGCTGGCGCTACGGTTTCTGTAACACCTGAATCGGTCAAGACGCTGCAAGATCTACTTGGTCAGAATTTTCAGGAACTCTCAAAGGGAGAAACCCTCACCATTTCACCGCTGCAGGTCGATAAGTCGGATGCCTTGCCTGTTGATGAGATCACGGTTCAGCCCTTGGATATCTCGCTTTCATCTCTGGAAAGCCTCGATTCATCCCTAGGCTTTTATATGCAGACCACACTCGACAATGCCGATGTGATAAACATGCTGCAGCATTTTATGGACAGCATGGGGCGCTACGAGATTGAATATAGCGGCGGAAAGGTGCTGATCGAACAAGACCACATGGCCGATATTTCCGTTGGCAATATAGGCCTGTGGACAAATGTCATGTCTGACGGCAGCACGATTTCGGTGGTCGGGCAGGCTAGCCTTATCGATGACATCGCGACCTTATTTTCCTGAGTCCGACAGGGCCTAAAGCCTCGTTCACAAAACGTGAATCGTTATCTATTTGCGATCAGTGGGTTTCATGATTCCCTCCTTAGCGGAGGTGTTTCATGGGCAAATCGTATTCTCTTGATATCCGTGAGCGGGTTGTTGCAATGGTTGAAGCAGGATATTCCTGCCGTGCAGCAGCGCGTCGTTTCGCCATTGGTGACAGCACGGCCATC
>Ga0222427_100765_pt1 | contig 29910 bp, 29 predicted proteins | sample 2B20Ametagenome_FD_182890 | JGI IMG/M metagenome (GOLD analysis project Ga0222427, IMG submission 182890) | Enriched microbial communities from leaf-cutter ant dump, University of Wisconsin, Madison, United States - 2B20A (version 2) | ecosystem: Environmental > Terrestrial > Nest > Insects nest...
CGGCGCGCGTTCGTCGCGCTACGACAAGAACGGCGTGCTCACGCCCACGCTGGCGCTGATGTACAACATCACGCCGCAGACCATGGTGTATGCCAGCTACATCGAATCGCTGGAGCCGGGTTCTTCGGTGGGCAACACTTACGCCAACGTCGGCGAATTGCTGGATCCGCTCAAGAGCAAGCAGTACGAGCTGGGCATCAAGACCGGCCAGGACGACTGGGCGGCGACCGCCGCGCTGTTCCGGATCGAGAAGAAGGCGGAATACGCCAACGCGGCGAACGAGCTGGTGCAGGACGGGAAGTCGATCTACCAGGGCCTGGAGCTTGGGGCTTCCACCCGCATCGCCAGCAACTGGAACGTGGGCGGAAGCCTGATGTTCCTGGACACCGAATACAAGAAGGGATCCGATTTCACGGGCAATCGCGTCGCGGGCGCGCCCAAGTTCGTCGCCGCGGCCCAGGTCGCCTATGCGGTGCCGCAACTGCCCGGCCTGAAGCTGCGGGCCGACGTGAAATACACCGGCAGCACCATGCTGGGCGCGTCCAACCAGGTGCAGGTGGACGATTACGCCATCGTCAACATCGGCGCCACCTACGACACGCGGATCCACGGTTACGAGACCACCTTCCGCGCCGGCATCAATAACCTGGCGGACAAGCGCTATTGGCTGTACCAGTCTTCGGACTACGTGAAGGCGGGCGACCCGCGCACCTACAGCCTGAGCGCCAGCCTCAAGTTCTAGGCGCGGCCAGGTCCCACACCCGGTCGGGTGCGAAGTCCTGCTGCTCCCCCTTCTTGGCGTAGCCCAGCGGGTTGGCCAGGACCCGGCAGCCGTTCTTCACGTAGTCCTGCGGGCAGTGCAGATGGCCGTGCAGCCAGTAGTCGGCCAGGGGCAGCAGTCGGTCGAGCGCATTGCAGAACCCCGCGGTGCCGGGCGTCACGCCGTAGCGCGGATCCGCGCTGGCCAGCGTGGGCGCGAAATGGGTGATCGCCACCGTGGGGCCGTCGAAGGGCTCGTGCAGGGCGGCTTCCAGCCATTGCTGGCAGGCCAGTCCCTGCTCGCGCATCTGCTCGGCCATGAAGGGCGCGCCATGGCGGCGCATTTCCGCCTTTTCCAGGTAGAAGTCGGCCGCGCGGAAGGCCTTGGCGCGCTTTTTCAGCACCTCGCCCAAGGTGTCGCCCTCGGCGGCCAGCGCGTCGAAATCGGTCCAGAGGGTGGTGCCCACCAGCCGCAAGCCGCCGACGACCAGCGTTTCGCGTTCCAGCCAGTGGATGTCCAGCTTGCGGCACAGCTCGCGCAGGCGCTCGTGGGTCTCGTCGAAATCCAGGTTGTCGTATTCGTGGTTGCCGGGGACGTACACCACCGGGGTGGGCCAGCCATTGCGCGGCGCGTAGCTGCCCAGGCCGAAGTCCGACGCCTCGAGCCGGGAACCCCGGCGGTACGAGCCGATGTCCCCCGCCAGCACCAGTAGTTCTGCGCCGGGCGCGGGCCGGGCCAGGAAGGCGGGATCGGTTTCGAGGTGCAGGTCGGAGAGCAGTTGGATCTTCATGCCCTCAATCTTAGGCGACCACGGCCGGGGCCGCCTCGGCGTGACCCGGCCTTTCCATGAGACACTTTCCCGATCGACCGGGATGATGCAGGCGCGGACCGCCCGGACCGCGTAGACAGACAGGAGGAAAACCCATGCGTATCGCGATCATGGCGGCAGCCGTTCTTGCGCTGGCTGCCGGCGCGCAGGCGCAGCCGCAACCGCAGCCGCGGCCGATCGACTGCGGCAAGGCGGCGACGCAGACGGACCTGAGCATGTGCGCCGACCAGGCCTACCGCAAGTCCGACGCCGATCTGAACGCCGCCTACAAGGAAGTGAATGCGCGGCTGAAGGACGACCAGACCGCCACGACCCAGTTCCATGCCGCGCAGCGGGCCTGGCTCTTCTTCCGCGATGCGGAATGCGCGTTCGCCGCGGGCGGCACCTCGGGCGGCAGCGCCTATCCGATGGCGCTGAGCACGTGCCTGGACAAGCTGACCCAGGCGCGCACCAAGGAATTGCGGGCGTACCTGAAGTGCGAAGAGGGCGACCTGACCTGCCCGGTGCCGGCGGGCAAGCCCTAGCCGGGGAACGCAAAGACATGGACGACGGAAATTCCGGCCTGGTCACGGATGGCGAGGGCGTGGCGCGCTGCTTCTGGCAGCCGTCCATGCCCGATTACCATGACCGCGAATGGGGGCGTCCGGTGGCGGACGACCGCAGGCTGTACGAGAAAATCTGCCTGGAGGGCTTCCAGGCCGGCATGGCGTGGATCACCATCCTGCGCAAGCGCGAAGCGTTCCGCGCCGCGTTCGACGATTTCGATTTCGAGCGCGTGGCGCGCTATACGGAACGGGACGTGGAGCGGCTGATGGGCGACGCCGGCATCGTGCGCAACCGCAGCAAGATCCTGTCCGCCATCAACAACGCGAAGCGCGCGCGGGCCCTGGCGGAGGAAACGGGTTCGCTGGCGGGCTGGCTGTGGCAGCACGAGCCGCCGCCGCAGGACCGGCCGCGGGCGGTGGACCTGGACTACTGGAACAACAACCCGACCTCGGCGGCATCGGCGGCCCTGTCCCGCGCCCTGAAGAAGCGGGGCTGGACCTTCGTGGGGCCGACCACGATGTACGCCTTCATGCAGGCGGTGGGCATGGTCAACGACCATATGAGCGGATGCGCCTGCCGCGAGGAAATCGAACAGGCCCGCGCCGGCTTCAAGCGGCCGTCCTGGCACGGGCGCAGCGCCGGGGAAACCAGGGCTTGAATTGGTTGCGTGTCGCAAGTATATTGGTTGCGAATCGCAACTTTTGAGGCGCGCCATGGACCTGATCGACCTTCCTTCCCAGTCCCGGGACCAGACCATCCAGGACTTGCGGGAATTCTCCCGCAAGCTGGTGCGCGAGCTGGGCTTCATGCGCACGTCGCTGGCCGGCAGCGACCTGGCGCCGTCCGCGGTCCACGCCATTATCGAGATCGGCCTGCAGCCGGGCATCCAGGCGCGCGACCTGGCGGCGATCCTGAGGCTGGACAAATCCAATACCAGCCGCCAGGTGGCCAAGCTGGAGTCGGCCGGGCTGCTGACCCGCGAAACCGACAGCGGCGACGCGCGCGCGTCGCGCCTCTACCTGAGCGACGCGGGACGCGAACTGCGCGCGCGCATCGACCAGTTCGCCACCGACCAGGTGTCGCGCGCGCTGCGGCAACTGGCGCCGGCCGACCAGGAATCGCTGATCCGCTTTCTCTCGCTCTACGCGGACGCCTTGTCGAAAGAGAATCCCAACACGGCCCAGGCGGCGTCCGGCGGCATCGAACAGCAGATCCGGGAAGGCTATGCGCCGGGCTGCATCGGCGACGTGGCCGGCCTGCATGCGCGCTATTACGCGCAGGCCTCCGGCTTCGGCGTGTACTTCGAACGCAAGGTGGCGACCGAACTGTCGGCCTTCGCCGAAGGCCTGCCGGCGGAGGGCAAGAACATCTGGCTATTCATGGACGGCGGCAGGGCCCTGGCCTCCATCGTGATCGACGGCGACCTGGCCGTCCGCCAGGCGCATCTGCGCTGGTTCATCGTCGACGAGTCGCTGCGCGGCATGGGCGCGGGCCGCGCGCTGCTGGAACGGGCCCTGGCCTTCGCGGACGCGCACTACGACGAGACCTATCTCTGGACCTTCAAGGGGCTGGACGCGGCCCGCCACCTCTATGAATCCGCGGGTTTCGGCCTGACCGGCGAGTCCGAAGGCCGGCAATGGGGCAGCGTGGTGACCGAGCAGCGCTTCCTGCGGCGCAACCCGGCCGCCGCGGCGCGCTGAGGCCGGCGGCCTCAGTCTTCGGCTTCGGCCTGCAGGCGGCCCAGGATGAAACCGTCGACCGCGCCGGTGCGGCCGCGCCAGAGCGTGGGCTGGCCGGCTATCGGCGTGCCGTCCGCGGTGAAGAACAAGGCGTCGGCGAGATGGATGTAGTTCGGCAGCGGATCGGCCGGTTGCGGCACGCGGAACACGTCGCCCAGCTCGGCCAGGGACGCGTGCACTGTGCTGCGGGTGGCGTCGTCCAGCGTATTCAGCGAATCCGTGAAGCTGGCGGCGAAGCTGTCGAAATATTCCGCGCCGGACACGATGGAGCCCGACACGAGCATGCCGCCCATCTGCAGGGTGACGCCGATGCTTTCGATCTGGCTGCCGTTGTTCACCAGGTTGACCAGGAATTGCAGGAAAGCGTCCGCGTCGGGCGCGGCGGCGGCGTTCTGGCCGGGAGTGGGGGCGATGCTCATGGAAGGATCCGGGGAGTTTGCGGAAAAAAAGGGCGCAAGATATTCGAATCTTGCGGGAATCCGCAGGATCCGATCCGGCGAAAAACAGCCGGATCGGCCCCTAGTCCGGCCGCTTACCAGCCCCAGCAGGTGCCTGCCGCGGGCTTGCCGCAGCGACGGTAGTTCACCGCGAACCAGAGCTTGCCGGCGCCGCGCGGGGTGTTGTCGGCCTTGACGTCGTGGCGCGGCAGTTCCTCCAGGGTGTCGCGGGCCTTCTTGGTGGGCGAACCGCCGGCCGCGTCGGGCACCAGCGCGATGCGGCCCAGGCTGGCGGCGTCGCGGTCGTCATAGACGATGTCCCCATCGGCCAGCGCGCCCATTTTCAAGGAAGCGTCGCGCACCGCGGCGGCATAGCTGTCGTCCGAGCCGGCGGGCGACAGGTCCTTGCCCAGCGTGCTGGGGGCGAGGATCCGCGCCGTGGCGGCGGGCGCCGCCGTCAGGTACTGGTCCAGCGCGGGCAACTGGCCGGCGGCGGCCTCGCGGCGCAGCCAGTCGCCCCACAGGAATTCCGCGAATTCCGGCAGGCTGCCGTTGCTGTAGGCGATGTCGCGGGTGAAGTACACCAGCGAGCGGTAGCGGTCTTCCTGCATGCCGCCCGCCTCCTGGTCGCTGGCCAGGCCCAGCCGGGCGGGCAATTGGTCCACGGTGATGGGCTGGTTCTGGCCGTCGCGCAGCCAGGTGCGCCGTTCGTCCACCATGCGCTGCCAGAACGCGGCCGCGCTGGACAGGCCGCTGTAGTTGGCGTCCACCTTGACCCAGACCGGCAGCTTGGGGCCGCCGTCGAAGATTTCGCGCAGCGACGAGAAGGTATGGTGGCCGTCGGTCAGGTAGAGGTTGCCGTCCCAGCCCACCACCACGGTCTTGAGATTTTCGGCGTGCGTGCCGGGAGCGTCCTTGCAGGCGAAGGAATCGGGCTGGTCCAGGCGGGCGGCGCGCGCCTCGGCGATGCTCTGGAATTCCTGGGCGCGTTCGGTTCCGCCCATATCCTCGCAGTAGTCGTCGAACTTCTTGCCCACGGTGCGGTTCAGGTAGTCCAGTTGCAGCACGGGGTCGGCCGCCCAGGTGGGACGGTCGAAGTCGCCCTGCCAGCGGCCCAGCTTGTAGTAGATCTGGTCATAGCCGATGGCGGCCTGGGTGGGGCGCAGTTCCTCGATGCGGACCTGGACGACGTCGCCCGCCTTGGTTTCCAGATAGGCGGTGTTGCGCGGCGGCGTCTCTTCGGCGGGCGGCGTTTCCTCGGCGGGGGGCGGGACGACGACCGCGGGCGGGTCGTCGTCGCGTTCATCGTCGTCGTCCCCGCCGCCGTTGCAGGCCGCCAGGGCCAGGGGCAGGAGGGCGGCGGCCAGCACGCGCAGCAGGGTTTGCGGACGGGCGCCGGGGAAGGAGAGTCGCGAAGGCAGGAGAGTCGGAGTCATGGGCCGTTTCTGGTCTACGTTTCAAAAGGTAGCCGATCATGACCGACGTGTGTTTCCTGCAGATTGCACCGCGGCGAATTCGGTCAGTCTTGTTCGCCGCGCCGCCGGCGATGCGCCGCCAGCAGCACGGCGACAACCGCCAGCCATGCCAGCGACAGCGGCTGCGGCGCATCGAAGGGCAGCCAGGACGTGGCCGCGAGCCCCAGTCCCAGCAGGCTGTAGTAGGCCGTGCCGAACAGGGCGCCGGCGCGGCCCAGGCAGTGGCCGTAGTGCTTCAGCGCCGGGCCGAGCAGGTTGGGGATGGCCAGCCCGTAGCCCGCGAACAGCGGCAGCGCGGCCAGGGCCCATAGCGGACCGGGCTCGGGGTGGAACACGATGGCGGCCGCCTGGGCCGCCACGCCGGCCAGGACGCAGCGCAGCCCGTAAGTCACGCGCTGCGCCGGCCCGGCGCTGTTGGGCAGGCGGCGGTTGAACAGCGCGCCCAGGGTGCCGGCCAGCGCGACCGCCAGCCCGATCCAGCCGAAGCCCAGGCCGGGCAGCGGGCCCGTCATGAAGGGGCCGGCCGAATAGAACGAGAACGCCAGCAGGTTCAGGCCGGCGACCAGCACGGCCGCGCGGCGCAATCCGGCGTCGCCCAGCATCTGCCGGGCCAGCGCGGGCAGCGCCACGGTCCTGGCGGCCTCGCCCCGGGTTTCCCGCAGCAGCGCGATGCCGGCCAGCAGCGCCAGCGAGACGGCCAGCGCGATCGCCGCCATCACGCCCTGGTAGCCTTGCCGGTCCGAGACCAGTTGTCCGGCCAGCGGCCCGACGGCCGGCGACCACGCCAGCACGGCGCCCAGCGTCACGAAGTAGCGGGTCAGCGGTTCGCCGCTGAGCCTGTCGCGCAACAGTGTCTGGGTCGTGACCGAGCAGGTGGCCAGTCCCAGCGCCTGGACGAAGCGTCCCAGCAGCAGCAGCCCGATATCGGGCGCGAGCAGGGCGCCGGTCGTTCCCGCCAGGCCGACCGTCAGGCCGCCCAGCAGGGCGGGCCGCCGGCCCCAGGCGTCCGCCAGGTGGCCCCACAGCAGCACGCCGACGGCGAAGCCCAGGAAGAAAACCCCCATCACCGGCTGGGCGGCGGCCGCGTCCAGCCGCCAGTGGCGGGCAAGGTCCGGCAGGGCCGGGGCGAGGATGGTTTCGGCGATCTGCGGCAGCGCCAGCAGCGCGATGATCAGGCCGCGCGGCGGCAGGCCGTCGCGGGGCGGAAGGAAGGGGGACGTCATGGCTTGGAGCAAAAGGGCACTAGCGTATCCAGCCGGTACGAAGCAGAATCGCGATACCCAGCCATAAAACATCGCGTATCAGACATGCCGCACTATGCACCAGACGCCGTGGCCGATCCGGACACCGCCGCCTGCCCGGTGGTGGGACTGGCCATCGACACCCGGGCGCACGCCTCCGACTGGCATGCGCATCGCCGCGCGCAGTTGCTCTACCAGGCCGAAGGCGGCGTCACGCTGTACCTGCCCGACCGCGTCGGCCAGTTGGCGCCGCTGCAGGCTGCATGGTTGCCCGCCGGCTGCCCGCACCGCACCGCCATGCACGGCCGCTTCGCCTACCGCAGCCTGTATTTCGACGTGGCCGCCTACCCGGGATTGCCGCGCGAGCCGATGATCCTGGATGTGAATCCCCTGCTGCGCGAGCTGGTGCTGCGCGTGACGGAGTGGCCGGCGGACGCGGCGCTGGACGCCGGCCAGGCGCGCATCGTGGCCACGCTGCTGGACGAGCTGGCCGCGGCGCCGGCGGCGCCCCTGCACCTGCCCATGCCGCGCGACCGGCGGCTGGAGCCGATTGCGCGGGAACTGCTGGCCAACCCGGCCTGCCCGCTGTCGCTCGACGACTGGGCCGGCCGCGTGGGCGCCAGCGGCCGCACGCTGGCGCGCCTGTTCCTGGCCGAAACCGGCCTGCCGTTCAGCCGCTGGCGCACGCAGTGCCGGCTGCTGGCCGCGCGCGCCCGGCTCGCCGAAGGCGCCTCCGTCACGGCGGTGGCGCATGCGGTGGGCTACGCCAGCGACAGCGCGTTCATCGCCATGTACCGGCGCGTCTACGGCGAACCTCCGGGACGAAAAAAAGCGCCGGCACGATCCTGATGCCGGCGCCCGGTCCTGCGGAGAGGCTGCTTAGAACGTGTGGCGCACGCCCACGCCCGCGGCCGTGCTCTTCAGGCCGTCGATGAAGGCGTAGTCCTTGCCGTAGGAGCCATAGGCGTACAGATTGGTGCGCTTGGAGATGTCGTAGGTATAGCCCACGCTCCAGACGTTCATATTGGCGTCGCCGCCGGTGAGCTTGTCGTTGTTCGGCGAGACGTGCTGCCACGACGCGAACAGGCTGCCGGCGCCGCCGACGGGCATGGTGGCGCCCAGCATGTAGGCGTTGGCCTTGAAGCCGTCAACGAAGCGGTTGGTGCCGAATTCATCGCTGAACGGGGTGCCGGCGGGCAGGTCCTGGCCGACGAACCAGCCGTCGGTCGTGCGGCCGTAGGCGGCCGCCAGCTTGACGACTTCCAGGTCGTACGACACGCCCAGGGCATATTGGCGCGGGGTGGCGTCGTGGTCGATGGCGGCGCGGTTCGAGCCGTTGAGCTGGTCGTACGTCAGCGCGACGTTCAGCGGGCCCTGCACATAGCGCAGGCCGGCGGTGATGCCGCGGGTGTTGTCGGCGGTGCCGAAGCCGCTCTGGTCCGCATTGGTGTCGTCCGCGTTGAAGGAGTAGCCCACGCCCATCTCGAAGCCGTTCACCGAGGGCGTGCGGTACATGACCATATTGTCCCAGCGCATGGTGTTGGCGGCGCTGAAGCCCAGGCCCAGGTTGGACTGCGTGTAGCTGGTGTAGAAGGGGTCGATGTCGGCGAGGTAGTTCGAGCCGATGGTGGCCTGGCGTCCGAATTCCAGCGTGCCCCAGGCGTCATTGGCCAGGCCGATGGTGGCCTGGCGCCCGAACAGGCGGCCGGACTGCCCGCGCTGCCCGTTGCCGGAATCGAAGCCGCTTTCCAGCTTGAACACGGCGCGCAGGCCGTCGCCCAGGTCTTCGGAGCCGCGCAGGCCCCAACGCGAACCGGCCTGGATGCCGTTGATCATGCCGAGCTTGCTACCGTCGTATCCATCGCCTTTGATTTTGTTGTAGCCGATGCCGGTGTCGATGACACCATAGAGAGTTACCGACGATTCTGCCTGAGCGACGCCTGCAAAAGTAGTGAACATTGCGGCTGCGAGCAGCGTCTTTTTCATCCGGAGGGACTCCTGTTTAAGGGTTGAAAAAACAAAGGGAACACCACGTAGCGCATTGCGCCAGCCTGGTGTTCCCCGCCCGTATTGTAGGGTACCGGCCGCAGCCGGCCGGTTCAGCCCTTGCGGCGCGCGCGTTTTTCCTCGCGCACGAAGATGAACGCGCCGATCAGCACCATGGCCGCCAGCGCATACCAGGTGATGGCGTACACCAGGTGATTGTTGGGGAAAGCCAGCACCGTCAGGCCGCCGACCGGGGCCTTGCGCGCATCGCTTGCGCCGCCGGCGGCGTCGGCGTCGATGAAGTAGGGCGCCACGTCCGACAGGCCGCGCGCGGCGGCGATCGCGGGCAGGTCGCGCGAATACCAGAGGTTGGCCGCCGGGTCGTTGTTGCGCAGGAAGCCGCTGCCCGGCTCGCCCATGCGCAGCAGGCCCGTGACGCCGGCCTGCGCGGACGGCTGCGGCGCGGCCGCCGCCTGGCTCTTGCGCCATTCCGGCAGCACGAAGCCGCGGTTGACCAGCACCGTGCCGCCATCGGCCAGTTGCAAGGGCGTCATGACCCAGTAGCCGCTGCCCAGCTCGGTCGCAGCCTGCACCAGCGTCTGGCGGTCGTACTGGTAGACGCCGGCGGCGGAAACGCGGCGGTACTCGGCATTGTCGGAGGTCAGCGCGGGCCATTCGGCGCGGCCCGGGGCCGGCACGGCAGGCGCGTGGGCCCGTTGTTCCACCTGCGCGATCAGGGCGCGCTTCCAGGCCAGGCGGTGCACCTGCCAGGTGCCCAGGGCGCACAGGCCCGCGAACATGGCGACCGCAACCACCCCCAGGATGACCAGGGTGGTTGCGCTGCGCGGATTACGGGGAGTGTCGCCGGATGAAGATTCTATTACTGCGGGCATCAGGGCATTTTGCGCATGTCGTGGGTGGACATGGGCATCATATTGGAGTTCAAGTGATACATGATCCAGATGGATCCGCTGAGCGTGATGACGACCAGCACCAGCGTGAATATTAACGCCAACATGTTCCAGCCGCTTTCGGACTTGGTGTCCATGTGCAGGAAGTAGACGATATGGACCACGATCTGCACCACGGCGAACGCCAGGATCACCAGCGCGGTGGTGCGCGAATTTTCGAAGACCCGGTCCATGACCAGCCAGAACGGAATGGCGGTCAGGACGGCCGCCAGCACGAAGCCGGTCACGTAGCTCCTGAAAGTGCCGTGGGCGGCGCCGTCGTCGTCATCGTGGTGCCCGTCGTGGCCGCCCGGATGGGCCAGGTGATCCGTATGCGCGGTCATGGCAGGACTCCCATGAGATAGACAAAGGTGAACACGCCCACCCAGATCAGGTCCAGGAAGTGCCAGAACATGGACAGGCACATCAGGCGGCGGCGGTTTTCGGGGATCAGGCCGTGCATCTGCACCTGGATCATCATCGTCACCAGCCAGACGATGCCGAAGGTGACGTGCAGCCCGTGCGTGCCGACCAGCGTGAAGAAGGACGACAGGAAGGCGCTGCGCTGCGGGCCCGCGCCCAGGTGGATCAGGTGGGCGAATTCGTAGAGTTCCAGCGCCAGGAAGCCCAGGCCCAGGATGCCGGTCACGGCCAGCCAGAGCTGCGTGCCGCCGATGCGGTTGCGCCGCATCTCCAGCATGGCGAAGCCGTAGGTGATCGAGGACAGCAGCAGCAGCGACGTGTTCACCGCCACCAGCGGCAGGTCGAACAGGTCGGCGCCGGAGGGGCCCGCCGCATAGTTGCGGCCCAGCACGCCGTAGGTGGCGAACAGGCAGGCGAAGATGAGGCAGTCGCTCATCAGGTAGACCCAGAAGCCCAGCAGCGTGCCGTTCTTGGGATGGTGCTCGCCCGCGACGTGGAACACGGGTTCGGAGGGCGGCGTCGCGCCGCCGGGCAGGGAGGGGGCCAGGGTATCAGACATTGTTTTTCGCCAACAATTGCGTGCGCGCATCTTCGGTGCGCACGACCTCGTCGGCCGGCACGTAGAAGTCGCGCTTGTAGTTGAAGGTATGGACGATGGATACCAGGACCAGCGCCGCGAACGACAGCACGGTCAGCGGCCACATGTGCCAGATCAGCGCAAAGCCCATCACCACGCTGATGGCCGCCAGCACGATGCCCGCCCAGGTGTTCTTGGGCATGTGGATGGGGATGAAGCCCTGCTGCGGCCGCTCGTAGCCGTGCTGCTTCATCTGCCACCAGGCGTCCAGGTCGTGCACGCGCGGCGTGAAGGCGAAGTTGTAGTTGGGCGGCGGCGAGGACGTGGACCATTCCAGCGTGCGGCCGTCCCAGGGATCGCCGGTGTCGTCGCGCAGCGATTCGCGGCGGCGGTAGCTCACCACGAGCTGGATCAGGAAGCTGGCGATGCCGCAGGCGATCAGCAGCGCGCCGAAGGCGGCCACCTGGAACCAGATCTGCAGGGACATGTCCTCGAAGTGGTTGACGCGGCGGGTCACGCCCATCAGCCCCAGCACGTACAGCGGCATGAAGGCGACGTAGAAGCCCACCAGCCAGAACCAGAACGAGCACTTGCCCCAGAAGGGATCGAGCTTGTAGCCGAAGGCCTTGGGGAACCAGTACGTGATGCCGGCCATCAGGCCGAAGAGCACGCCGCCGATGATCACGTTGTGGAAGTGCGCGATCAGGAACAGGCTGTTGTGCAGCGCGAAGTCGGCGGGCGGCACGGCCAGCAGCACGCCGGTCATGCCGCCGATCACGAAGGTCACCATGAAGCCCACGGTCCACAGCATCGGGACTTCGAAGCGGATGCGGCCGCGGTACATGGTGAACAGCCAGTTGAAGATCTTGGCGCCCGTCGGGATCGAAATGATCATGGTGGTGATCCCGAAGAACGAGTTCACGCTGGCCCCTGACCCCATGGTGAAGAAGTGGTGCAGCCAGACCAGGTAGGACAGCACCGTGATCACGACGGTGGCGTACACCATGGAGGCGTAGCCGAACAGGCGCTTGCGGCAGAAGGTGGAGACCACCTCGGAGAAGATGCCGAAGGCGGGCAGGATCAGGATGTAGACCTCGGGGTGGCCCCAGATCCAGATCAGGTTCACGTACATCATGGCGTTGCCGCCGAAGTCCGCCGTGAAGAAGTTGGTGCCCACGTAGCGGTCCATGGAAAGCAGGGCCAGCACCGCCGTCAGCACGGGGAAGGCCGCCACGATCAGCACGTTGGTGCACAGCGCGGTCCAGGTGAAGATGGGCATGCGCATCATGGTCATGCCGGGGGCGCGCATCTTGACGATGGTGACCAGCAGGTTCACCCCGGACAGCAGCGTTCCCACCCCCGCTATCTGCAAGGCCCATATGTAATAGTCCACGCCCACGTCCGGACTGTGCGCGATGCCGGACAAGGGGGGATACGCCAGCCATCCGGTGCGCGCGAACTCGCCCACGAACAGCGACATCATCACCAGTATCACGCCGCCCGTGGTCATCCAGAAGCTGAAATTGTTCAGGAACGGAAAGGCCACGTCGCGCGCGCCGATCTGCAGGGGAACGATGTAGTTCATCAGCCCCGTGACCAGCGGCATGGCCACGAAGAAGATCATGATCACGCCGTGCGCGGTGAAGATCTGGTCATAGTGGTGGGGCGGCAGGTAGCCCATCGAATCGCCGAACGCCACCGCCTGCTGCAGGCGCATCATGATGGCGTCGGCGAAGCCGCGCAGCAGCATCACGATGCCCAGGATGATGTACATGATGCCGATCTTCTTGTGGTCGATGCTGGTGAACCATTCGTGCCACAGGTAGCCCCACTTGCGGTAGTAGGTGATGGCGCCCAGCAGCGCGAGGCCGCCGACAGCCACCGCGATGAAGGTGGCGAGCAGGATGGGCTCATGGAAAGGAATGGCATCCCAGGTCAGTCGACCGAAGATCAGCTTGGTGAGGTCTGGTTGATCAGGCATCTCGCTTCCACCATAAAGACCAGGATTTCATGAAGTCCGCGCCGGACCGCAGCCGGCGCGAGCCGCTACAGCACCAGCCCCTGCGTGGCCGTGCACATCGCGCCCACGTACTTGCGCGCGGGCGTGCCGGCCAGCCCCAGGCGCTCCCGCGTTTCCGGGTCCAGGGTCGTGATGTTGAGCGCGCCGGGAATGCCCATGCCGCCCTGCGCGTCGATGGCCATCGCGTCGCGCATGCACATCCGGTTGGGCTCCACGCAGCGGTTCACGATCGCCTCGAACAGCCCGGGCGCGACGGAGGCGTAGCGCTGGACGGGATTGCGTTCGCTGGGCTGCTCCAGCTTCAGATAGGTTTCGCGGCTGAGCGCGGCGCTGGACGCGCGCGCGCCGGCCACCCATTTCTCGAAGCCGTCGTGGTCCAGGCCATGGAACTTGAAGCGCATGCCGGAGAAGCCCGAACCGCTGTAGTTGGCGGACAGGCCTTCGTATTCGCCGGGATGGTTGATGACGGCATGCAGGGTGGTCTGCATGCCGGGCATGGCGTAGATCTGGCCCGCCAGCGCGGGGATGAAGAAGGAGTTCATCACCGTCGACGAGGTGATCTTGAACTGGATCGGGCGGTCGACGGGGGCGGCCATTTCGTTCACCGTCGCGATGCCCTGTTCCGGATAGACGAACAGCCATTTCCAGTCCAGCGCCACGACCTCGACCACCAATGGCTTGGTGTCGGGCGGGACTTCGCGTCCTTCGGACAGGCGCGCCAGCGGGCGGTAGGGATCGAGCTGGTGCGTGCTGACCCAGGTCAATGCGCCCAGCGCGATGATGATCAGGAGCGGCGCGGCCCAGATCAGGAGCTCCAGCACGGTGGAGTGGTTCCATTCCGGGTCGTAGCGGGCGGCCTTGTTGCTGGCGCGGTAGCGCCATGCGAAAAGCAAGGTGAGGATGATGACCGGGACGATGATGAGCAGCATCAAGCCGGTCGAGATGAGGATCAGGTTTCGCTGCTGCACGGCCACATCGCCCGAGGGCGAGAGCAGGACCGCATTGCATCCGGTGAGCAATGGCAGAGCGGTAACCAGGACCAATCCGCGGAGCCTTGGGAAGGACGGCATGACCATACCCCGAAACGTAACCGTGGGAAGTAAACGCAACACTACGCTGGAAGCCGCGAAAAATCTAGGGTAAAAAGAACAAAAATATGCGGGGCAAGGCTTGCGGGCCGGGGCTGCATCCCAGTAATGGAGCGGCTCTGCGCAAGGCGGACGCCTCGCAAGCAGGTGTGTTGCAGGATCGTAGACAAGGCGTATTTCGAACTTCCTTCAGCGAGCAATCACATGGCGACCACCACGCAATACCCGGGCCAGGCTCCTTCATTTCCGCACCCGCCCGCGACCGCCGGCGGAGGCAGCCACGCCAAGGTGGCGCCGGGCGAAATCGCGGTGGGCGTGGTGGTGGGACGGGCCTCTGAATACTTCGATTTCTTCGTCTTCGGCATCGCGTGCGTGCTGGTGTTCCCGCAGGTGTTCTTTCCTTTCGAAGCGCCGCTCGAAGGCACGCTCTGGTCCTTCGTCATCTTCTCCTTCGCCTTCATCATGCGGCCCATCGGCACCGCGCTGTCGATGGCTGCGCAGCGGCGTTGGGGGCGCGCAACGAAACTGACCATCGCCTTGTTCCTGCTGGGCACGGCCACGGTGGGCATGGCGTTCCTGCCCAGCTACGACACCATAGGCGCATACGCCATCGTCCTGCTGGCGGTGTTCCGCTGCCTGCAGGGGCTGGCGCTGGGCGGATCCTGGGACGGCCTGCCGTCGCTGCTGGCGCTGAACGCGCCGCCCAATCGCCGCGGCTGGTATGCCATGCTGGGCCAGTTGGGCGCGCCGGTGGGCTTCATGGTGGCCAGCGCGCTATTCCTGTTCCTGCACGTGACGTTGACCCAGGCCGACTTCCTCGAATGGGGGTGGCGCTATCCGTTCTTCGTGGCCTTCGCCATCAACGTGGTGGCGCTGTTCGCGCGGCTGCGGCTGGTCGTCACCGAGGAATACATCCAATTGCTGGAAGAGGGCGAGCTCGAGCCCATCAGCACGGCCCAGATGGTGCGCGAGCAGGGCTACAACCTGTTCATCGGCGCGTTCGCGGCGCTGGCCAGCTATGCCTTGTTCCACCTGGTCACGGTGTTCCCGCTATCGTGGATCGCGGTCAGCGCCACGCAGCAGATTCCCGATGTGCTGATCGTGCAGATCGTGGGCGCGGCGCTGGGCATCCTGGGCACCATCGCCTCCGGCTGGCTGGCCGACCGTATCGGCCGGCGCACCACGCTGGGCCTGCTGGCGGTGCTGATCGGCGTGTTCGCGCTGTTCACGCCGTGGCTGCTGGGCGGCGGACCGAAGGCGCAGGACGCGTTCATCCTGGTGGGGTTCGTGCTGCTGGGGCTGTCCTACGGCCAGGCGTCGGGCACCGTCACCGCCAATTTCACGCGGCGCTTCCGCTACACCGGCGCGGCGCTGACTTCCGACATGGCGTGGCTGATCGGCGCGGCCTTCGCGCCGCTGGTGGCCCTGGGCCTGTCCGCGCGCTTCGGCCTGGTCGCCGTCAGCGTCTACCTGTTGTCCGGCGCGGCCTGCACGCTGATCGCGCTGCGCATCAACAAGGTCCTGGAAACGCGCGACTGAAACAGCGCGGGCCGTGCGCCTTCCGGCTGCGCGGCCCGCCTGGGCTTCTTCGCGGCGGGCGCGGCTAGCGCACGGGCCAGCCGTACATCAGGCCGCCGTCGCGCCACTGCGCGTTCAAGGCGCGCGGCAGTTTCATCGGGCTGTCCATGCCCAGGTTGCGCTCATAGCTTTCGCCGTAATTGCCCACCTGCTTGACGATGTTGTAGGCCCAGCGGTCGTCCACACCCAGGTTGCGGCCCATGCCCGGAGTGACGCCCAGGATGCGCTGCACGTTCGGATTGTTGGCCTTCAGTTGCGCGTCCACGTTCGATGACGAGATGCCGAACTCCTCGGCCTCGAGCATGGCGTAGAACGACCACCGCACGACGTTGATCCAGTTGTCGTCGCCCTGGCGCACCATGGGCCCGAGCGGGCTCTTGGAGATATTTTCCTGCAGGATCTCGTAGCTGTCGGCGTCTTCCAGCGTCATGCGCGTGGCGGCAAGCTGCGACTTGTCGGAGGTGAAGGCGTCGCAGCGCCCCGCGGCGAAGGCCCGCACGATTTCGTCGTACTTCTCGATGACGACGGGCTTGAAGTGCAGCGACCGCGAGCGGAACCAGTCGGCCAGGTCCAGTTCGGTCACCGTGCCTGGCTGCACGCAGATCGTGGCGCCGTCCAGCTCCTTCAGCGCCTTGATCCCCAGCTTGCGCGACACCATCACGCCCTGGCTGTCGTAGTAGTTGACCGCCACGCTCAGCAGGCCCAGCGTGGTGTCGCGCGCCATCGTGGGCGTGACGTTGCGCGTCAGCACGTCGACCTCGCCGGACTGCAACGCAGTGAAACGCGCCTGGGTCGTCAGCGGAGTCAGGCGGAATTTCGTCGCATCGTTGAACACGGCCGCCGCGATCGCGCGGCACATGTCCACGTCCAGCCCGCGCCACACGCCCTTGCCGTCGGGCGCGGAAAATCCCTGGATGCCTGTCGATACGCCGCATTGCAGGTATCCCCGTTTCTTGACCGCGTCCAGCGTGGGGCCGGCGTGGGCCTGGCTGGATACGGCGGCCAGCGCCAGGGCGCAGATGGCGAGTTTGCGTGGTGGCATGTCGTTCTCCTGCCGGGGCGGACCCGGCGCCGGATGGGTGGGAAGAAAAGCGTCAGGCGGCGCGGGCCGCCGGCTTCGATACTTTCCGCAGGCTCTCGGTCAGGGCCTGGTCCAGGATCGAAATGGCGCGGTCGATTTCCTCGTTGCTCACCGTCAGCGGGGGCGCGATGCGCCAGACGGAGCCGCGTTCCGGCCGGCGGCGGATATTCATCGACAGGCCCAGCTCGAAGCAGCGCTGCGTGGTCAGGGCGCCGAGTTCATGGAAGGGCTGGCGCGTGCCGCGGTCCTGCACCAGTTCCACGCCCAGCAGCAGGCCCAGGCCGCGCACGTCGCCGATGGCGTCATGGCGCTGCTGCAGTTCCAGCAGGCCGCGGCGCAGGTAGTCGCCCTGCGTGCGGGCGCGCTCGATCAGGCGTTCGCGCTCTATGGTTTCCAGCACGGCCAGGCCGACCGTGGCCGGCAGCGGGTCCGACACGTGGCTGGTGTAGAAGGTGAAGCCCTTTTCGTGCACGTCCTGCTCGATCGCGGGCGTGGTGATGGCGGCGGCCAGCGGCAGGCCGCCGCCCAGCGTCTTGGACACGCTCATGATGTCCGGCGTGACGCCGAAGTACTCCGCCCCGCTGCGGTAGCCGATGCGGCCGAAAGCGGTCTGCGCTTCGTCGAAGATCAGCAGCATGCCGCGCGCGTCGGCCGCCTGCCGCAGCGCCTGCATGTAGGACTTGGGCGGCACCAGCACGCCGCCCGCGCTGATGACGGGTTCGACGATGATGGCGGCCGGCCTGCCGGCCGAGGCCATGTCGAACATCTTCAGGCCGATTTCCAGGCAGGCCAGGGCGGATTGCTCCGCGTCCATCCCCGCGATGTAGGGGCGGTAGGCGTTGGGCTCGGGCATGACGAACACGCCGGCGGGCGGGACGCCATAGCCCTTGCGGTCGCTGGCATAGGAAACCGAGCCGGCGCCGCTGGTCACGCCGTGCCAGGACCCGCCGATGGCCAGGATCTCGAATCCGCTCTTGTGCATCTTGGCCATGCGCAGGGCGATCTCGTTGCTCTCCGAGCCGGTGTTGACGAAGATGGACTTCGTCAGCCCCGCGGGCATCCAGTCGCGCGCCACCGTGGCGGCCAACTGGGCCACCGTTTCCGGAATCATGCCGCTGAAGAAATGGAAGGCGGTTTCGCCCGCGCGGTGCACGGCGGCGACGATGGCGGGGTGGTTGTGGCCGATGGTGGCGCACATCTGGCCCGAGGTGAAGTCGAGGATCTCGCGCCCCGTGTCGTCGCGCACGATGGCGCCCTTGGCGGACGTGAACAGGTTGGGGAAGGTGTCGCCGCCGTAGCGCACGAGATATTCGCGGGCGGCGTCGCGCAGGGTTTTTTCCATGTTTACACTCCGTGGCGTGTGGGCTCCAATGCGGAACCGACGGAGGCAGTGTCCGGCAGGGCGCCCAGGCCGTCCAATGCGAAGTAAGCATGCGTGGCGATGCGTCGCGCGCATGGCCGATGCGCGATACGCAACACGCAAGGAAGCCCATGGATACCCGATGGCTGCAGGACTTCATCACGCTTTCGGAGGTGCGCAATTTCACGCGCGCCGCGGAAGCGCGCAATCTTTCCCAGGCCGCGTTCAGCCGGCGCATCCAGAGCCTGGAGAACTGGGTGGGCGCGCGCCTGATCGACCGCTCCGCCTTCCCCACGCAGCTCACCGAGGCCGGCGAACGGTTCCGCGGCGCCGCGATAGAACTGGTGAACCAGCTTGCCGAGGCGCGCGCCGGCATCGCGGGCGTGCCCGCACAGAACCAGTTGCGGCTGGCGACGTCCTATGCGCTGGCGACCACCCATCTGCCGAAGTGGTGGCGCGCCTGGGCCGAAGGCAGGCTGCTGAGCTGCAGCCTGCAGACGGGCAACGTGCACGACACCGTATCGGCCTTCACCTCGGGCGCGGCGGACTTCCTGATCTGCTTCCACCAGGTCGCGCAGCCCCTGCCGCTGGATCCCGCCCGCTACGACAGCCTGAGGCTGGGCACGGAGCTGATACGGCCGTACGCCGCGCGGGCGCTGATCGAGCGCACGGGGCTGGACCTGCCCGGCACGGCGGCCAGGCCCGTGCCGTTGCTGATGTATTCGGCCAATGTGTATTTCGCCCGCCTCATCGACGCGGCGATAGAAGCGGCGGCCGAGCCGCTGCACGGCGTGCGCGTGTTCGAGGCCGAGATGTCGGACGTGCTGGGCGACATGGCCGCGCAGGAGCTGGGCGTGGCCTGGCTGGCGGACAGCGCGCTGCAGCGCCTGGCGTCCGCGGACCTCGCGCCCGTGCCCAACCGCGGGTGGGACATCGAGGTGTCGATCCTGGCGTTCAAGGACAGGACCGACACGCGCGCTTCGGTGGAAGCGCTGTGGGAGCGCATGCGGGCCGGCGCTCAGCCGGCGTAGCCTTCCAGCACGTTGGCCACGTTGACGCCCACGTCCGCCACGGCGTAGCCGCCCTCCATGGTGAATACGGCCGGCAGGCCCAGGCCCGCCAGCAGGCGGCCCACCTGCAGGTAGTCGGCGCTCTTGAGCTTGAACTTGGAGATGGGATCGCCTTCGTAGGTGTCCACGCCCAGGGCCACCACGAGCGCGTCGGCCTTGAAGGCGCGGACGGCGGCCAGGCCTTGCTCCAGCGCCTGCGTCCAGCCGGCGACGCCGGTGCCGGCGGGCAGCGGCAGGTTCAGGTTGTGCCCCGCGCCATCGCCCTGGCCCTGTTCGTCCGCATAGCCCAGATAGAACGGATACTCGGTGGTGGGATCGCCGTGCACCGACACGGTCAGTACGTCGCCGCGTTCGTAGAAAATGGTTTGCGTGCCGTTGCCGTGGTGGTAGTCGACGTCCAGGATGGCGACGCGCGCCGCGCCGGCCTCGCGCAGCGCCTGGGCGGCCAGTGCGGCGTTGTTCAGGAAGCAGTAGCCGCCGAAGAAATCGGGGCCCGCGTGATGGCCGGGCGGGCGCGTCAGCGCCATGGCGGTCCGCGGACCGCCCGCGGCGGAGACCGCCCGCGCGGCGTCGATGGCGCAGGCGGCGCCGGCGAGCGCCGCCTCCCAGGTGCCGGCGGTTAGCGGACAACCGCTATCGAACGAGAACAGGCCGACCCGCGCCGCGAAATTGCTGGGTTCGACATCGTGGCGGAAACCGCGCACCGGCCAGATCGAGGGCAGCACGTCCAGCTCGGCATTGGCCGGATCCAGCGCGATCCATTCCTGCCAGGCGCCGGCAAGAAAATCCACATAGCGCGGGGTGTGCACGCGCTTGACCAGGGCCATGTCCGCCGCCGACGGGGCCCGCAGTTCGCCGATGCCGCGCGCGCGCAGCGCGTCCAGCACGTACTCCAGGCGCGCCGGGGTTTCGTGGCAGGGCACCAGCCTGCCGCGGAACATTTCCTGCCGGCCGGCATGTTTCTCGTGGACGGGGTTGTGGAAGATCAGCACGGCGGAGCAGTCCTTGGGCAGGCGGTTGTTAAATGGGGAAGTGCCACTATAGCGGGCGGAGCGCCCGTGCAGTTGTGGTAATGAGAATCATGATTGATAATGCCGACCTTCCCCCCGTGTCCGGCCCGCCGTCTTTCCATGTCCCGCCGCCCCTCGTCCGAAAAAGGCTGGCTCGCGCATTATCGCGAGCTGATCGGGACGTGGACGCGCCGCAGCGGCAGCCGGCAGGATGCCGAAGATGCCGCGCACGACGTGGTGGCGAATATGCTGCGCAATGGCGACGCCGCGGTGCTGGACCCCAAGGCTTACCTATACGGCGCCAGCCAGAATCGGCTGAAGGGCGAGATCCGGCGGCAGTCGCGGCGCGTCGAGGTCAGCCTGGACGAATTGCCGGATGCCGAGCATCCGGCGCAAGCCGACCCGGACTCCGCGATCCGCGCGGCTCAACTGGCCGACGCTTTGAAAGCGGCGCTTGCCGAGTTGCCGTTGAAGGTCCAGCAGGTTTTCCTGTGGAACAAGCTGGAAGGCTATACGCAGGCCGAGATCGCGCGGAAACTCGGGTTGACGCAAAGCACGGTGGAAAAGCACATGAAACGCGCGCTGTCGCACATCCATGACCGGTTGCAAGATCATGCGCCGCACTGACCCCAGCCCCGGCGCGGCCCGGACGCCGCAGACCGTGCGCGACCAGGCAGTGCACTGGTTCTCGCGCGAGCGCCTGGGCGTGCTCGACGAGCAGGAGCGCCAGGCGCGCGACGCCTGGCTGGCGGCGGATCCGGAGCACGAACGCCAGTACCGTTCGTTAGAGGCTTTGTGGCGGGTGGCCGACAGCCTGCCCCGCGAGGAGTCGCGGGCCATTCTGGAACGGACCGAAGAGGCGCCTGCTACGCGCCGCCGCCGGTTCGCTGCGGGATTGGCGGCTGCCTGTGCCTTGACCCTGGCCGTCGGTGTGCTCGGCCCCAGGCTGTGGACTCCCGAAGCGGAGTTCAGCCAATTGCTGGCCACGGCCAAGGGCGAACGCAATCGCTTCGTCCTGCCCGACGGTTCGCTGCTGGAATTGAACACGGACACGCGCGCCCGGGTCGCGTTCTATGCCGACCGCCGCGAGGTGGAGCTGACGGCGGGCGAAATCCTGTTCACCGTCAGCCCGGACGCCGCGCGGCCCTTCATCGTCGAGGCGGGCGAGTCGCAGGTGCGGGTGACGGGCACGCGCTTCAATGTCCGGCGCGAGGGCGCCACGGTAGCCCTGGCGGTGGAAGAGGGCAGCGTGGCGTTCTCGGCCGGCTCCTGGTGGAACAGGACCACCCGCGCCCTGACGGCGGGCTATGTGCTGCGCCATGCGCAGGGCGAGCCGCTGGCCGCGCCCCATCAGGAAAACGTGGCGGCGATTACCGCCTGGCAGCGCGGCCGGCTGGTGTTTCGCGACACCCCCTTGTCGCAGGTGGTGGCCGAGCTGAACCGCTATCTGCGCGAGCCGCTGCGGATCGACGACAGGAAGCTGGCGCAGTTGCGTGTGGCGGGCACGCTGCCGATCGACGAGCCCGAGTCGGTGCTGGCGGTATTGCCCCGGATCGCGCCGGTGATCGTCTTGTATCCGGCCGATGGGAGCAGGGTGCTGGCGCCGCGTTAGGCGGGCAGGCTTCCGGCGCGCACGCGTGCGGTTGAATCATTTTGTTTCAAATAATATAGCGAGAATCATTCCGGAATTTTCCCCGGCGTGGCGTCTATCCCTAGACGGGGCGGGTCCACGCAAGTCGATCCCGGCCCTGCAAGCAACCTTTGGCCAAGGGTGTCGGGCGCACATCGCGCGGGCAGTTACTGGAATTTTTTCTCATCATGGACAAGCAAGTGATTCGGCGCGCGACGGTTGCGCGCAAGACTGCATGGACCGGCCCGCGCGCCGGATGCCATGCCCTGGCCATTGCCGTGGCGCTGGCGTGCGGCGTTCCCGCTGCCGCGGCGGCGCAGACGGCGCCGGTGCAGATCAGCATTGCCGCTCAGCCTTTGGGCGACGCGCTGATCCAGTTGGGCGAACAGGCCTCGCTGGTTATCTTCTATTTGCCTGAAACCGTGCGCGGCCGGAATGCGCCGGCGGTGATGGGCCGCCTGACGCCGGACGACGCATTGCGCGACCTGCTGGCGGGCACGGGCATCGCCTTCAAGCGCGAGGGGCGCAACGTCTCGTTGAGCTTGCCGTCCGCCGGTGCGACGCAATTGGAACCGGTGACGGTGCATGGCGTCGCAGTGGGCACCGCGGACAGCTATGTCGCGCTGCGCAGCGCCAGCGGCAAGCTGGATGTGCCGCTGATCGAGACGCCGCGGTCGGTATCGATCGTGACGCAGGAGCAGATCAAGATGCAGGCGCCCCGGAGCCTGGAAGCCGCGCTGGCCTATACGCCGGGCGTGCAGACGGAAGTATCGGGGTCGAGCGACGTGCGCATGGTCGGCGCGGTGATCCGCGGATTCAGCGATGGCAGCGCCTATTACAAGGACGGCTTGAAGCAGTTGTCCGTCGGCACTTATGGGTCGTGGAACGACAGCCTGGACGATCTCGACAGCATCGAGGTGTTGAAGGGCCCGGCATCGGTGCTGTACGGCCAGGGCCGCCCCGGCGGCGTGATCAACATGGTGTCCAAGCGCCCTGCGCCGGATCAGGTCAACAGCGTGGGCCTGAGCTACGGCACTTACAACCGCCGCCAGGTCACGGCGGACCTGGGCGGCGCGTTCGACGAGGATAACAAGGTGCTGTATCGCTTGAACGTTACGGGCCGCAAGAGCGACGGACGCACCGACGGGTCCCGGGACGACCGGATTTCGGTGGCGCCGACCGTGCTGTGGAACATCACGAACCAGACGCGCCTGACCGTGCTTGGCACGTATTCGGAGGAGCGCGGCACGCCCAAGAGCTGGTGGCCGAACCTGTACACCTATCCCGAGATCGCGGACCTGCCGCTGCGCCGCGGGGCGGGCGATCCCGACTTCGATCGCTTCGACCGCGATACCAAGTCCATCGGCTATGCCTTTGAGCACGATACGGACAACGGCTGGCGCCTGCGCCAGAATCTGCGCTATTCGGAAATCGACATCGACTACCGCCACATCTACGCCATGGATCTGCTGGCCGACAAGCGCACGGTGACGCGCGGCAGCCTGGCGCAGCGCACGCACGGCCAGACCCTGGCGGTGGACAGCCGCGTGTCCAGGGACTTTGTGTGGGGCGGCTTGCAGCATACGTTCGCTATCGGCGTGGATTTCTTGCGGTACCAGGAGAACGACGCGCTGGGGTTTGGCTGGGACGTGCCCAACCTGGACATCTACGAGCCGGAGTACGGCCAGCACGTGGATTATCCCGAAATGGACAAATCGCAAAGCGCCCTGAAGCAGACGGGCATTTACACGCTGAACCAGTTGAAGTGGAACCGATGGGTCGGCAATGTCAGCCTGCGCCGCGACTTCGCGACGACGACCCGCAGCAGCACGACGCAGCCCGAGATCAAGGATTCGGCCACCACGGGCAGCGCGGGCCTGCTCTATTTGTTCGACAGCGGTTTTGCGCCCTATGTCAGCTATTCCACGGCGTTCGACCCGATCGTCGGCCAGCAATTCGACGGCAGCGCCTTCAAGCCGCGCGAGGGCAAGCAGTACGAGGCCGGCCTGAAGTATCAGCCGCCCGGAACCGATGCCTTGTTCACCGCGGCGGTGTTCGATATCCGCCAGACCAACGTGACGACGCAGGATCCGGATCATCCGCGTTTCAACGTGCAGACGGGGGAAGTGCGCTCGACCGGCCTGGAGCTGGAAGCCAAGTTCCCGTTGACGAGCGAACTGCGCGTGATGGCCGGCTATACCTATCTGGATCCGCGCACGACGAAGAGCAACCGGCCGCAGGAAGAGGGCCGCCAGACGCCGCAGACCGCGCGGCAGACGGCAAGCCTGTGGCTGGATTACCGGCCGCGACAAGTCCAGGGCCTGACGCTGGGCGCCGGCGTACGCTACCGCGGCAAGTCGCCCTTGAACACCGCGGCCGACGGAACTACGCCGTACAACCCCGCGTTCACGCTGGCGGACGTGGCGGTCGCCTACGAGACCCCGCGCTACCGTATTGCGCTGAACGTCAACAATGTGTTCGACAAGCGCTATTACACCTATACGTTCCGCGGCATGGAGCGCGAAACGACGTTGAGCCTGAACTACTACTGGTAGCGCTTATCGCTTCGGCTGGGCCCGGCACGCGCCGGCCTTCGGGCCGGGGTGCCGCAGCCGCTTGATCGAATCGCCGCTTTGCCGGGACCAGGAGGTGGCTCGCGCCGTGCCATCGGGGCACACGGTGTATTCCTCGAAGCCGTATTCGGCCGCGCCATAGCGGCATGCCACGGCGAATGCGGGGCGCGTTTCGTCGAACACGGGGTTGACGTAGCCGCGGCAGGGGCTGGAAGCGCTGTCGGGGTGCGGCAGCTCGCGGAATGCGCGCTCTTGCGGGCGGTACAGGAAAATGCGCGCGTGGACCTGGGTACCGCCGCCGCTCTGGCCGATGACGAAATCCCGGTAGCCGTCGCGGTCTACGTCCACGGCCTGGAACTGGTCGACCGCTTCGTCGTCGCCGAGGTCCGCGAGCGCTTGTTCCGCGCCGTCGCCGACGCGCGCGCCAAGGCGCTGTTCCGGCATATCGCCAACGCTCACCACCGCGGGCAGGCCCGGGGCGATGGCGTACGGGTAGTCGCGCGCGCAGGCATGGTGGCCAAGCGCGGCCAGCACGGCCCCGATCAATATTCCTTTCACGTGGATGTCCTTTGCGCCGGAAGGCGCCGGGGATTATAGAATTCCGGGATAGGCAAGACCGACCGGAACACGCCTGCGCCATGAACTTTCCGTTTCCCATCCGCCAAGAATGCCCGCCGGGCGCCTGTGTGTGCGACCGCGACCGGCTGCTGGCCGATCCGGTCGCGGACATCCGCGTCCTGCGGCTGACCAAGGAAGAGGAAAAGCGCCTGGTCGCCCGGCTGGAGAATCTTGCCAGCCTCGAGGACCTGAGGGCCATGCAGGGGCGCATGCATGCGCAGTTGGGCATCGTGGTCCGCATTACGCCCAGCGACAACGAGGTGCGCACGTCGCGCGGGATTTCGATCCAGTTGGACGACCAGCCCGGGTTGTGCCGCAAGACCCGCGCCGCGATTCCCGCGGCCATCCGCCGCAGTTTCGACAGCCGCCCCGAAATCGTCTACGCCCTGCTGAACGAGCGCGACCTGCTTCACGGCGCCTGACCGTGTGTCAGGGCCGCTTGCCGCCGGCGGGCGCGCCGCAGGGCGCCAGCGGCACCACGTCGGCCGGCGCGCGGCCGGCTTCGGGCCGGGTGGCGTCGCGCTTCTTGCCCGGGCGGGCGGGATAGACCAGCAATACCGCGCTGCCGGCTTCCAGCCTGGGCCCCGCCTTCGAGCCATAGGCCACGGTCCAGCCGCGCACGGCCAGCGGTGCCAGCGTGTAGGGCACCGACGAGCCGGGCGAGACGTGCGCCACCTTGCCGGCATACAGGTCTTCCCGCCGGCTTTCCACGCCCTGGACCGACACGTAGGTCGCGATGCTGACCAGCGCGACGGAATCCCCGTGGCGGCCGAGCACGGCGGTCTTGTACTTGCCCGCGGGGATGTCGGTGAGCGTGACGCTGAGATCGCCCGCGGCCTGGCCGCCGGCGTCCAGGCGCACGCCGGCGATGTCGGCGCGGGCCAGGGGCTCGCTGCCGGTGTTGCGCACGCGCACGCTGTATTCCCCCGAGGTGCCCGCCACCGTGCAGACTTCGACGCCGTAGGCATCAGGCGAGGCCTGGGCCCGCGCCATGGAGGGGGCGAAGAAGGCTGCCAGGAACAGGGGCAGGGCATGGGGGCGGACAGCGGACACGGCGGGCTCCTTGGAAGGGCAGCGCGCCGGGCGGCGGCGTTGCCTGTCCTATTACACCACTTGGCGGCCGGGGGCCGCCTGCTCGCGCTTGCCGGCCAGCCAGTGGAGAATCAGCGCCAGCACCAGCAGGCCGGCCATGATGAAGCCCCAGAAGATCCAGGCCAGCACCGCGATCAGGGTGCCCAGGCTGCCGGCCATCGGCAGCACCTGGTTCAGGCCCTGGGCGGCCCAGACCAGGCCCGACTGCAGGGCCTGCAGCCAGGCGGGATCGACCCAGGCCGCCGCCCAGGCCGGCGCCACCCACTGCGACGTGTCGAGCGCGGCGCCCGGCACCTGCGCCGAGGCGACCGAAGCCAGGACCCAGTCGGTCAATTGCAGCGTCAGCGCCACCAGCCCGGTCCAGAGCGCGGCGAGCACGGCGAAGGCGATCCAGATGATTTTTTTCATTGAAGTGGTACTCCGAATTCAAGGGAAGGCCACGATAAGGCGGATTCTATTTCCGAAAAACCAGAGTGGATGTGACAAACATTAAGAAAAAACCGAAGTCTGGGCGTGCTCCAGCACCTGCCGCACCAGGGGATGATGCTGCCCGCGGCGGTTGCGGATCGCGTGGATTTCCTCGTGCACCTCGTCGCAGCGGGCCAGCGGGCGCAGGCCCTGCAGCAGGCCGATGTCGCCGCCGCCCAGCCGGCTGAGCGGAAACACGCCCAGGCCCCGGGCCGCGAATACCGACATGAGCGCGCTGTCTTCGAATTCGCCGACGACGTTGGGGTACACGCCTTGCTCGTTCAGCCAGCGGTCCAGCGTCTGGCGCAGCACGGAATGGCCGGTGGGCAGCAGCACGGGCAGGCGTTCCAGGCAGCGCGGGAAATCGCGCGCGTCGGACTTGCGCACCAGCTTGGCCGGCCCGTACCAGTCCACCGGGGAGGAGACCAGGCGGTCGCTGGTGAGCCGCAGGTTGGGATTGGCCGGCGCGCCCTGGCCCGCCAGCACCAGGTCCAGGTGATGCTGGGCAAGCTCGCCCAGCAATTCCTCGACCTCGCCTTCGTGGCAGGTCAGGCGCAGGTCCGGCGTGTGCAGCACCGGGCCGAGCAGGGCCTGGGCGGCCAGTTTGGAAATGCCGTCGGACAGGCCCACCGCCAGCCGTATGACGGGCTTGGTGGCCGCCGCGCGGACTTCCTGCGGCAGCACGTGGCCGATCTGGAAGATCTCTTCGGCCCGCGCGAAGGCTGCCTCGCCGGCGTCGGTCAGGGCCACGCCGCGGCCGGCCGGCTTGAGCAATTGGTGGCCCAGGTTTTTTTCCAGTTCGCGGACCTGGGCGCTGATGGTCTGGATGGCCATGTCCAGCCTTTCCGCCGCCCGCGCGAAGCCGCCTTCCTTGGCGACCATCCAGAAGTAATAGAGGTGTCGGTAGTTCAGCATGGCGCGGCTCACTTCGGTTTTTTCGAACCTTAACTCAATTTCAGGCTGATTTTTACATGGGCGCCCGATCCGGATCATGAGGGCCTTCGAAAACGAGCGGGACATCATGGAAACCTTACTGACCTTTCTGGCTGCCGATTTCCTCGGCACTCCCACCTGGAGCTGGCTGCTCTTCCTGGGCATCGTCGTGGCGCTCCTGGCCTTCGACCTGGGCGTCCTGCACAAAGAGGACCGAGAAATCGGCGTGCGCGAGAGCCTGGTGCTTTCCGCCGGCTACATCACCGCCGCGCTGCTCTTCGGCGCCTGGGTCTGGTGGCAGATGGGCCCGGCCAGCGGCATGGCGTACTACACCGGCTTCATGATCGAGAAGTCGCTGTCGATGGACAACGTCTTCGTCATTGCGCTCATCTTCAGCTTCTTCGCCATTCCGCGCCAGTACCAGCACCGCGTGCTGTTCTGGGGCATTCTGGGCGTGATCGTGCTGCGCGCCATCATGATCGGCCTGGGCGCCGCGCTGGTCAGCAATTTCGGCTGGCTGCTGTATGTGTTCGGGGCCTTCCTGATATTTACCGGCATCAAGATGTGGATGATCGCGGACCAGACTCCCGATATTGCGTCCAACCCCATCCTCAAGTTCCTGAAGCGCCGCATGCGGGTCACGGACGGCCTGCGCGGCAATGCGTTCTGGGTGCGCGAGGAAGATCCCGCCACCTCCAAGACGGTGCGCTGGGCCACGCCGCTGCTGCTGGCGCTGGTGCTGATCGAGTTCGTGGACCTGCTGTTCGCAGTGGACTCCGTGCCGGCGATTTTCGCAATAACCACCGACCCGTTCATCGTCTACACCAGCAATATCTTCGCCATCCTGGGCCTGCGCGCGCTGTACTTCGCGCTGGCGGCGATGATCCACCGCTTCCACTACCTGAAGTACGCGCTGGCGCTGGTGCTGGTCTTCATCGGGACCAAGATATTCCTGGTGGGCTTTATCGGCAAGGTGCCCGCCGCCGTTTCCCTGGGGGTGACGTTCGGCCTGATCGCCGGCGGCGTGGCGTTCTCGCTGTGGAAAACGCGCTCGGAGCGTTCCAAGCCCGAACTGGCGGCCGAGCAGGGGCGCTGAGGAAGCGGGCCCGCCATATTCCCAGGATATGGCGGGTGCTGCGGAATCGAATTTGTCGTATGGGCGGGGCGGGCGTAGAGTGCTGTCGATCCCATACGCAAGGAAGCGCCATGACCAGTTGGTCCGCCAAGCAGTATTCCGCCTTCGAGAACGAGCGCACCCGTCCGGTGCGGGACCTGGTGGCGGCATTGCCGAACCAGGAAGTGAAACGGGCGGTGGACCTGGGCTGCGGCCCGGGCAATTCCACCGAGGTGCTGGCCACGCGCTATCCGGACGCCGAGCTCGTCGGCATGGACAATTCCGAGGACATGATCCAGGCGGCCAGGAAGCGCCTGCCGGGGCTGCGGTTCGAGCTGGCTGACATCGCCGCCTGGAATCCGCCGGAATCCTATGACGTGATCCTGGCGAACGCGTCGCTGCAATGGGTGCCGGACCACGACACCCTGTATCCGCGCCTGGTCGGCAAGCTGGCTCCGGGCGGCAGCCTGGCGGTGCAGACGCCCGACAACCTGGAAGAGCCCGCCCACCGCCTGGCGCGCCAGGTCGCCGGCGAGGCGCCCTGGGCCGCCAGCATCGGCGGCTTCACGCATCCGCCGCGGCACAGCGCGGCCTGGTACTACGAACTGCTCAAGCCGCATTGCGGCCGGCTGGACGTGTGGCGCACGACCTACCATCATCCGCTGGCGGGCGCGGCCGCCGTGGTGGAATGGTTCAAGGGCACGGCCCTGCGGCCGTACCTGGACCGGCTGGATGCCGAGGGGCAGGCGGGTTTCCTGGCCCGCTACCAATCCTTGATCGAAGCGGCCTATCCGGCGCTGGCCGACGGCACGGTGCTGTTGCCGTTTCCAAGGTTGTTCATCGTCGCGGGGGCGCGGGAGGGGTGAGGTTGTGTGGGCGCGGCAAGTGTCTGACACCCGTATGAAATGCCGGTCCGGGTGAAGACGGCCTTGCCGGGTGTCCGACACCCGTACGAAATGCCGGTCCGGGTGAAGACGGCCTTGCCGGGTGTCTGACACTGGGTCGTGGGTGTCAGACACCCGGGAGGCGGCGGGATGCAATGGCGTGCGTCTCGTACGGGTGTCAGACACGTACTTGGCGAGTCTCGCAAGTGTCTGACACCCTTGTGAAATGCCGGTCCGGGTGAAGACGGCCTTGCCGGGTGTCTGACACTGGGTCGTGGGGTGTCAGACACCCGGGAGGCGGCGGGATGCAATGGCGTGCGTCTCGTACGGGTGTCAGACACGTACTTGGCGAGTCTCGCAAGTGTCTGACACCCTTGTGAAATGCCGGTCCGGGTGAAGACGGCCTTGCCGGGTGTCTGACACTGGGT
>Ga0222427_100767_pt1 | contig 29825 bp, 32 predicted proteins | sample 2B20Ametagenome_FD_182890 | JGI IMG/M metagenome (GOLD analysis project Ga0222427, IMG submission 182890) | Enriched microbial communities from leaf-cutter ant dump, University of Wisconsin, Madison, United States - 2B20A (version 2) | ecosystem: Environmental > Terrestrial > Nest > Insects nest...
TCGGGGCTGCAAGGCCCCTCAATGCACGAGGTGCAGACCGCCGTAAGGCCTCATCGCGCATTTAAAACGGCTGGCGTCCAATCGTGCCTATTCGGATCCGTCAATCATGGGGTTGTGAGAGGTTCCCATTTGATGCTGACGTCGCATTTGCAGCGATAGCGATAGACCGTCGGAGATTCCACGAATGGCTGCAAGCAGCCTGAAGCAGCCGGTCAAGTGGACATTGGGGCTGGCCGCCCCTGGCTGATTGCAGTCAAAGCAAACTGGGGGTCTTCCTCCGCTCCAAGGGCCGAATGTACTTCGCCAGCGTTGCGCTGGACCGGTGCCCCGTCTGCTCCATGATGACGTGCGTGGCAACGCCAACACAGGCCGCCTCCGTGCAGTAGCCCGCCCGCAAGCTATGCCCCGCCACTGACTTCGCGGCCTCCGCGCTCTTGGCATGGCTCGTAACACCCTTGAGCACCAGGGCCACCGACTGCGGCGTCAGTTCCCTGCCGCTGGTAATCTGGTCATGCCGGTTGATCGGCCGGAACACCGGCCCCCGCTCGATCCCGCTGAGCTTTAGCCACTGCTCCAGCGCCTTGACCGGGCACCGTGAGGACTTCGCGCAGGGAATAAACACCGTGTGCCCCTTCTCCTGCTGGGTCTTGGTGCGCCGGATGTGAATTTCCAAGCCGTGGTCGAAGGCCGTGATGTCCTCCTTGCGGATACTCACCAGCTCGGATCGACGGAACGCCCCTGCGAAGCCAATGAGGATGAGTGCTGCGTCGCGCGCCGCTTTCATCGGTTTCTGCTTCTCCGCCGTCCGAATCAGTTCAATGATGTCGTCCTTGACCAGCGCCTTGACGCGCCGTTGGGCCGTTCCCTTGGTTCGCCGGATGCCCTGCATAGTCCTCTTGACTAGGGTGTCCATGGCAGGCGATGGGTACCCAGCTTCCAGGTGCGCCCGGTGGATGGCAATCAGCCTGTGCTGCAAGGTGGCCACGGCCAGGGTATCCGCGAAGCTGGCGAGGTATTCAGCCAGTTGTACCGCCGTCGTGGGGATGGCACCCCCATGAGCACGAAAATGCGCCAGATCGGCCTTGTAGCTGCGGTGCGTGTTGTCGGCCAGTGCCGCCTGGGTGTAGCGGTTGACCTGGGCAGAGGGTGCTGCGCGTTCAGCCATGGCGCGCTCCAGTGAAGTCCACCGTCGCATGCCGACAGGGTGCCGCCAGCTCAACGCAGGCCGCGGCCGCATCCCCCAGTTCGGCGAGCAGCCATCCCAGGGCTTCGACCGTGTCCTGGGCCAGTTCGCCGGTTTCCACCTGCACCGAGGCATGGGCCAGCAACTGCCCGATGGCAAAGATGCTCTCCGCCGTCAGAACCAGCTCGATAATGTCCTCCTTGACCAGCGCCTTGACACGCCGTTGGGCCGTGCCCTTCGTTCGCCGGATGCCCTGCATGGTACGCTTGACCAGGGAGTCCATGGCGGGTGATGTGTGCCCAGCCTCCAAGTGCGCCCGGTGGATGGCGATCAGCCGGTGCTGCAAGGTGGCCACGGCCAAGGTATCCGCAAAGCTGGCGAGGTATTCGGCCAGTTTGATTGCCGTTGTAGGAATAGTGCCACCATGGGCGCGGAAGTGCGCCAGATCGGCCTTGTAGCTGCGGTGCGTGTTGTCGGCCAGTGCCACCTGGGTGTAGCGGTTGACCTGGGCAGAGGGTGCTGCGCGTTCAGCCATGGCGCGCTCCAGTGAAATCCACCGTCGCATGCCGACAGGGCACCGCCAGCTCAACGCAGGCCGCGGCCGCATCACCCAGTTCGGCCAGCAGCCATCCAAGGGCTTCGACCGTGTCCTGGGCCAGTTCGCCGGTTTCCACCTGCACCGAGGCATGGGCCAGCAACTGCTCGATGGCAGAGATGCCCAGTTGCAATCTGCGCTGGAGCAGTTCGGCAGCATCCGCAATCTGCACCAGCACCACGGCATCGCTGGCGTCGAAGTCAGGCTGTCCCTGTGCATTGACCGTCAGCCGAGGTAGTAGTGCCATCAGGCTGCGGGTGGGCCGATCCGTATCGTGTGCCAGCATGTCAATACTCCGAGGGCAGCAGGATGCAGGTGCTGTCCCGCTGCTCCGTTGTGTCGTTCACCGCCTCCGTGATGACGTAGAGCCGAATGCCGTCTACCCGGTACAGCGAGAGCAATCGGCCTCCGCTCAGCAGGGCTTGGTCGTTGGCGGTCTTGTCGACCGGGCACAGTTCACCCCAGTCGCCGCACTGGTGCCGTTGTAGCAGGCGTGCAGGATGGCAATGCGCCGTGTCGAGCAGTTCCAATACGCCAGGGGTGGCGACCAGACGGCCCAGGCCGAACAGGGGTTTACCTACAAGTCGGCGAAGCTCAATGTCCTTGGGGTGTTGGTAGGCGAGAGGGTAGTCGTGCATCTGGAGTTCTCCGCGAAAAGGGAAACACTCCGGCGCGCGCAGCCGCCACCGTTCAGGCACGCAGGATCGCATGCCCAAATCGGCTCAGATGGAAAGAAGGGGGAGGAAGTGACGTGCCTGCGGCACGCCGGAGATAGGAATGACGGGATGCCGTGTTGATCCCGTCCAGCCGCCATGAGTTGATGGCGAAACGATTGTGAGGATCCCCCGTCAGGCTTGGCAAGCTGGCGATAACTTCGCCGGCCTGTACCATGGAACGACGGTCAATTCGTTGGGGCCTTGATCCAGTTGGCAATCAGATCGACCGTTTCACGCTCGGCGCCGATGAAGCCGTGCCAGTGCAGTGCCTCGCAGACGTTACCTGTAGAGTTCTCGCCGCCACTGACCATGATTTCCTTTTTGACAGGAGCGTTCTTTAGCCCGCGCAGAATGGCTGGGACTTCATGCGGCTGGCACCAAGGGCAGGCATCCCTGGCGTGGTGCAGAACCAGCACCGGCACTTTGATTCGATCCAAGTCCTGCTTGGGCACAGCCCCTGGCTTCTTGTAGCTGACCACACTGGAGGTCAGCACCACACCCGCCATTTCACCCTGCAGCTTGATGGCGGCGGCTGTCGCAGAGACCGTGCCCCGGCTGGTGCCGACCAGCCAGACCGGCACATCGGCCTTTTGTTTCACGAAGTCCAGCACCTTGCGCACGTCGGTTAGGTGGGCGTCGCTGATGCGGTCGGCGTAGTCCAGGTCTTGCGAATCGCTGGGACGGCCGAAGATGGCGACGTTGAACCCGTTGGCGGCGAAGTAAGGTTCGGAGCGAACGAGGAAGTTCATGCCCATGGCCTTGCCTGCTTCAATCCTGCCGAAGCCACCCGCGCCACCGGGAAACAGGAGAACCGTCGCTTTGGCATCCAGCGTCGGCTCCCAAAACAAAGTAGTCACCACGCCCTCTCGGGTGGGAACCTTGAACAACTCACCTCCCGCATGGGCGGCGATGGCGATCAAGGTCAGCAAGGCACCAACAAGTATTTTGCGCATAGCGGTCTCAGTTCGCAGTGGTGGCCTTGGGCCGGCCCATGACGATGTGCCAGTCCTTGTCCTGTTCATGTAGCTTTCGGCCGTTGTCAAAGATCACGCCAGACAACACGCCGGTCTTGTCATCGGCATACAGACGGATGGTGCCGCGCCCGACACCCTTGCTATTGGTCGGGGCGCGCGTGTCGTCGGCGCTCTTGACCTCGCTGGAGGTGTCGATGATCTTGACCTCGTACTGTGTCGAGCTCCATGTGTAGGGTGCGCGGGATTTGATCTTCGTCGGAGCGGTGTCGATGAACGCAATGTGGCCGTCATGGCGGTGGCCCTTCATGTCGATGAACAACCAGGCAATCACGTCGCCGGGGCGCAGGTCTTCCACCTTGGTAATCTTGGTGAATCCGGCTTCGGCATCCATCGCAGGCACGTAGTCGTGGATGCTGTGCCAGTTCTTGAATTTCTGCGTCGGGATTTGTTCAGGTACACCGGCACGGCTGCGCTTGAACATGTCCTCGACAAATGCCACGCAATCGGCCTGGACGACGTAATCCGTCGAGCCCTTCTCACCGGGCATCCGCGTGAAGCGGTTCTTGTTGGTGTACTCGTTGTTCTCGGGCTTGGTGTGGGCTACGAAGTCGCGGGCCAGTTGCAGGTACCGAGGGACTGAGGTGTCTTGAGCCGACGCGGCGACCGCCGACAGACAAGCGATGGCAACGACCAAGGTGTGCGAAAGAGGGTATTTCATATCTGCGTTCTGCCTCATTGGTTGCGCAGGGCGGCGATCAACTCCGCCGCCACCGCCCGCAGGTTGTTGCGCGTCACGTCGGTGGACTTCCCGTCGATCTTGGCCGACACAGGAATCATCATCTTCACGTTGGGGTCGCCACCCGGCACGCGGTCGGCCTGCGTGAAGATTTGCACCGTGCGTTTGGGGCTCTTGACCTCGAAGCCTTCCTTGCTCATCAAGCCCGCCGGGAGATAGCGAATCTGCGAGCCGGTGCGTTGAGCGGCTTGCACCAGACCGCAGAACAGCTCGGGCGCGTTCCATTCCATCAGGATGTAGTTCGCTTTCCATGCTTCAGGGAAACCCGCCTTGGCGACTTGCCCCTCGCAGGCTTTTCCATCCAGTTGTTCCTGCATTTTCTCGATTTTGCCGACAGCGGTGTTGTAGTTGCCGTCGTTCACCGGCAGGCTCAGCGCCTTCATCTGGACAGCCACGCGGTCTCGGTTTGCCGCCAGTTCCTTAACCTTGGCATCGGACACCGGCTGCTTCACCGCTGCCTCCACCTGATTGGCGAAGGCGTCAATTGCGTCATACAGCGCATCCACACCCGCAGCTTGGCGCTCCAACAGTGCCACCGCAGCGGCATCGGTCTGGCCGACCTGCTGGCACATGCGGGCGAAGGCCACGGCCTGCCGGTAGCTCCCCAGCTTGGCATAACCAATGCCTTGGCCGATGGTGCGGCAGGTTCGGAGTTCGGTGTGATCGCCGATGGAGTAGTAAATCTTGATCTCCTGGGGTTTGCCATCACCGTACAGCGTGACCTGGCTGAGGTTCTGGCTGGAGACCGTGGATGTCCGTGCCTGCTTGCGCATGGCCTCGTCGCGCACCGTGAACAGATCGCTGACGCTGGCGGCGGTGGCATTCACCTTCTGACGCATGGGGGCCTTCATGGCGTCCTCGCTCCAGTTCGCCTTGCCGTTGATGCACGCCAGTGCCTGCCGCTGCCATTCGCGCACAGTCTCCGGGCTCCAGTCGCGCGCCCGAACGCCATACACGGGCTTGTCCGGATCGGCCAGCTTCCACTTGAGATCGTCCGCGAACCGGTCGTTGCAATCGACGCGAACGGCGTTCTGCGCCATGGCTGCGGGGTGGATAGCGAATACTGCCATGGCGATGGCGAGCACAGGCAGAAGGCGATGACGTGGCGTCCCCATGGGGTCCTCCGAAGCAAAGAGGTGTCGTTGATTTTGCAGTGAGTTTGCCAGAAACGAACTGATAGTTTGTGGACTGATAGATGGCAAACCGAAAAACTGCCCGGCATGACCCGGGTGCTCGTCAACAAGCCGCAACCGCTCGAAGCTCGCTTCGTGCAGGAGCGCGACCGGGTGCAGGCAGCCTTTGGTGCCCGGGTGCGGGAATTCCGCGTGGAAAAGCAGTTGACGCTGGAGATGCTGGCTGAGCGGGCCGATCTGCATGCCAACTATCTCGGCTCGGTGGAGCGTGGCGAGCGCAACCTGAGCCTGTACAACATCTGGCGGCTGGCACAGGGGCTGGGCTTGACCGCAAGCGATCTCATGCAGGAACTGCCAACGCGCAAGGGCAAACGCTAGACAGCCTGAACGGTCTGAGCGAGAACAAGCTGAAGGCGGTGACGCTCGGCGATCCAGGACAGCCGGAACTCCCTTTTGAACGGGAAGCGCAATGCCAACTGCCAAGGGGCGGCATCCTCATTCCTGACCAGTTGGGGAGCCTCGGCGAACACGTCGCCCCGCATGGGCAATGTCGGGTCAACGTGATGCGACCAGTGCGCGCCGGTCGTGATGGGTAGCCAGTCCTCCAGATCGCCCGCTTCGCACAGGCTGACCCGGAAGGGCAAGATGGCCTGCTTCCCTCCAAAGCGCCCGAACGTGCTGCCATGGGGATAGAGCAAGTACCGCACGGGGCAATAGCACAGCAGCGCATGGCGCTCGCATTGCAGGGCGATGGCGCCGAAGTGCGTAGAACCTGCTTCAGGATCGCAGACGCGCAAGGCCGTGACTTTCTGGCCGCGCAGTTCGGGAAACAGGTACGGCCCGCGCATACCGTCACTTCGCTGCGGCTTTGCCCATCTGGGTTACGCCGATGAACCAGGATGGTGGCAGTTCGGCCAAGGCCGCCGTGCCGACGCGCAAGTGCAGTTTGGTATCCACATGCGGGTACGGATCGACCACATACGGCTGGGCTGTCTTGCCGTCCGTGGAGGTATTGCGGTGGTAGAGCACGCAGCGGCCCACTTCCCAGTCAGGGTCATAGTCCACCATGGCAATGGCGACCTCGGGCATGTCTTTGTCCGTGTAGCTTTTTGCCTCTTTCCAGACAGTTGCAACCAATCCATGCGCCGCCAGCAGCTTGGCGATGAGGTCTCCGTCGATCCACGGGTAGTACGGACCTGTCTTGGGCAAGCCCAGAGTTTCGGCCTGCCGCAGAAGCGAATCCAGGGTTTTGCCGGTCAGCATTGCCAGGACGGCGAAAGCGTCATCGTGGCGGTCTTGCTGCGCAACCCGCTTGAACGCAGGCTGGAATGTGGTCGTGGGTGTCGTTGCCATGTGGCGTACTCCTGTGCAGAAATGAAAAGCACACAGCAGCGCCAGCCTCTGCGGCGCGAGCCGGTCAGAGACTTGGCATTCAACGAAAGGGGGAAATCAGCCCAGCCGATGATCGGGGCTGCTGTGCGAGTGGACGCCGTGCGCTGCGCGGTGAGCCGGAGCGACGGCTTTTTCACCGTAGCACGGGGCTGATGCACAGATCGAGCACTGAAAAACTTCGCAGCCCTGCACAGACTGCGATGGCTCACCGTCATTGGACTTGGAGCGCACCCGAAAAGACGAAAGCCGCAACGATTGCTCGCTGCGGCTTTTGATATTTGCTTTGATAAGCGCTGCCTGCTAAAATTTTAAATTCCCTTAGCAATCAAGCACTTGCAAGCTTTGTATGGCGGAGAGGGCGGCCGCCAATATGACGTCCAAAAGCGTCCAAGGAAAAGTAAAAATCAACGTAAGTCGTTGTTTTAAATTTGTATTTCCTTCAACGCTATCCAGCGGTGAGTAATCTCATCCAAGCGATGGTGGCATACTGAATGGCATACCACTGTTGCAGCGTATGGCCACCATCACCGACACCAAGGCCCGAAACATCAAGCCAGAAGATGCCGCTATCCCCCACGGCAGCATCACAGGTCTCGCACTCCACCCATCCCATACCAAAGGCCGTGGGAAATGGGTTTTGCGCTATGTCAGCCCCGTCACGGGCAAACGCCGAAACGCTGGCCTAGGCGCCTACCCGGAGATCAGCATTGCCGAAGTGAGCAAGCGCGCCTCCGCGATGCGCATTGCCCTTGCCGAAGGAGGAGACCCGCTGGAAGAAAAAGCGCGGATCGACGTGAAGCCCAAGGTCCCTACCTTTGAGGAGGCTGCCCTGAAACTGCACAAGGACTTACTCCCTGGTTGGAAAAATCCAAAGCATGGCCAGCAGTGGATCAACACGCTGACCGAGTACGCTTTTCCCAAGATTGGAAACAAGCCACTGCCCGAGATTGAGCCAGGCGACATCGCCGATGTGTTGAAGCCGATCTGGTTGACCAAGGCAGAAACTGCCAGCCGCGTTAAACAGCGTATGCATGCGGTGATCGCTTGGGGCTGGGCACATGGTCATTGCCAGTCCAACCCTGTCGATGTGGTGACCCACCTACTCGCTCAACAACCTGGCAAAACCGCTCGCACCCAGCACCACCCAGCGATGCCGTGGCGGGACATTCCAAAATTTGTGCAGGCACACCTCAGGCAAGGAAGCCGACCTGAAGTGTGTCGCACCTTGCTGGAGTTTGTGATCTTGACGGCCTGCCGCTCTGGGGAGGCACGCGGCATGACCTGGAGCGAAATTGACTTCAATCACCAAATCTGGACCATCCCAGGCGAACGGATGAAGGCGAAAGCCCCTCATCGCGTCCCGTTGAGCCTACGCATGATGGCAATCCTTGAAATGCAAAAGGGCCAACACGAGACACTGGTTTTCCCGTCGATCCGTGACCACGTCGAGCTTTCAGACATGGCCATCACAGCTCTTCTGCGCAGGCTCAAGGCCCACAGCGATACACCCGGACGGGTTGCCACTGCACATGGTTTTCGATCGAGCTTTCGGGACTGGTGCAGCGAGAACGGATACGCACGGGATCTGGCAGAGCGCTCTCTGGCCCACACCATCAAGGACAAGGTGGAGGCAGCCTACCATCGCACAGATCTGTTGGAGCAGCGGCGTGAACTTATCAGCGCCTGGGACACCTTTGTGACAGGACACCAGTGAGACAGCACCTGGAAGCTAACCCCTAGTCTGCTGGGGCACCAATTCAGTCCGTCAACCACCCGCCAAGCCTTTCCGTTGATATGATGAGTTTGCTTCACGTATCATGGGGTTTTACACCTTGAAAGGCTGCAGGATGAAGACAGCACTCTGGACTGTTGGACTACTGGGTTGTTGCACGCACATCGGCTCCCCCCTCAAGAGACTGAGGAGGCCTGAGCAAGATCCACGGCTCGACGCCCAGTGCCTGAGCGAAGCGTTCAATGTTGGACAAAGAGACGTTCCATCGGGATCGCTCAACCGCCGACACATAGGTCCGGTCGAGTTCGCACTCCAGAGCCAACCGCTCCTGGGACCAGCCCTTCTCAACTCTTTTTAAACGTACCCAGTAGGCCAGCACCGCCCGGATGTCGTTCTGATCGGGGAGCTTGGTGGGTGGATGAGGTTTTGCAGACACCCCAATAGCATCCAATTTAGATGCCTTTGCATCTACGGAGTTTGCATCTCCATTATTCCTTCAGGACCTGTGTGCTTGGCAACGCCATAAATCACCAACAAGGAGCTCTATAGCCATGACTCTCGCAAAGAAAAAACTCTGCATTGCAGCCCTCTGGGTTAGTGCGGCAACACTTACTGGGTGCTCCAACAGCGAAGTATCGCTTGTCAAAGAGTCGCGCATGAAAGGATGGCCTGAATACACAATCGGGCAGATGCTGGACAAGCGAAAAGCGTGCACAAAAACCGATTGGAAAAGCTTCAAAGACAGTAAAGACCGCTTAATCGTTGAGTACACATGCATTCATAAATTGGGCACAAGATACATCCAAGAAATCAACGAAAGAATAGTCAATGAACAAAAAGAAACAGAAGCCACATCCATTAAATATCACAAGAATAATCTTGCAAAACTTGAGGAGAAAATAAAATCAATCAATGAGGAATTAAGAGGCAGGGAGCCAAGCGACGAAGTCTATCCAAGCATCGGGCAAATCAAGAACATGCTCGCCTCAGTCGAAAATGAATACGAAAGAGAAAAGAAACGCGGCAAAGAATTAGAACGGTCTAATAAGCGGAATGCCGAAATAGAAGAACGCCGCAAGAATAACTTTCGCGAGATTCAAGAGGTGTTTCAATGGACAATACAAGATGAAAGCCCCATATTTCTTAAATCGCAGATAAAGGCTGTATTCTCCGACAAGGAATTTGCATTTACCATAGATATGGAAAGCATGTTTAATCTTGCAATAAATGATTCCGAAGAGATTAATCAGGGATATAAGGGGGTTATTTTCCAAATAACACAAAAATACACTGGAGACAAGGAGTAGCAATCTTCAAAAATGCATTTAGCGAAAGACGGCAAAATGAGAATGAATAGTTTTCTGAAATTTACTGCGCCATTGGCAATATCCATCACGCTTTATGGGTGCTGGCAATCTACCGAAGAAAAACTATTGAAAGTCGGTCGTTGCTACAAAGCAGGCATGCATCTTGAAGACAAAATGCTGAAAAATGCAGCTTCCCTAGAGATAGACAAGCTCACAAAAGGAAAGAATAATCCTGGTAGCTTCGCAATTGGGATGCTTGGTCAACAGCTGAATGACGAAATATACCCTCAAGGCAATGTTACCCCTTTGGATGAGAGTCTCAAAGTGTTGAGGAAGTGGCAAAAATCGTCCTACTGCCAAGGACTAATTGAAACCATGCTTCGAGAACCAGAACGCTAAGCCCAAAGTGGCATTGCTGGATAAATTACCGCAGGCCTTGGGTGGGGGGGTATAGCAATTGCCCCTCAGTAGTTAAAATCCTGCTGTCGCTCTTTCAAAGGGCTGCACTACAACTCAAGAAACGGGGCGTTGATAGTCAGATTGGATAAGAGCGTGTATGATTTTATCAGTACCAACGGCGAACGCATGGGAATTCCGTGGTTATCGAGCGCCGCCACTTTTAATATACTAACGGGTGAAATTTGTCTAATCGTATCCAGGGTCAGAAATTTTCCCTTCAAGCAGATTTTCGCAACAGTCCGCAGTCGGATACAACTAGGGAATTTTTGTCAGAGATGGTGCCGGCTTGAGATATCGATTTAATCGGCCATCACGTTTCAGGCATGCTCATAGTCTCAGTCTGGTAGGGTGGGCTATGAGCCCTCGTAACCATCATTTTTTAGACGATGAAGACTTCGCACTTCGATCCTAGACTGAGCGATTTCTCCTCTGGAGTGAACTAATTTTTCTCAGATGAACTAATTTTTGACATGTCAAGCTCCCTTTCTGAGGAGGCTTTCCCTTTGATCTATCGTAGGCCCAAGCTAATCGCTGAACCACAGCATACCCCCTGCACTGACGAGATCAGTGCAGGGGGTATGCTTGTGAGGGCCTTCAAGTGAAGTTAATGGTTGAAGTCATGTAGGAAGATAAGAAATTTTCATGCAAGTATCGTTCATAGGAGTCAATGCTGCACTGGCCTCCAAGAGGTTTCGCATCTTCTTACTGGCAATCAGAAATATTTTCTTCCCTGACTGCTTCGATCGTCTGTTGAGTGCATCAAGAAAAATCCTCATTCGATTCTCTGGAGCGGTGTTCAAAAATATCAGCCACCCTCTATAAAAAAAAGAAGTCTGAGGCCTGGCAAGATCTACCCAGGATATATTTTTTTCCAAAATCAAGGGAATTTTTGCTTGATTCATGATGTGCAAATCCCCATGGATGACTGAAATCATGACCAACTCTGATGGCTTGTCAGAAAATCCTGCAAGCTTATTGGCCTCGCCATAAATTCCATCTTCGGAGATCCATAATATCTCACCTTGTTCCAGGACGGATTCTGCTTCAATCTGAGGGTACGGATTGTATGCCCAATAGGTGTATTGGGATTGATTTTTTCCCAGGCCCTCTTCAAAGGGGTGCTCAGGAATGATGCCCCAGCGCTCAAGATAGTTATCGATCGTACTGCGCTCTAAATCTTGGGCAAAGTCAACTTGCACCAGTTGCCGAACGGTCGTGCTGTCCCAAAGTGCTGAGCCCCAAGCCAAGCGAGCACTATCTGGGTGCTCGGTGCACAGCGTCTTGAGCAAGGCAGCCTGCTGAGCGCTGTCGAGGTGCCGACCATCACCCTTTTTGCGTCCTCTGGCCTTGAGGCTGGGTACTTCATTGTTGGTTGCTTTGCAAGCATTGACGACTTTGCGCACAGTGGGATAGCTCAGTCCCGACGCTTTGACGATGGCCATCACACGTTCGCCACTGAGGTGCAGCCGTCTGACTTGGTTGTACTTTTCCTCAAGCTCTTCTTGGGTGTGGGATTTGTTGGTTCGGATCATCATCCAGCAAATGTGCCTTATTTCGGGTGAAGTTCAAACATTTATTACTCCCCTCCCTCAAACAACAACTGTTGACAAAGGCTAGGTCGGGGAGGGGGAAATCTCTAAAGTGCGGGGCATGCATCACTTTTTCCTGGAGCACCCATGATCACACACAAGAGCATCTCATCCACGCAAGCCATGCGCCTCGACTCCGTTTGTGCATACGTTGGACTGTCACGATCGTCGATTTACAACAAGATCTCCGAGACGTCTCCGTACTTCGATCCTTCCTTCCCGAAGCCCTACAAGCTGGGGGCAGCAGCCATTGCTTGGGATCGCACCCAGTTGGAGGCATGGACAAGAATGCGTATGACGGAATATTCCAAGTAACGTCCTTCTACCACACCATCTCTGTGAGAGGTGGTGTTGTATGACACTAATTATTCTTCAATGGATTGATGAAAATGCATCAAATTGCCATCAATACGGCGCAATATTCATTGTTTTTTCTGTTGTGTATTTTGGTATTTGTTATATATGAAATATGAAAATATGAAACATGAAAAGAATGAGGATAAATCAAAGAAAAGTCGTTAAGTAATTTATAACAGAAGGCATGCATTGCATGATTCATCAAGGCGTGATGGATTTCATGTATTCATCGCATGCGATGTTTTTAGTTAATTGCACGAGGTATCTTGCATGAAGCACGTAACTGAATTTAATAAAAAAAATGAAACAGTGCGCCAGCGCGCATTAACAAGTGAGGAGGCCTTTCTTCTCAGCACACAAAGCCATCCTGGAGGGGCGGTGTGGATGGTGCTTGACAAGGAATTTGATGTGGCTGAAAAGATAATATTTCTTGAGCGATTGGCCAAGAAAATTGCCGAGACCAAGTCTACTCCTGATTTTTTTATGCAGATGGAGCGCGGAATTGCTGAAATACGCTGGGAGGCTGAGCAGCAAATTTGCAACAGATTGATTGATTTGCTACGGACTCCAGGGTATCAGATGGAGGTTTTTATCTTGCGTTATCGCTTGCATCCATTGTCAGACATGTTTTTAAGGCTACTCCTCGAGTACAACATGTTTGGCTTTGATGAAAATGTTCTCTTTGTAAATGATCGCGAGGAGAATTATCGGCAATCTATTTATATAAAAAGATACTGCTCGCAATTAAATCAAGTGGTGAAGAAGTTTTTGATGCAGGCGTCTTGCAGGGAAGGGGGTAAGTTATCAAAAAACTTTACCAGAGGTGCGTATAAGAATTATAAGTCTTTGATGGGGTTTTTGGAAAATATTTTTTCTTTCAAAAGCAGGATTCTTGTGCTGCGTGTTGATTTTTTGTACCGAGATAAATTTGGTGTGGAAGAATTTGGTGGAAACAAAGTTTATGAAAAAGTGAATCTTCACCGCAAGGATCTCATTGATGCCATTCGTGCGCATTACAAGGATGGGATCATTGGCTATGCCTGGAAGTTAGAGTATGGATTGCGCCGTGGATATCACTACCACATGCTGTTCTTTTTTGATGGAGCGAAGCATCAAAGCGATGTGAGTATTGGAATGCACATTGGTAGAATGTGGGTCAACGTGACGGATTACAGTGGGACATTTCACAATTGCAATGCCTATAAGCATCAATACTCTATCTGTGGGATAGGCATGCTCAAGCATGATGCCCCAGATTTGGAGGCTCGTTTTGACGTTGTGGCAAGCTATCTGACGAAAGCAGATCACCACTGCAGACTGATCCTACCGGGAAAACAGCGCAGCTTCCAGACCTCTTTTTTGAAGAGGAGAGAAGGCAAGAAAGGTAGACCGAGAAGGGCGAAGCACTAAGAGCCTGTTTACGATCTTCTGAGTAACAGTGCCAGGAATGCCAAGTGGATGAACTGCAAACTGGTGTTGAGCAAACGCTCGCAGTTCTTCCACAACCGCCTGTTCTTCTCCAGCCACGCAAAGCTACGCTCTGCCACCCAACGCTGGGGCATGACCTTGAACGTATGCAACTGGCTTCGTTTGGCGATCTTCACCGCGACCTGTTCGCCCAGGATGTCTTGCACGCCCTGAGCGAACGGCTTGCCTACATAGCCGGCTGTCACGCAGCAGAGCCCGCACTCGGCCTAGAGCAGGCTTGCAGCAGCACATTGCCTGCAAGGCCCCCTTGCGGTCCGTCACTTCTGCCGTGGTCACTGCTACTGCGTGCGGCAGGCCTTGGGTGTCTACTGCAATGTGCCGTTTGATGCCCGAGACTTTCTTGCCCGCGTCATAGCCCTTCAAAGCCGCCGTGTCCGTGTTCTTCACGCTCTGCGCGTCCACGATCAAGAACTCGCTTGAGGCGTTGCGCCCCAGTCTCTCTCGGGCCGCGCCAACCTGATTTTTTTAGGCCTGTTCCAGCACGCTTATTCCGTGCGGCTCAGGCTCGCTCCACTTGCGCCAGTACGCGTAGACGTTGTGCCACTTTGGGAACTCGGGCGGCAAAAATCTCCATTGGCAACCCGTGCGCAGCAGGTACAGCACTGCACAAAACACCTCATACAGATCCAGCGTCGCTGGCTTGGTGCTGCGCCGCACACCACGCAGCAGTGGCTGTATCTCGGCAAACTTCTCTCGGGTGATATCGCTCGGGTAAGGCTTTCTTTTCACCTAGCGATTGTCTGAGATGCTGAGATCGTAAACACGCTCTAAGGTAAAGAAGCTTCGTCCTTGCCGTCATATGAGGCTGGGGCGAAGAAGCTCATGTTGGTTAGATCGGGGACCGCTTTGTTTTGCAGGTGCCTTTCTATGCTCATTCTGAAATATTCATCATTTCTCATCCAGTTAGAGAGGCTTTTTATTTGCTCTTTAAATTCCGATTCGAGATTATTGGATTTCTTGTTAGGTGCTTTGCCTTTCATTTCCTCTAGGAGGTGAGGCTTTATTTGATGGATTGCCGTCTTGATATTTGACCATCCTTCTGTCGGTGCGTGATTTCTGAAGATTTCCATCAGGAGCTTTTTTGCCTTTTTTGTGATTTCACCCGTTTTTCTGGTGGCGGATCTTTTTCTTTTGTTCTCTATCTCGGTAATTGCGCATAATTGCATGCGTGAAATTACTTCTGCCTTTGCAATGTAGCGTGTTGCAATGTTCAGGCTTAGCCACGCCTTCGCATAAAGCCCTTGGCGAAAAAATTCACTAGCAAACCCAAGCGCATTCCAGGAAAATTGAACCCAGCGATCTCGATGGTAAAGGAAGTTTTTTGCATTTCCGCCAAACTCTACCCCTCTTATTTCGACTTCATAGTCTAGAAGTATTTCGAATAACTTATCGGATTCTATTTTTATTTCTATTTCTGACTCTTCATCGTCTTCTAGTTTTATATCGAAGCTGCTATGTAGGTGTGCTATGCTGTTTTTTAATTTTCTGAATTCCATTATAAATTCACATTTCGATGAATCCGATATTTCTTGGTGAATTTCTGAGTTTTTCATTATTTGATTGACTTTTCTGTGGGTGATGTTTTTATCTTTTTGGGACTTGCAAGAAATCATAATTTATTTTCAATTTGGCATTGTTCAACGATACTTCATTGTGAATTTTTGCCATAAGTATCAAATTCTCCCGTTTTCTTGCGTAAGTCCTACTTCTATTTAAAAAAATTTCAGCAATATATAGCACACATGAGCCACCTGTAGCATATCCATTGTGTGCTGTCTGCAGGAGCTCCTTGTTTTATCTTTCAAAGGAGTTCTCATGATTCATTCAACACCATCGTCCCCATTAGAAAGCCTGGCTGCATTCGGCTTGGCTTTCTTCATAGGGCTTGCCAGCGCCTCGGCATTGAGTTGCTACATCAGCCAAGTGCGAAGCGCACTACCTGTGGGGCGCTGCCGCTGTCCATCATCGAAGCCTGTTGCCGGCGCAGCTGTGGAAGCAATGCCATGAGCCAATCGCCCCCTCTCTGGGATAACAGCGAAGCGGAACTTGACACCCACGCGTTCGACGATACACAAGACGCTTGGCGACACAGAGATCGTGCACAGCCTGCTCCGGCGGTCTGTCCAGGCTGTCAGGGTAGGCAACTTATTCGCCATGACACGTCTGGGCGCATCAGTGCTTTGTTGGGTGCCATGGCAGGGGGGATCAGCGGGGGGGTCAAAGCGCTGGAGGTCGCGCATCCGTACGTGAACGGTCTCTCTGATCCGCGCTTGCGCGCAGCAGCATTGGCATCGGCAGTCACATTGGGTGTGTTGGCCGGTGCAACCACAGGTTGCGCCGCTGGCGCAGCCCTGGGCCAGCGTTTGGATGCCCATGTGTTGCCTTCCTACTGTTGCCTTGACTGTGGGCATAAATTTTCCAAGTAGCCCTTTTCGGGCATTTCATTTTCCTCTTCGAGCCAAGCCAGTGCACTTTCGGGTGCGCTGGCTTTTTTGTTGCCTTTCATTCCAAGGAGCCCTTCATGTCCCACCTCATCGAAACCATGGCCTACAGTGGCCAAGCCCCCTGGCACCAACTGGGCCACGCGCTGCCGCAAAAGCAATCCATCGACGTCTGGGCCCAGGCCGCAGGCATGCAATGGAGCATCCACGAAACCCCCGTGCGCTACCTCGCCGCCGACCAAGGCGATGGCCACGGCCTGTACGGTGAAGCGCTGGAATTCCCGGAGCAAAAAGTCCTGTACCGCAGCGACACCAAGGCCGCGCTGTCCGTGGTCAGCCAACGCTACAAAGTTGTGCAGCCGCGCGAAGTGCTGGAGTTCTACCGCGACCTCTCCGAAGTTGCAGGATTCGAGCTGGAAACCGCCGGTGTGCTCAAGGCCGGCCGCCGCTTCTGGGCCCTGGCCCGCACCGGCAAGTCCACCACCCTCAAAGGCAGCGACCTGGTGCACAGCTACTTGCTCCTGGCCACTTCCTGTGACGGCACCCTCGCCACTATGGCCATACCGACCAGCGTGCGGGTGGTGTGCAATAACACCCTGGCCATGGCGCTGCAAAGCGCCCACGCGTCGGGCGCCATCAAGGTGCCGCACTCCACCCAGTTCGATGCCCAGGCTGTCAAACGCCAGTTGGGCATCGTCGTGTCGCAATGGGACGGTTTCATGTACCGCATGAAAACCCTGGCAGAGCGCAAAGTCAAAACCCACGAAGCCTTGAACTACTTCCTCAAGGTGATCTGCCAGAACGACACCACGGTGGATTCCGCCAGCGGGTTGAGCAACGAGCGTGCGCTCAAGAAGGTGCAAATGCTCTACGAAGGCCATGGCCGAGGGGCCGAACTGCAAGCGGCCAAAGGCACCGCCTGGGGCCTGCTCAGCGCCATCACCGAATACGTCGATCACGAGAAGCAGGCGCGCAGCCAGGACAACCGCCTGGACAGTGCCTGGTTCGGCCAGGGCGCGGCCATCAAGCAACGCGCCTTGGATGCGGCCTTGCAACTCGTCGCCTGAAAGCACTTCGTTTGCGTCCTGCTTTGCAATTGCATTGGTGCCTTTCCCTGACCCACTCTCTACCTACTTACCAACTACTCGCCCGCATCCAAGCCCCCGCCCCCTCTCAAGGGGGCAGGGGCTTTTTGCCGTGGGCTTCATTCACTGCTTTTTCTGGAGAAATCTCATGGCCCATCCACTGGAACAACCCACTCCCGCGCAGGGCAAGAGCCGTCCTGCCTTGAAACTCGTTAAAACCCAGGGGCTCAGCCGCGATGCCTGGTTGCAAGTGCGCCAGGGCGGCATTGGTAGCTCCGACGCCGCCGCCGCCGTGGGGCTGCATCCCTACAAGTCCCAGCTGCAGCTGTGGATGGAGAAGACCGGCCGAGATGCCGGTCTGCCGGTGGTCGATCCCAGCGATGACCAGAGCCCGATGTACTGGGGCACGTTGCTGGAGCCGATCGTGGCGGCACACTACACCCGCCGCACGGGCCACCGGGTGCGGCGTCTCAACGCCGTGCTACAGCATCCCGAACACCCCTGGATGCTGGCCAACATCGACCGCGAGGTCGTGGGCGCGGGCGACGTGCAGATCCTCGAATGCAAGACCGCAGGCCTTCATGGGGCACGCCTTTGGCGCGATGGCGTTCCAGCGTACGTGCAGTTGCAGGTGATGCACCAGCTGGCGGTGACGGGCAAGGCCGCCGCCGACGTGGCGGTTCTGCTCGGCGGCCAGGACTTGCAGGTGTTTCGGATCGCGCGCGATGACGCCATGATCGCCCAGCTGATCGCGCTGGAGCGCCGGTTCTGGGACGGCGTGGAGCGGGACCAGGTCCCTGCAGCGGATGGCTCCGATTCGGCCGACCTGGCGTTGCGTGCCTTGTACCCCCGGGACAGCGGCAGCACGCTGGACTGGACCACTGATCTGGAAATGTCGGGCGTGTTCTCGGACCTGCTGGCCGTGCGGGCGGTGATTGCCCGCCAGGCCGCACTGGAGGCCCAGCTCAAGCAACGGATCCAGCAGCGCATGGCCGAGGCCACGCGGGCCGTCTTCGAGGCGGGGGAGGTTTCCTGGAAGCGCAGCAAGGACGCGGCCGTGCTGGACACAGAGCAATTGCTCAGGGATCAGCCGCAGTTGGCGCAGCGCTACCAGCGCACCAAGCCAGGCAGCCGGCGGTTTCTGGTGCTGGCCTGAAGGGCACTGGAATCACGCAAGCACCACCGGCTTCAAGATCCCCAGCCCCCTTCAGCACCCCTTCTTACCCCTTTCATCCATCCCACAGCGGGCCAGCACCACGGCGGTGCCGGCCCGTTTCTTTTTGTCCCGCAAGGAAGGAGCCCCCATGCTCAAAGGTTTGGCATTGACCCCTCCGGTGATTGGCCGGATCTCCATTGGCAAGGTTGTCGAGAAAAACGGCAAACGCCTGCCGGAGAAGGACGACGAATTCACCATCACCAGCCAGGTTCAAAATCGTGACGGCTGGATCAACCATCCCCTGGATGAACAACTGCGCCAGGACAAGACGGCGAAGCTGCGCAGCATCCCCGTGCGCCTGTTGTTTGACGACCCCGATCTCAGCTTGCGGGCCTGCTACACCCTGTTTGACCGCGCCAGCGGACGGCCCCTGTGCGTGGGCAACGGCGAGACCTGCAAACGGGCCACGGGTTCCGGGATGCAAAGCCATCCCTGCCCATCGCCCCTGGCCTGCCCCTTGGCAGCAGGGGGCCAATGCAAGCCCTATGGACGGTTGACGGTTCGCATAGAGGCCGATGGCAGCGCGGCGGACGAGCTCAGCTGCTTCGTGCTGCGCACCACGGGCTTCAACAGCATCCGCACGCTCTCGGCGCGCCTGCGCTACTTCGCGGCGCTCTCGGGAGGGCTGCTGTCCACGTTGCCCCTGGCGCTGCGTCTGCGCGGCAAATCGACCACGCTGTCGCATCGCACGCCGATCTACTACGTGGATTTGACGCTGCGGGGAGACTGCACGCTGGAGGAAGCAATTGGCACGGCGCGGGTTGCCTGGGATGCGCGTCAGGCTGCCGGGGTGAACCAGGCCGCCCTGGATGACGCGGCCCGGGCGGGCTTTGCACTCGGGGAGTTCGAGGAAACCGACGAGGACGGTGCTGCCGTGGTGGAAGAGTTCTACCCGCCAGAGCGCCCCGGCCCGGACGAGGCGACAGGGCCAGAAGATGCCAAGGACACAGCGACCCACCGGCTTGCGCGGCAACTGCAGCGCAAGATGCGTGACTCGGCATCCAGGCTCCCGGATACGCTGGCGCAGGGCTGAGCCATGCCTGCCAACCTGCGGGCACCGGCCCTGGTACCGTCCACGGTGCACTACTTCATGGCGGGGCTACGCTTTGAAGGGCTGTGGCGCCATGCGGTGCGTCGCACGCCTGGCGGTCGGCTCGCCTGGCTGCGGCTGCCGTGTGAGGAGCATGAAGCCGCTGTCCAACCAACGGCAGACCCAGAGGGCGCGTGGTGGTGTGCACGCCGCTGTGTTGCCGTGCTAGGGCAGCTTCCCTGGAACGCCTTGTCGTCCTGGGATGCCGCGCGGGATCCCTCTCCAGCACCAGTGCCGTTGGCACTGGCATTGGAACAGGCGCTTCCTGCAAGTCGTGCCCAGATTCTCCCGCCACCGAAATGCCAGGCCTGGGCCCTGGAGGGCGTCCTGGAATCCGGGGGCGGCCTGCTGGTGCGTTTGCACCGGCAAGGCGCCATGCACTGGGTCTGGGTGGTCGGAGCCGAGCGAAGGGGATGCAGCCAGTCCTTGCTGGTGGTCGCACCCCCATGGTTGGCGCCATGGGGCTGTGGCTATGGCGCCAGGCTTCGGATCCAGAGACAGGGACGCTGGGCCTTGCGCGGGACGGACGGGCAACGCCTGGAGGGTCTGGGGCTGGAAGGGTTGAGCGTGTTACCGCGCGGGCCGTACCAGCCATCGCGGTAAGGGCGCAGCATGAAGCGATGAACCTGGTGCAGGAGGCACCGGGTTCGTCGGCTTCCTCTCCTTTTTTTGTGCGACGCAAACGTCAGGAGGGCAGGAGAAAAGGCGGGAGCGGATATTCTCGGCGCTCCAATCCAACCACCATTGAAGGAAGCATGAGCACTTACGAAGAACTGCTGGCGCAACGCAAGTTCCTGGAACAACAAATTGCCGTGGCGCACAAGGCGGCGGCAGCGCAGGCATTGGACGAGGTGCATGCCCTGGTGGCGAAGTTCGGATTCACGGCGCAGCAGGTGTTCCCGTGGAAACCCGCACCGAAGAAGGCACTGGCCAAATACCGGGATCCGGTGACGGGCGCGACGTGGAGCGGCAAGGGACGGGTGCCCAAGTGGATCGCGGGGAAGGAGCGCGGGGCGTTTAAGGTTTAGGAACGGCTGGCGCAGAGCGTGGCCATTCGCGTCTGGGGCCTGAGTGGCAGGGGGCAATCCAGCCTGGGTATCCGGCGGTCGGTAGGACGCACGACCGATGTGCTGACGCCACCGGCCACTGGATGTGCTGTGCTGAAAAGCCGACTGTGAATGGCTGCTTCGGAGCGTATCGAACTGGCGCTGTCGACCGATTGCAGTCGGTCGCAGCTCTTCCGCAAGGGCCTGCAGCAGCGGGTGCGGTCGGTCGCGGACGTAGCCCGAACTTCCTGTAAGCGCCATCATGCTGACGCTCGCCCTGGAGGTTGGCAGCGGCTCGGGTGTCGGCTATCCGCAGCTCAGCTGACCTTCGCCTCGCAACTGCTCAGGCAGACACCGGGAATGGCTGCTTACGCACGTCATGAAGGGCTCGAATCGACCCTGAGCCGCCATCCAGCTAGAAGCTCCAAAGCCGTCATTCAGCCAGGCCGCAAGTGCAAGGCCAAGGAATCCAACGGGCTGGCGGTTCCTGCGGCAGCGACTTTCAGGACATGGGTATAGATCATCGTTGTACTCACGTCCGAGTGCCCCAGCAACTCCTGCACCGTGCGAATGTCGGTGCCCGACTGCAACAAGTGCGTGGCGAAGCTGTGGCGCAAGGTGTGCACAGAAACGGGTTTGCAAATGCCCGCCTGTGCCACGGCCTTCTTCAGGGCGCGCTGTAATCGCTCCTCATAGAGGTGATGGCGTTGCCATACACCTGTGCGCGGGTCCACCGACAGGGATGAAGCGGGGAACACCCAGAACCATCCCCAACGTTGTCCCACGCCGGGGTATTTGGTCTCCAGTGCATGCGGAACGTCCACGCCACCGCGCTGCGCCTGCCGGTCTTGCTCCCACAGCGCGCGCGCAGCGAGCACCTGTTGGCGCAGCTCGGCTGCCAGGCTGCGCGGCAGCATCACAACCCGATCCTTGTCGCCCTTGGCCTGGCGCACCACGACCACCCCACGATCAAAATCCACGTCCTTGACCCGCAAGCGCAGGCCTTCCATCAGACGCATGCCGGTGCCATACAGCAGGCGGGCCAGCAAGGCCATATCGGCCGGCAACGCCGATAGCAGAGCCGCCACCTCGGCCACCGTCAAAACCGAGGGAATGCGCTTGGGCGTGCGCGGACGCTGCACGCCATCGAGCCATGGCAGGTCCATGCCCAACACCTCGCGGTAGAGGAATAGCAGTGCGCTCAACGCCTGGTTGTGCGTGGCAGCCGCCACCCGTCGCTCGTTAGCCAACATGGCCAGAAAACCTTCGATTTCCAGCTGCCCCATGTCTCGTGGATGCCGCAAGCCGTGCCATTTCACGAACATGCGCACCCACTGCACGTAGGCCTGCTCGGTGCGCAGGCTATAGTGTTTGTAACGAATTCGCTCACGGACCTGGTCCAGCAACCGTGTGGCGCGCAACACAGGAGGGGAGGCGGGTTTCATGGCTGAATTTATTGCTGTATTTTTATACAGCATACGCGTCGTCAAGCTAGGCTACAAGCCCCTTTCCGCGTTTTTTTCGTGCCAATTTAGACCGCAAGCGCCAGATATGGCCTGCGGCTTGGTGCGGTCTACATTACGTTAGGCACCATTCACGACTCGGTATCGATCCATGATTAGCTATTTATGTGAAATTGACTGGCCAACCTTGTTGGCTTTTGCAGTAACCGTCCTAACGATTGTGTGCACAACAATCGTCACCATCAAACACCAGAAGCGTGCGCTTGATTCCCAAATAGCTATTTCACGAGACGCCTCAGATAGAGACAAAGAAAAATCGCGAGTAGAGTTCATTGCTAACAGTCGACAGCTTTGGATCAATTCGCTTCGCGATGAAGTAGCATGCTTCATCTCCGAGACATCATCAATCTGGGACCTGTTTCAACAAAAAAGCGGGCGAGCCGAAGTGCTTGCAGCACTGAAAGCCCCCGAATACGCCATGTCGGAGCTTGCAAATTGGTCGATTGCGTATGGATCAGCTGTCGCACGAGTGGAAAAAAGCAGGGCAAAAATTCAACTCTTGCTTAATCCAGCTGAATCAGCCTCGACGGCACTTATGGACGCAATCGACGCGGCATACAGCACAGCCAAGTCTAAAAAAGACCCTGAGGAAAAAAATTCAAAGGTGGTTTCGGCACTGCAGCCAATTCTCAAGAGTGAGTGGGAGCGTGTCAAAGCACAAGATGGTGCCTAACAATTCATTCAAGCCGATGCCGCTTCGCGGCACGGCTTAATTCAGGCTACAAGGGCTTCCCCACCTCTGCAAGCAATACTTTCCCCTTGGGTTTATCGCGCAGCGATAGACCCAGATATGCTTTCGTCGGCCTTGGATCAGCTCTCAGCCTTGTGCATGCAGCGCGTCGATGCTTTGTGGCAAACGGTGCGGACGGCGTGACTACAAACGGTCATTGCGCTGCCTTTCCTGTTGGCAGCAAACCCTGATGAAAGACGCGCGCCGGAGGCTCCATTCGTTAGCCGGGCCTTGGGATGGCTCCCATTGTTCCCCTTGAGTTAATCGAGCATTCCCCAGCGCAGGTCCAACCCTTTGCTCATCAACGACTGCCTTCACGCGGCGGATTCCTGATCTGTTCGATTGTTCTGATGCTTGCCTTGCTGGCTGCCTGGCTCAGGCGGGCATCTTGAAGTTCTCCCCTCGTTGCAGCACGGCCCAGCACATGCGTGCATTCTTGGCCGCTATCGCCACCACGGCCCGCCAGTAGCCCCGGCGCTCGGCCAGGCTGCGCGCCCAGCGGCTGATGGCGTCTTGCCTGGGCGTCCGGGTGTTCATGGCGGCGGCCAGCACGGCCCGCGCGCCCATGACGAGCAGGCTGCGCAGGTAGGCGTCTCCGGCTTTGGTGATGCGGCCCAGGCGTTGTTTGCCGCCCGAGCTGTATTGCCCTGGTACTAGGCCCAGCCAGGCGCTGAAGCTGCGCCCGCAGGCGAAGTCGTGGCCGTTGCCCACGGTGCTGATGAGGGCCATGGCGGTGGTCTGCCCGATGCCGCTCAGTTGCATCAATTGCTGGGCCTGTGTGTTGTGGCGGGCCATGAAGGCGATGTGCTGATCGTATTGGGCGATGCGTTCATCGAGCCGGGTGACTTCGCCGAGCAGGTCTGCGATGACGGTGTTGGCCCAGCCGGGCAGGTCTTCGAGGCGGGCCAGTGCCTCGCGCCGCACGGTGGCGGCCTTCAGGGGCAGGACGATGCCCAGCTCCGACAGCAGGCCCCGGATGCGGTTAAGGGTAGCCGTGCGTTGCTCCACGAATCCCTGGCGGGCGCGGTGCACCATCAATTGGCCTTGCTGTTCGATGGTCTTGAGGGGTACGAAGCGCATCTGGGGCCGGGTGACAGCCTCAACGATGGCCGCCGCATCGGCGGCGTCGTTCTTGCCGCGTTTGCCCGAGAGGCGGTAGGGGGCGACGAACTTGGGGGCCATCAGACGCACGGTGTGGCCGAGTCTGGCGAATTCCCTGGCCCAGTGGTGGGCGCCGGAGCATGCTTCCATGCCGATCAGGCACGGTGGCAAGGCGGCGATGAGTTCCAGCAGTTTGTCTCGGGCCACGCTGGGGCGCATCAGGACAGGTTTGCCAGCCCCATCCACGCCGTGAACGGCGAAGACGCTCTTTGCCAGGTCGATTCCTACGGTTACGATGGTCATGGACTTCCCCTTCCATAAAACAAGCGTGTTGATGAGAGATCACACTTCCCATCGTGGCACTTGGTTGCCGTATTGCGCAAATGCGCGCTGCGCTTGGGACGGGGAAGTCCCTTTCATTCGTTAGGCCTCTCAGGGAGACACCATGGTTGCACCACAAGAACCCTCATCACTCGCCGCCCGCGTTCGCCGGCTGGAGTTCATGCTCTCGGCGTTGATGCTGTCGCTCGGCGACGAAGCAGATGACGAGGAGGCGTGGTTTGCGTTTCGCCACTTTCTCCGTCGCGGCTCCGGCCGTGATCGCTTCGACTACCCGGAGTTTGAGTACCTTCTAGACCGTCTCATTGATCGACGTAGGCGCGCACAGCCTCAGTCCGTGCTGAGGCAACTGGATGAGCTCAGCGGCGAAGTCCGAGACTTGCAGTCAAGGACGAAGTCCGTTCAGATCGAGACTCATGCCCTGTTGGCGATTCAAGCTCTTGGGCTGCCGTCCGAAGAAGTTCGCCTAACCCGGTACGTTCCAGTTCGCGCGTATATCGACAAGACACCCGAGGGGGCCATCGCTGCGATATCTACTGCTGTGGCTGATGTCCTCGTGGCGTTCGGCTTCTCCGTCGCTGACGAGTTTCCCGAAATCAAGGGCTCGTGGTTCAAGAAGTGGTTCGCCAAGAGCAAGGATGTCTTGTCACAGCCCGAGGTCAAGGAACGGCTAGAGAAGATCGAACGCGCGGTTGAACTCAAGGGAATTGATAGGCCTCAAGCAGAGGTAGACGAGAAGCAAGCATCCGCGATCGCCAAGCTCGTGAAAGCACTTGACAAGGTTCCCAACGCTGCGGTCCAGGCCGGCTCCGTCTTGGTTGTGAAGCTCACAACGCCTAAAGGGCCGGTAATCCAAGCTCGAACACTGACCCAGCAAGAGATGGTCGAGCTGGAGAACAACCAACTTCTGCTTCAGGACCCAGCCGAAGTCCTCGGTCGGCTCTCCGCCGCATGTACGCACACTCGCAAACTGCCGCCTTCGAAGCCGGCTGTGGGAGAGGCCTAACCATTCGCTTCAGCGGACGGCTTCGCCGCCCGCTGAGCTCAAACGTTAGGGCGCATCGGAATCATGGATCAACTACGTATCGAGCTTGAAAAATCCGCGCTTTAGGCTTTTCGGCGTTCGGCAGCACAACATCGTTCTGAGACGATTTATTGCGCAGCGCTTTATACAAGCGGCGAGTATGGATACGTTTGCGACACCGTTTCTACGATTGAAGGGCTCGATCAGATCGCAAAGCACTACGTGCAGAAGGGATCGTTTGAGAGTATTCAGAAAGCAGTTCGCGAATTGAAATGGAGTCCCTGTGACTCTCCGTACCACTTGGAAAACGAGCACCTTTTCGAAAGAAGCAATGCACTTCTGAGTCAACTTTGGAATGCCGTGCGCCAAGATCCTGCGGGGGATTCAGATCGCGTCTATCGAGAGGTTCACGCAGTTTTTGTGGATGTGCTTAAGACCGTGCGCGGCTCCAGCATCTTCGCGCCAGATTGCCTCATCACTTTGCTAGCCGGAGACCAAAGTGACGAAGCGCGTCTTGTTAATTCCGAGGAAGTGAATCCGTTCTCAGTTTGTCGCGTATTTGAAGCTGATCTGAAACTCGACACCAAACGACTCGCAAGTTTGCGGACTACGCGGTGGCCATCAGACGATAGCTATGAGCCCTAACATGCCTTTCCATCGGACCGCCTGCGGCGTCCGCTGAAATTCGACGTTAGTCCCCTATTTACTTTATGCAGGCCGCTATTTATTCCAGCGCTTCGAATTTCTCAAAGGCTTTTCAAGCCTTTTTGGCCTCCAGCGCTTGTCCATTAAGCGCCAGCAGCTATCATTCTTGCAGCGCTGTGCCGCTTTCGTGGCGCAGTGCTTTTTCGTGGCTTTGTTGCACAAATGCGCTGGCGCGGCCTGATAGGCTCACCGCGTGACTGAACCGAAGCGAGCCGAGCGGCACTACAAGACCACCAACTGGAAGGCCTACAACGCTGCGTTGAAGGCGCGAGGCTCGCTGACGATGTGGCTGGACCGGGACATGCAGTGGTACGCGCCGGCCAGCGGCAAACGAGGCCGCCAGCAGACCTTCTCAGAGCGAGCCATCGAGTTGTGCCTGAGCTTCAAATGCCTGTTCGGACTGGCCTTGCGCCAGACGCTGGGCTTGGTGCAGAGCGTGCTGCGATTGGCGGGGTTGCACTGGCGCGTGCCGGACTTCAGCACGGTCAGCCGACGCCAGCGCCATCTGCAGATGCAGTTGCCCTACCACAGGCGCACGTCGGCACTGGAACTGCTGGTGGACAGCACCGGCATCAAGTTCCTGGGTGAAGGCGAGTGGAAACGCAAGAAGCACGGGGCCGAGTACCGGCGCCAGTGGCGCAAGGTGCACCTGGGCATCGACGCGCAGACGCTGGAGATCCGAGCCATCGAGGTGACGGACAACAGCGTGGGCGATGCGCCGATGCTGCCTGAGTTGCTGGCACAGATACCGGCCGGCGAGCCCATCGCCAGCGTCAGCGGCGATGGTGCCTACGACACCCGCGCGTGCCATGCGGCGATCAGCGCACGGGGCGCGCAGGCGGTCATTCCACCGCGCCGCAATGCCCGGCCCTGGAAAGCGCACGAACCAGCAGCGGCCTCGCGCAACGAAGCACTGCGTGCCGTGCGCCGACTGGGCAGCCACATCTGGAAGAAATGGAGCGGCTACCACCGCAGGAGCCTTGTGGAAACCAAGATGTACTGCTTCAAGCGTCTGGGCGAGCGGGTCATGGCACGCACCTTCGAGCGCCAGGTCGTGGAGTTGCACGTACGTGTGACATTGCTCAATCGCTTCACGCAGATCGGCCGCCCGACAACGATGGCCGTGCGCGCCATGGCATAGCTGCGTCCGGGGTAGGGGAAGCTGCCGCCTTTACCGGCTTTGTGCAACAGAGCCTATGGGGATGATAATTTTATGTGTATATTGAAGCTTGTGTTATAAATAAATTTGATTCATTTGGGCTGAAGTCAGATAAATATCCAACACTAGAGCGTGTTATGAACTCTTGCATAATCTATTGATTTTATTGAGAAATTCCAGCTTTCCCATTGATGGCAAATAGTTCGTAAGTGCTTGTCACGCAACGATTTTTTCCTGGGTTCGTAACACACTCTAGGAATTATTGATTGGGCGAAGGATCATGCTTGTAGCAAAGGCTGTGATTGGGTTCATAAAAAATGCAGAGAAACCTGGATGAGATATTGTGTTGCCTTTGGAAGGAGTACTGCGTGTGCTGAGCTTTGTGAGTTTCAAGTTCCAGAGACTTGCCAAAGAGAGAAGGATAAGCGATGCCCGGATCCCGTCTCGTGCGTTGACCAAACCGGCGGCTCATTTGGGTAGAATTTTTGGAATTTTTTTTATTCTAATGGTTGCTTTTTTTAGTGGGGGGTGTGCTAATGATTCAATTCTTAAAAAGGAAACGGCATTGGATCTTATGTACTCCCCCTCTGTTCGTCTGTATGATTTGTCGCTGATGATGGAGAGGGTTTCGCTTGATGATGAAAGGCTGATATTTATGGTTAATCGGATGGTGCTCGGGGAATTGGTTTGGATTGATCATCTTAAAATTTATTTTATGAGGCCTGATGCCAAGAGATTTAGAGCTTTGACTTGTCGTTCAATTGATGGAATTTTGGGTCGTGGTCTTTCCGGGGGATACGACGAGGCAAATGTCTTTCTTGCACGGGAGGTGAAAGACGATTTGTGCAGTGACTGATGGCGGGGTGATATCAACTCAGAGATGCAACTTCTTTCCAAAGGGAGATGTTATAGCTACGACGCCCGGAGGCTCTTCGTCGTTTTGCATGGAACTTGACTTCACACCCGCCGCACGACAAGGCGCAGGCGGTACGCTGCGGGGGGGGGGTGTAGCGATGTGAAGCGAAATGGCGGAATTGGAAGTCGAAGGATTGTTCACGGCGGCGCTGGGGCTGGCCGATCCGTGGAAGGTGGACAAAGTCGAACTGAATACGGTCAAGCGGCGCATCGACTTCGAGGTGGTGAACACGGGCGGACGCATGGCGTGCCCGGCATGCGGGGCGCCGGGCCAGCCAGTGCATGAGCGGGTACGTCGCTCATGACGACACCTGGACTTCTTTCAGTTCGAGGCCTGGCAGCACGCGGCGATTGCGCGGGTGGGCTGCACGGCGTGCGGCAAGACCAGCCAGGTGCCGGTAGCGAAAGCCTAAGCCGTTGGGGCCACCAGGCCCTGGGGCACGGGCTCGGCCCCTTGAGCGAGCGCTACCGCGCACTCAACGTGCGGGAATATGCGCGGATGGCATTGATGTTCTGCCTGGATTAGGGGTTATGAGAGGCTCCCAGCAGTTGCGCCCACGGGCGTGCCCAGCCCGCCAACCAGCCCTCGGACGCCTCGCCGCCGGGGCGCGGCAATCCTCAAAAACCGCTTGACCTTCAAGTGAACTTGAAGCTTATCGTTCTCCCATTGCAAACACGCATGGAGCACGGCATGGCATCGCCCACCCCTTTTTCACCGCTGACATTGCCCAACGGGGCCGTCATTCCCAACCGCCTGGCCAAGGCCGCCATGGAGGAAAACCTGGCCGACGCGGACCATGCGCCGTCGCAGGCCCTGATCCGGCTGTACCGCACCTGGGCCGAGGGCGGCGTTGGCCTGATGGTCACTGGCAACGTCATGGTGGACCGCCGCGCCATGACCGGGCCGGGCGGCGTGGTGCTGGAGTCGGCGCGGTTCGGCGAGCGCTTCGCGGCATGGGCGCAGGCGGCGCGTTCGCAGGGCGCGCAGGTGTGGATGCAGCTCAACCACCCGGGGCGCCAGATGCCCGCGGCGTTGGGGCAGGAGACCTGGGCGCCATCGGCGGTTGCCATGGACCTGGGCAATTTCTCCAGGCAGTTCACGCCGCCCAGGGAGATGACCGAGGCCGGCATCCTGGAGGTCCAGGCGCGCTTCGTCCGGTCGGCGGTGCTGGCGCAGGCGTTCGGCTTCACCGGCGTGCAGATCCACGCCGCGCATGGCTACCTGGTCAGCCAGTTCCTGTCCCCGCTCACCAACCGGCGGCAGGACCGCTGGGGCGGGGCGCTGGAGAACCGGGTGCGGCTGCTGATCGACATCGTGCGGGGCGTGCGCGCGGCCGTGCGGCCGGATTTCGCGGTGTCGGTCAAGCTCAATTCGGCCGACTTCCAGCGCGGTGGCTTCAGCGCCGACGATGCCCGGCAGGTCGTCGCGCTGCTCAATCCGCTCGGCGTGGACCTGATCGAGCTGTCCGGCGGCAGCTACGAGGCGCCGGCCATGCATGGCCAGGCGCGCGACGGGCGCACGCTGGCCCGGGAGGCCTACTTCCTGGAGTTTGCCCAGGACATCGCCTCGGCGGCGCGCATGCCGCTCATGGTGACCGGGGGCATCCGCCGCTATCCGGTGGCCGCGCAGGTGGTGGGCAGCGGCATCGCCATGGCAGGCATGGCCACCGCGCTGGCCGTCGATCCCCACCTGCCGCGCGCGTGGCGTGCCGATCCTGCCGTGGCGCCCG
>Ga0222427_100771_pt1 | contig 29525 bp, 29 predicted proteins | sample 2B20Ametagenome_FD_182890 | JGI IMG/M metagenome (GOLD analysis project Ga0222427, IMG submission 182890) | Enriched microbial communities from leaf-cutter ant dump, University of Wisconsin, Madison, United States - 2B20A (version 2) | ecosystem: Environmental > Terrestrial > Nest > Insects nest...
GAATCTTGTTGCGATGGCCGAAGATATAGGGGGCCATCTTGGGGTTCCAGTAACGGGTCTGGTGACCGAAGTGGACACCCGCTTCCAGCATTTCGCGCATCAAAGACATAACTTTCTCCAAGGGTTGGTTTCTTGCGCCGCACCTGCATCAGCTTCTGGCTGACACCCTGGGTGGTGTTGCGCGCGATTTCCCGCAACGGCGGGATGACAAAATTCTAACCGGGCCGGCCGATCACTGCCGCAATAACTCCGGCGCCTACAGGCGAGTTCGCCCTGGACGCCCCTTACTACGCTGCCGCGATAAACCCAGACGGCCGCCACGACGAAAACCTTGCGCCGCATGCCCGCATCGCGCCTCCCGACCCGCCAGGAAATTCCTGGAAGTTTCTTCGAGACGCGTCCCGGACCTGTTTTGTTGGCGGCGAAATCCAGCCTGGAATATCCGGCTCTTCGCGTTCCCGCCGGCAAACCCTGTTGGGTCACCGCCAGGCCGCGCATCAGACCATCGGGGCATTTCTTAAGAAAACACGAGTGTTTTCAAGAACTTAATCCGACATCCGCACCGAGCACAGACTCTGGGCCTGCATCGCCGCTCTAAAACATGACCAGGCTCGCAAGCACACCGCGCCCCGGCTCGCGCCAGCCGTGAAACCGCCGCCGCCCACGCTCGCCCAGGCCGCACCCGCATGCCTACCCGCCATCGGCACCTGCGGCCTGCCCGAATTCGCTCCACAACCTTCGCTTGCGGTGAAACTTCAGGGCCTGCCGCCGATCCCACCTGGTGGATCCGCAACCGGAATACTGCCGGGATTGCGCAAAGCCGGCGCCAACGCCACTCTGCCAACACCCGCCGGGATCGGCTCTTGCCGCTACCCAGTTTGTACGTCGTACTGCGTTAACCCAAGCTACTTAAAACCGGGGGTGCCGCTCTCCCACGTACTACTGCATCCCCAAAAATTTAGGGAAGCCTATAATTCTACTATTCTTTCAAGCAGACATTCAAGCGACAGATAGCCAAGCGACTTCATGGGCACAATTACCAATCAGGCCGACCTGGCCAAAATGCGCGCGGCCTGCCAGGACGCCGCCAAAATCCTCGATTTCATCACTCCTTACGTCAAACCGGGCGTCACCACCGGCGAGCTGGACCGCCTCTGCCTGGAATACCTGACCGACGAGCTGGGCGTGGAATCCGCCACGGTGGGCTATGCGCCCCCCGGCTACCCGCCCTTCCCCGGCGCCATCTGCACCTCGGTGAACCACCAGGTCTGTCACGGCATTCCTGGCGACAAGGTCCTGAAAAATGGGGACTCATTGAATATCGACGTCACCATCATCAAGGACGGCTGGTTCGGCGACACCAGCCGCATGTATCCGGTGGGGGAACAATCCATCCTGTCGCGCCGCCTCAGCGAAATCACCTTCGAATGCATGTGGAAAGGCATCCAGCAGGTGAAGAACGGCGCCACGCTCGGCGACGTGGGCAACGCGATCCAGAAACACGCCGAGGCCAACGGCTTCTCCGTGGTGCGCGAATTCTGCGGCCACGGCATCGGCCAGCGCTTCCACGAAGACCCGCAGGTGCTGCACTACGGCAAGCCGGGCACGGGCGTGCCGCTGACCACGGGCATGCTGTTCACCATCGAACCGATGATCAACGCCGGCCGCCGCGAAATACGCCAATTGTCCGACGGCTGGACGGTCGTCACCCGCGACCGCAGCCTGTCGGCCCAATGGGAGCATGCTGTCTGTGTAACCGAAACCGGCTACGAAGTGCTGACTTTGTCGCCCGGCATGCCCCAGCCGCCGGCGTTCATTACCGAACCCATCGTCATTCCCGCCGTCTGAAGCCCAGCCACCCGCCGCCATGACCGCCGAATATCTCAGCGCCCTGCGCGAACGCATCCAGGAATCCCGGCGGACGGCGGTGGCCCAGTTCCGCGCGCACGAACGCCCGGACGCCCTGCTGTCCGAACTGCGCCGCATCGTGGACGCCGCGCTGCGCGACCTGGTCAAGCACTGCCCGCTGCCCGCGGGCGCCACGCTGGCGGCCGTGGGCGGCTACGGCCGCGGCGAACTCTACCCCCACTCCGACGTCGACCTGCTCATCCTGCTGCCGCACGCCCCCACGCGCGAAGACGAGGCTGCGATCGAACGGCTGGTGGCCTCGCTGTGGGACCTGGGACTGGAGCCCGGCCACAGCGTGCGCACCATCGAGGACTGCGAACGCGAGGCGGATGCCGACATCACCGTGGAAACGGCGCTGCTGGAATCCCGCTGGCTGGCCGGCAGCCGCGCGCTGATGAAGAAATTCGAGGCCGCGACCAAGTCCCGCCTGGACCCGCGCGCCTTCTTCCGCGCCAAGCGCGTCGAAATGCAGCAGCGCCACGCGCGCTACCACGACACGCCCTATGCGCTGGAACCGAACTGCAAGGAATCGCCCGGCGGCCTGCGCGACCTGCAGGTCATTCTCTGGATGGCGAGGGCGGCAGGCTTCGGCGATAGCTGGCGCTCGGTGGCGCAGGCCGGCTTGCTGACTTCGTCCGAGGCGCGCGACCTGCGCAAGGCGGAACAGGCCTTCAAGCGGCTGCGCATCGAACTGCACCTGCTGTCGAACCGGCGCGAGGACCGCGTCCTGTTCGACCTGCAGCCGGCGCTGGCCGAGGTCTACGGCATCCACGCCACCGCCACCCGCCGCGGCAGCGAGCTGCTGATGCAGCGCTACTACTGGGCCGCGCGGCTGGTGACGCAGTTGAACGGGATCCTGGTGCAGAACATCGAGGAACGGCTGTTTCCGCGTCCCGACAGCGATGCCCGCGACATCGACGACGATTTCCGCAACCTGCGCGACCGCCTGGACATCATTCGCGACGACGGCTTCGAACGCAATCCCACGCTGCTGCTGCGCGCCTTCCTGGTGATGCAGCAGCATCCGGAACTGACCGGCATGTCGGCCCGCACCCTGCGCGCCATCTGGCATTCTCGCCACCGCATCGACGCGCAGTTCCGCCGCAACCCGGTCAACCGCAAGCTGTTCCTGCAGATCCTGCAGCAGCCGCGCGGCATCGTGCACGAACTGCGGCGCATGACCATGCTGAACATCCTGCCGCGCTATCTGCCGGTGTTCCGCCGCATCGTGGGCCAGATGCAGCACGACCTGTTCCATGCCTACACCGTGGACCAGCACACGCTGGCGGTGGTGCGCAATCTGCGCCGCTTCACCATGCCCGAACACGCCCAGGAATATCCGCTGGCCAGCCAGTTGATCGCCGGGCTGGACCGGCATTGGCTGCTGTACGTGGCGGCCCTGTTCCACGACATCGCCAAGGGCCGCGGCGGCGACCACTCCGAACTCGGCGCGCGCGAAGTCCGCAAGTTCGCCCAGGACCACGGCATGGAGCCCGAGGACACGGCGCTGGTCGAATTCCTGGTCCGCCAGCATCTGCTGATGTCGGCGGTGGCGCAGAAGCGCGACCTGTCCGATCCGGCCGTGGTGCAGGAATTCGCGGCCACCGTGAAGGACGAGCGCCGCCTGACCGCCCTCTACCTGCTGACGGTGGCCGATATCCGCGGCACCAGCCCCAAGGTCTGGAACGCCTGGAAAGGCAAGCTGCTCGAAGACCTGTACAAGCTGACCCTGGCCGCCCTGGGCGGCGCGCATGCCGACGCGCATACCGTGCTGGCCGAGCGCAAAGAGGAAGCCGCCCGCCTGACCCGGCTGGCGGGCCTGCGCGACGACGCCCGCGAGGCCTTCTGGAACCAGTTGGACGTGGCGTACTTCCTGCGCCACGACGCCTCGGACATCGCCTGGCACACGCGCCACCTGTACCACCAGGTCGCGCCCCCGCAGGCCGTGGTCAAGGCCCGTCCCACCGAGCATGGCGAAGGCCTGCAGATCATGGTGTACACCCGCGACGCGCCCGACCTGTTCGTAGCCATCTGCGGCTACTTCGACGCCAAGTCCCTGTCCATCCAGGACGCCCGCATCCATACCACGCGCCACGGCTGGGCGCTGGACAGCTTCATCGTGCTGCTGCCGGAAGGGGCCAGCGACCTGCGCGCCCAGGCCACGCTGGTCGAGCACGAACTGGCGGAACGGCTGAAAGACCCGCATGCCGCGGCCCAGCCTCAGCCCTCCCGCGGCGGCTATTACGGCCGCGGCCGCCAGTCCCGCGTATCGCGCGTGTTCCCGGTCATGCCGCAAGCGGAACTGCAGCCCGACGAACGCAGCACCTCGTGGCGCCTTTCCGTGACGGCCACCGACCGTCCCGGCCTGCTGCACGCCCTGGCGCGCGTGTTCGCCCGCCACGAAGTGAACCTGTTGATGGCCAAGATCATGACGCTGGGCGACCGGGTGGAGGACGTTTTCATCGTGGACGGCTCCGCCCTGGCCCGCCCGCGCAGCCAGATGCAGTTCGAGCGCGACGTCCTGGACGCCCTGGCGGGCGAGGAAGCCGGGCAGCGCGCCGCCTGAGCCGGCCTGCCGCCGCGCATCGCCAGGGCTGTCCGGACGGCATACAATCCGGGTTTTCGGCCACGCGGTGTCCGTTCCTATGCAGCTCAATGATTATCTGCGCGTCTTCGGGGGCAGCTTCTTCTTCGCGCTGGCGACCCTGCTGCCTTTCCTGAATCCGCCCGCGATCGCGCCGATTTTCCTGTCCCTGACCGAAGGCGCGTCGTCCTCGACGCGGATGGTGCTGGCCAAGCGGGTCGCCATCAACGTCTGCCTGATGCTGATCGTGGCCATGGTCGCGGGCAACGTGCTGCTGAGCTTCTTCGGCATTTCCCTGTCCATCGTGCGGGTCGGCGGCGGCATGCTGGTGATCGCCAGCGCCTGGCGCCTGGTGAATTCGCCGGACGCGGACACCGAGCGCGTGGCGCGCATGGCCGAATCGTTCACCCCTGAGATGGCCAGGGCCCGCGCCTTCTACCCCCTGACCTTTCCCATCAGTTGTGGCCCCGGCTCCATCGCCGCGGCCATCACCGTCGGGGTGTCGCTGCGGGACCAGAACCACGTGCTGAGCCTGGTGCGCCTGGGCGGTTCCATCCCGGGCATCATCGTCGTGTCCGTGACCCTCTACATCTGCCTGCGCTTCGCGGCGCAGATGCTGCACAGGCTGGGCGATAATGGCACCGCCGTGTTCATGCGCCTGTCAGCCTTCATCATGCTGTGCCTGGGGGTGCAGATCTTCTGGGAAGGCTCGCGCGAACTGCTGCTGGGCGTCCTGCAGCAGGTGATGCAACCAATTCCGGTTCCCACGGCCTAAGCCTGGCCGGACATCGGTTCCGGCCCTCCGCAACCACTACCGCAGAACAATGACTTCACGCTCCGAACGCCTGCTCCGCCTGATTGCCCTTTTTTGCTTCGGCGCCGTCGGCATCGCCCTGGTTTCCCAGCACTTCTTCGACATGCCGCCCTGCGCCTGGTGCGTCATGCAGCGCCTGATCTACCTGGTGATCGGCGTGGTCGCGCTGGTGGGCGGATTCGGCGGCGGCCGGGCCCTGACCCGCGCCTGCGGCGTCCTCGCGGCCCTGCTTGCCGCCTGCGGCGTGGTCGCCGCCTGGTACCAGTACAGCGTCGCGGCCAAGATGCTGTCCTGCGACCAGACCTTCGCCGACCGCTTCATGACGGGCATCGGCCTGGACGGCGGCGTGCCGTGGCTGTTCGGCATCTACGCCACCTGCATGGACGCCACGGTGTCGGTGCTGGGCATCGAGTACGCCCTCTGGAGCCTGGCGCTCTTCGTCATCCTGTTCTGCATGTCGCTGCCCGTCGTGTTCCGGCGCGGCCGCGCGCTGTAGGCCTGCCGCCCATCCTGGTGGAAGACCCGCAAGCCGATACCCTGCGCGCGCTGGTCCGGGCGCACGCGCCGCTGATGCGCTGGCTGCGGGCCGCCCGCGACCACGGACCGGCCGACGGCTGCATCGCGGCCGGCGCGGTCCGATCGCTGGTCTGGAACCATCTGCACGGCTACCCGGCGGGCAGCCATGCTCCCGCCGATGTCGATTTCGTCTACCACGACGCCACGGACCTCTCCGCCGAGCACGAAGCGGGCGTCGCCCGCCGCCTGGGCGTGGCTGCGCCGGACGCCCCCTGGGAAGTGGTCAACCAGGCGCGCGTGCACCTGTGGCGCCGGAACAGCCAGGGCGTAGCGCCGCCCGCGGCGGCGTCGCTTGAGACCGGCATCGCGGCCTGGCCTGAAACGGCCACCTGCGTAGGCGTGGGGCTCACGCGCGACGGTCAGTTGCGCATCGTCGCCCCGCACGGGCTGGCCGACCTTTTCGGGCTGGTGCTCCGGCCCAGTCCCGGCGCGGACCATCATGCCTATGCGCAGCGGCTTGCCGCCAAACGCCATCCCGACACCTGGCCGCGCCTGACCGTCTTTCCTCCCGTCCTATATTGACCGTGCCACCGCTGAAATACCTGACCGGATATCCCGAGCCCCTGCTGCTCCAGGCCCGCAAGCTGCTCGAGCAGGACAAGCTGGGCGCCGCCCTGCTGGCCCGCTATCCCGCGGGCGCGCACGGCGTGCGCACCGACCGCGCGCTCTACCAGTACGTGACGGACCTGAAGAACACCTATATGCGCAACGGCGACCAGATCAACAAGGTCGCCTTCGACAGCAAAATCCACGTGATCCAGCACGCGCTGGGCCAGCACACCTACGTCTCGCGCGTGCAAGGCGGAAAGCTCAAGGCCAAGCACGAAATCCGCGTGGCCACCCTGTTCAAGACCGTGCCGGCGGAATTCCTGAAGATGATCGCCGTCCATGAACTGGCCCACCTGAAGGAGAAGGACCACAACCGGGCCTTCTACAACCTGTGCCTGCACATGGAGCCGCAGTACCACCAGTACGAGTTCGACCTGCGGCTGTATCTGACGCACCTGGAAGCCACGAACGTGGCGCTGTGGAAGGCCGCGGCCTGAGCGCGGAGCAGGCCGAAAAAAAGCCGCCCACAAGGGCGGCTTTTCGTTCCTGCCGCGCGGCGGGTCAGGCGTCGTTGGCGGCGTAGCCCATGTTGAATTGCAGGCCGCTGGCGCCGCCTTCCTCGCCGGATTCGCTGCGGGATTGCCCCAGGCGCGCCAGGTATTCGGCAGTGATGTCGCCGGTGACGTACTCGCCGTCGAAGCAGGAAGCTTCGAAACGCGACAGCTTGGGGTTGATGTCCCGGACCGCCTGCTGCATGTCCTGCAGGTCCTGGTAGACCAGGTTGTCGGCGCCGATGGCGCGGGCGATTTCCTCGTCGCTGCGGCCGGTGGCGATCAGCTCGCTCTGCGTGGGCATGTCGATGCCGTAGACGTTGGGGAAACGGACCGGAGGCGCGGCCGAGGCGAAGTACACCTTGTTGGCGCCGGCGGCGCGGGCCATGTCCACGATCTCGCGGCTGGTGGTGCCGCGGACGATGGAGTCGTCGACCAGCAGCACGTTCTTGCCCTTGAACTCCATGCCGATGGCGTTGAGCTTCTGGCGCACGGATTTCCGGCGCACCGCCTGGCCCGGCATGATGAAGGTGCGGCCCACGTAGCGGTTCTTGATCAGGCCTTCGCGGTAGTCCAGGTTCAGGCGGGCGGCCAGTTGCATGGCGGCCGGACGCGAGGAGTCGGGAATCGGCATGACCACGTCGATATCGCCCAGGCGCATGTTGCGCGCCACCTTGTCGGCCAGGTATTCGCCCATGCGCAGGCGCGCGTCGTAGACCGACACGCCGTCGATCAGCGAATCCGGACGCGCGAAGTACACGTATTCGAAAATGCAGGGCACCAGTTGGGGATTGTCGGCGCATTGGCGGCTGACGAAGCGGCCGTCCAGGTCGACGAACACGGCCTCGCCCGGCTCCACGTCGCGCACGAAGGCAAAACCGCTGCCTTCCAGCGCCACCGACTCGGAGGCGACCATCCATTCCACGCCCTCTTCCGTTTCCTGGCGGCCGATGCACAGCGGACGGATGCCGTTGGGGTCGCGGAAGGCCAGCAGGCCGTAGCCGGAGATCTGGGCCACGACGGCGTAGGCGCCGCGCACGCGCTTGTGCACGGCGGACACGGCGCGGAACATCGCGTCGTCGTCCAGCGATACGCCGTTGGCCGCCGATTGCAGTTCGTGCGCCAGCACGTTCAGCAGCACTTCCGAATCGGAGTTGGTGTTGATGTGGCGGCGGTCGACCCGGTACAGGGACTCGCGCAGTTCGCGCCAGTTGGTCAGGTTGCCGTTGTGGGCGAACATGATGCCGAACGGCGCATTCACGTAGAACGGCTGGGCCTCTTCCTCGCTGGCGCTGGAGCCCGCGGTGGGATAGCGGACCTGGCCGATGCCGGACGTACCCGGCAGCGCGCGCATGTTGCGCGTACGGAAGACGTCGCGCACCAGGCCGTGAGCCTTGTACATATTGAATTGGTTGCCTTGCGACGTCGCGATGCCCGCGGCGTCCTGCCCGCGGTGCTGCAACAGCAGCAAGCTGTCATAGAGCAGCTGGTTGACCGGCCCGCGCCCGATGACCCCTACGATTCCACACATGGTGAGATTTCCTGGTTGATTTGAAGCTAATCAATACGGCAGCCACGTCGCCAGGGACGGCGGCAGCCACGTCTTGATATGTTTGATGGCCTCGATGGCCGAATGCGAAAACATGGCGTCCTTCCACCACGGCTCTTCCGGCAGCGGCGTGTAGCCCGCGGCGGCGACCAGCGCCAGCACGATCAGCAGGCCTCGCGCCAACCCGAACATGCCGCCCAGTCCGTGGTCGGCGGGGCTCAGGCCGGTACTGCGGATCAAGGCGGCAAGCGTCATGTTGACCAACCCCACGCCAAGCAGCACGATGATGAATACCGCCGCGTACGAAACTCCCATGCGCAGCAGCGTCGTTTCAATATAGGGCTCCAGCCAGGCATAGACCGTGGGGCCCCACCATATCGCGGCCACGAAGGCCAGCAGATAGGCGACCAGCGACAGCACCTCTTTGAGCAGGCCGCGCACCAGGCCCAGCACACCCGATACCGCCAGGATGGCCAGCACGACGAAGTCGAAGCCGGTCACTATTGGGCGGCAATGAAACCATTGTCATAGCCCAGGGTGCGCAAACGCGCCTGGGCCGCCTGCGCCGCCTCGCGCGAAGGGAACGGCCCCACGCGCAGACGGTACTGCTGCTTGCCACCGATCGTGGCCTGCTCTACGAATGCATTCGTCACCCCGGCCTGGTGCAGCTTGCTGCGACGCGACTGCGCGTCTTCCGAGGTCGTGTAGGCGGCGATCTGAAGCACGAAGTTGCCCTTGGCGGCCGGCTTGGGCGCGGGCGCCGGCGTGGCGGCGGGCGCGGCGCGCCCTTCCAGCAGCGCCAGCGCGCGGGCGCCGTCGTCGGAGCGCGTGTCCGGCTTGGGCGGCGTCGCGGGCTTGGGGTCGGGCCTGGCCGGCGGCGTGGCCGGCTTTGGCGCGGTGGCGGGCGGCGTCGTCGGCTGCGCGGCCGGCGGCGTCGTGGGCGCGGCGGCCACGGGCGGCGGCACCGACACGACCGGCGGCGGCGTGGGCACGGCGGCGGGCTCGGTGGGCGCGGGGCTCGTCGCCGGCGTTTCCGGCGCGGCGGCCTGCGGCTCGCCGACTTGGGGCTGGAACGGCGTGTTGCGATCCGGCACCCGGATGGGGATGTCGTCGGCTACCGGCACGGGCTGGGAGTCGAGCACCATGGGCAGGATGATGACGGCGGCGAGGACGAGCGCGACGGCGCCGGCCAACCTGCGCCGCGCGCGGCCGCGCAGCTCCGCAGCCTGAACCTCGCTAGGCACTGCCGCCCTTTTGGAGGACTGCGCCTGGTCGGCAGGATCTTTGCGTTTGAAAAAACCCATGGAGGAGAATTCCTTGCGGCTATATGGCGGCGGGCCGCCCTGGAGCGTCTGACCCGTTCTTGCCTATGCCTTGCGACCCAGAGCCTGCAAAACCGAGGCTACGGTGAGAAACGATCCGAACACCACGATTCTATCATTCTCGCCCACCCGTTCGCGCGCCGCTGCAAAGGCCAGGGCGGGATCGGCATAGGCGGCGACGCCGGGGCTTTCGCTCCCCGCCGGCACGGGCGGCAAGGCGGCGGCGACGCGCTCGGCCAGCGCTTCGCCGGAGGTGCCCCGCGGGCCGGGCAGGCCGGCGCAGTACCAGTAGTCGATGCGGGTGCCGAGCTTGGCCACGACGCCGGCCAGGTCCTTGTCGCTGAGCATGCCGAACACCGCGTGGGTGTAGGGATGGAAGCCCATGTTGTCCAGGTTCTGCGCCAGCACGGCCGCGGCATGCGGATTGTGGGCCACGTCCAGGATGATCGCGGGCTGGCCGGGCAGGATCTGGAAACGGCCCGGCAGCGAGGCCTGCAGCAGTCCCAGGCGCACGGCCTGCTGCGGCACCGGCAGGCGCTCGCGCACGGATTCCAGCGCGGCCAGCGCCGCCGAGGCGTTCAGCAACTGGTTGGCGCCGCGCAGCGCCGGATAGGCCAGCGAATTGCGGCGCTGCTCGCGCCCGCCGTAGGCCCATTGCTGGCGGTCGCCCGAATAGTTGTAGTCGCGGCCGAACAGCCAGAGGTCGGCGCCGATTTCCTGGACGTAGTCCAGCAGCGATTGCGGGGGCACCGGGTCGCTGCAGATGGCGGGACGCCCCGCGCGGTAGATATGGGCCTTCTCGAAGCCGATCTTCTCGCGCGTATCGCCCAGCCAGTCGGTGTGGTCCAGGTCCACGCTGGTGACGATGGCGCAATCGGCGTCGACGATGTTGACGGCGTCCAGGCGGCCGCCCAGCCCCACTTCCAGCACCACGGCGTCCAGCCGGGATTGCGAGAACAGACGCAGGATGGCCAGCGTGGTGAACTCGAAGTACGTCAGGGAAACGTCGCCGCGCGCCGCCTCGACGGCCTGGAACTGGGCGATCAGGGCTTCGTCCGAGGCGATCTGGCCGTTGATGCGCGCGCGCTCGTTGAAATCGATCAGGTGCGGGGACGTGTACAGCCCGACCTTGTAGCCGGCCGCCAGCAGGATGGCTTCCAGCATGGCACAGGTGGAGCCCTTGCCGTTCGTGCCGCCGACGACGAACTTGACGGCGGACAGCTCCAGCTCCATGCGCGCCGCCACTTCCCGTACCCGGTCCAGGCCCAGGTCGATGGCGGTGGCGTGGATGGATTCCAGATACTGCAGCCAGCCGGCCAGGGTGGTGGAAGCGTCGGGCGTGCGGACAGAAGACATGGCGAAGCCGTGAAATGTGGTCAGCCCGGGATTTTAGCAGTCCGGGCCCGGTGTTTTCCCTAATCCCCCAGGGCGCGGCACGGTATGCGGCTTGAAAAACCGCTTGCCGTTATTTTTCTCATACGTAAAAATAAATTCACATATGAAAACTTTCATGGAAGAGACATGACCCAACGCAAGACGCCAAGCTGGCTGGTCCGGGAGGCCGACGTCCCGGGCTACCACCCCGCCAACCATACCGGCACCCTCAACCGGCGGCTGATCGGGCCGGACACCGTCGGCTCCCGCGGCGTGGAGGTCCTGCTGGGCGTCATCGACAAGGGCAAGGGCGCGCTGCCCCACGCCCACCCGGGCATCGAACAGGTCTGTTACCTGATTTCGGGCACGGCGCGCGCCCAGGTGCAGGACGAATGGGCCGACATGGGCCCGGGAGACTGCTGCTATTTCCCGCCCGACATTCCCCACGTATTCACGGTCACCAGCGACGAGCCGGCGCGTCTGCTGGTGATCTACACGCCCCCGTACGAAGAATCCCCCGACCGCGTGATCCGCGGCTTTCCGGCAAATCCCCCTGCCGCCTGACGCGGCACAGCCGGGGGCAGCGGCCGCAGAAGCCGCGTCCCCGGCCCTACAACACAGGAGACAAATCCATGAAATTCCCAAGCCTGCTGGGCGCCGCGCTGATCGGCGGCGCAGCCTTGATGGCCGCCCCGGCCGCCCAGGCCGCCGACTACCCCACCAAACCCATCACGCTGGTCGTTCCCTTCCCGGCCGGTTCCGGCACGGATGCCGTGGGCCGCATCTTCGGTTCCGAACTGTCGGCCATCCTGGGCCAGCAAATCGTGGTGGAGAACAAGCCGGGCGCCAACGCCACCATCGCGGCCAGCTACGTCGCGCGCGCCAAGCCGGACGGCTATACGCTGTTCGTCACCACCAACACCTCGCATTCGGCCGCCCCCTGGCTGATGAAGAACGTGCCCTACGATCCGGTAAAGGACTTCACGCCCATCGCCCGCGGCGGCAACCTGCCCTTCATCCTGGTGATCAATCCGAAGCGGCCTTGGAAGTCCGTCGGCGACCTGGTGGCCGACGCGCGCCAGCATCCCGGACGCATCACCTACGCCAGCGGCAACAGCACGGGCATCGTCGCCGGCGCCACGCTGGCCGACCGCGCCAAGATCGATATCCTGCACGTGCCCTACAAAGGCACGCCGCAGGGCCTGACCGACGTGATCGGCGGCCAGGTGGACTTCATGTTCACGGACCTGGCCTCCGGCCTGCCCTTCGTGCAGTCGGGCCAGTTGCGGGCGCTGGCCGTGTCCACCGCCGAACGCAGCGCCATCGTGCCGGACCTGCCTTCCATGGCCGAGGCCGGCGTGCAGGACTTCGACCTGAACTCCTGGAACGGCTATTTCGGCCCGGCCGGCCTGCCGCCGGAGATCGTCGCCAGGCTCAATGCCGCGATCAACCAGGTGGTCGCCAAGCCGGACGTGAAAAAGCGCCTGGCCGACCTGGGTTTCGACGCCTTCTCCAGCACGCCCGAGGCCTTCGCCCAGTTCGTCGGCGAACAGCGCGACTTGTGGGGCAAGCTGATCCGCGACGCGGGGATCCAGCAGCAATGACCGAGCAGCCCACCCCCGCCGTTCCCGCCGCAGGTCCCCTGGCGGGCGTGCGCATCCTGGACCTGAGTTCGGTCGTCATGGGTCCCTACGCCACCCAGGTCCTGGGCGACCTGGGCGCCGACGTCATCAAGGTCGAGCCGCCCGCAGGCGACAACATGCGCGCCGTCGGCCCCATGCGCAACCCCGGCATGGGCCATATCTACCTGCACCTGAACCGCAACAAGCGTTCGATCGTCCTGGACCTGAAGACGCCCGAGGGGCTGGCGGCCTGCCTGAAGCTGGCCGAAAGCTGCGACGCCCTGCTCTACAACATCCGGCCCCAGGCGATGGCGCGGCTGGGCCTGTCCTACGAGGCGGTGGCCGCGCGCAATCCGCGCATCGTCTACCTGGGCGCCTACGGCTTCGGCGAGGCCGGCCCCTATGCCGGCCGGCCCGCCTACGACGACCTGATCCAGGGCCAGACCGGCATCGCCGCGCTTTCCGCCCAGCAGAGCGGCGAACTGCCGCGCTACGCGCCGCTGACCCTGGCGGACCGCGCCGTCGGACTGCACGTGGGCATTGCGCTGGTGTCGGCGGTGCTGCACGCGCGGTCTTCCGGCCGCGGGCAGCAGGTGGAAATCCCCATGTTCGAAGGCATGGCCCACCTGGTCCTGGGAGACCACCTGGGCGGCGCCACCTTCGAGCCCCCGCTGGGACCGACCGGCTATGCGCGCCTGCTGGCGCCGCACCGCCGCCCCTATGCCACGGCCGACGGCTACATCTGCCTGCTGATCTACAACGACAAGCACTGGCGCAACTTCTTCGACCTGATCGGCCGGCCCGAGCTCTCGCAGGACCCGCGCTTCTGCTCGCACGGCGCCCGGGCCGTCCACATCAGCGAGGTCTACGCTTTCGTCGCCGAAGTGATCGCCACCCGTCCCAGCCAGGCGTGGCTGGAAGCGCTTGCGCGGGCGGACATCCCCGCCTCGCAGCTCTATACGGTGGACGGCCTGCTGCAGGACGAGCACCTGGCGGCGACCGGCTTCATCCGCCACGTCGACCACCCCAGCGAAGGCCCGATACGCACCACCGCGCCGCTGGGCCGCTACGAAGGCACTCCGACCGCCCTGCGCCGGCCCGCCCCCAGGCTGGGCCAGCACAGCCGGGAAGTGCTGGAGGAAGCCGGCTACGACGCCGAACGGATCAACGCCATGGCCGCCCGTGGCATCACTCAAGATGGAAACGACTGATGGACTTTGAATTCACTCCCGAACAATTGGCCCTGCGCGACGCCGTCTCCCGCATCTGCGAGCGCTACCCCGACGAATACTGGCTGGAGCGCGACCGCGAGGGCGGCTTCCCCGAGCCGCTGCACGCCGACCTGGCGCGCGACGGCTGGCTGGGCATCGCCATGCCGCAGGAATACGGCGGCGCGGGCCTGGGCATGACCGAGGCCGCGCTGATGATGCAGACCATCGCCGCCTCCGGGGCCGGCTTCACCGGCGCGTCGGCCGTACACATGAACATCTTCGGGCTGAACCCGGTGGTGGTGTTCGGCACCGACGAGCAGCGCAGCCGCTGGCTGGAGCCGCTGATCGCCGGCCGCGAGAAGGCCTGCTTCGCCGTGACCGAGCCGGACGCCGGCCTGGACACCACCAAGCTCAGCACCCGCGCCGTGCGCCAGGGCGACGAATACATCGTGCATGGCCGCAAGATCTGGATCTCGACGGCGCAGGTCGCCAACAAGATGCTGCTGCTGGCGCGCACCACCCCGCTGTCCGAGGTGGAAAAACCCACCCAGGGCCTGTCGCTGTTCTACACCGACCTGGACCGCGAGCGGATCGAGGTCCGCGAGATCGAGAAGATGGGCCGCAAGGCCGTGGACTCGAACATGCTGTTCATCGACGGCCTGCGGATCCCGGTGGCCGACCGCATCGGCGAGGAAGGCCGGGGCTTCGAATACATCCTGCACGGCCTCAACCCGGAACGCATCCTGATCGCCGCCGAGGCGGTGGGCATCGGCCGCGCCGCGCTGGACCGCGCGGTGAAATACGCCGGCGAGCGCACGGTGTTCGGCCGCCCCATAGGCCAGAACCAGGGCATCCAGCATCCGCTGGCCCAGGCCTGGATGCAACTGGAAGCGGCAGACCTGATGGTGTTCAAGGCGGCCAGCCTGTACGACGCCGGCAAGCCCTGCGGCCCCTACGCCAACTCGGCCAAGTACCTGGCGGCGGAAGCCGGCTACAACGCCTGCCAGACCGCGGTCATGACGCTGGGCGGCATGGGCTACGCCAAGGAATACCACGTGGAGCGGCTGCTGCGCGAGAGCTTCATTCCCCGCATCGCCCCCGTCAGCCCGCAGTTGATCATGTGCTTCATCGCGGAAAAAGTGCTGGGGCTGCCCAAATCCTATTGAGGAGCCCCGCGGGCGGCCGGGCCTGCCGTCAGGCCTGCTGCTCGAGCGCCGTGCAGGCCGCCCGCAGGATGCGGGCGTAGTTTTCCTGCTGCGGCTCGATCCGGTAGATCGGGCCGCCCACCGAAATCGCGTAGTGCTCGCCCGACAGCGTGACCGGCCACGCGATGGCGCCCACGTCCGGAATGGATTCCCCGCTGTTCATGAACCAGCCGCGCTGGCGCGACAGTTGCAGATCGGCCAGCAGCGCCTCGCGCGTCACGAGCGTGCGCTCGTTGTGGCGGGTCATCGCCATGCCCTCCAGCAGGGCTTCCCGCGCGGGCTCGTCCAGCAGCGACATCAGCGCCTTTCCCAGCGAATTTGCGTGTACGTCCTTGAACTCGCCGGCAACCGGCGCGTATCGGATGGTATGCGGCGAGTCCAGCACGTCCAGGTAGACGACCCTGCCGTCCTGGCTGAGCTTCGCGAAAACGATGGTTTCGCGGGTGGCGTCCCGCAATTCGGCCAGGCTGGGATAGACCCGGTCCAGCACCGGATCGGCGCGGGCGATGCGCTGCGCCATGGCCAGCAGGCGGCCCGTGGGGTAATAGCCCTGGCGCCGGCCGGTTTCATAGAGATAGCCCAGCCCGGTCAGGGTGCGTATCAGCGCCAGGCAACTGGATACCGGGACGTCCAGCAGGCGGGCCAGGTCCGATAGCGGCAAGGCGCGCTTTTCGCGGGCATAGGTTTCGATGATTTCGATAACTCGCAGCGCCGTCTTGACACTCATTGCCCCGTCCGAACCATTTAGCGTGTGAAACATCTGGCTCGCCGGAGGCTAAAGTTCCCTGCGGGCCTGCCGTAATGGTAGCTGAGAATTCCCTGAAAACAGCGCGTTCCTCCGAGACGCCCACATCGCCGTTGGAGTGATCATGGCCGTAACCCCGTTAGCCCCTGCATCGTTCGTACCCGTGCCGGTCGCGCCCGCCCCCGTGGCGGCGGACCCCGCCGTAAGCGTCACGCCTACCGCGGCTGCGACGAACAGCAGCGCCTCCGACAACGCCACGTCGAACCAATCCGATTCGCAAAAGCTGCCCCTGGACAAGGCGCTCGAGGAAATCAACGATCAGATGAAGGCCTGGTCCACCCAGCTCCAGTTCGAGATCGACCCCGACGTGCACCAGGTGGTGGTATCGGTGGTTGACGCGGAATCGGGCGACGTGGTGCGCACCATCCCCAGCGAGGCTGTGCTGAAAATCGCCAAAATGATCGTGAACATGCAGGGCAACGGCATCAAGACCAGCGCGTGAACGGTGGATTTAAACGGTGTTTGATACCCATTCAGCGCCGATCCGCCGCGGAAGCGTCGAATTAGGCATGCCTTATGCCCTTACCCGGCCAATCGCCGGCTCCGTATTTTTGACAGAATCGCATTGCTAGGAAGGATTTCACATGGCTTCTATTACTAATCTCGGTTCGACCACCGGCCTTCCGCTGGAAGACATCCTCACGAAGCTTCAGGCCGCTGAGGACAAGAAGCTGAGCCTCTACACCAACCGCCAGGCCAGCTACGAAGCCCGGGTGAGCGCCTATGGCCAGATCCAGAGCGCGGTGGAAGCCTTGCAGAAAGCCGCCGCGGCGCTGGGCAAGTCGTCGACGCTGGACGCCGTCAAGGCCAACGTGGTGGGCGACGGGCTGACCGCGACCATCGGCGAAGACGGCGCCACGATGGGCGAATACGCCATCAAGGTGAAGAACCTGGCCGCCGCCCAGACCCTGCAATCCGGGATCGTCGCCGACCGCAAGGGTTCCAATGGCGCCGACGGCTCGTTCGAAATCGAGCTCACAAATGGCGACAAGCACACCATCGAGCTGAACGGCGACACCTCGCTGAACGGCATCGCCAAGGCCATCAACAGCGACGACAAGGCCGGCGTGCGCGCCACCATCATCACCAACGAAAGCGGCAGCTACCTGATGCTCAGCGCCAAGGACACGGGCGAGCAGGCATCGGTCAAGTCGATCACGGTGACGGGCGACCAGAAGCTGCAGGACATCCTGAGCTACAACTCCGGCTCCGGCGTGCAGATGACGCAGCAGACCGCGGCCGCGGATTCGGAAATCGAGATCAACGGCATCACCGTCAAGAGCGGCAGCAATAACGTGTCCACCGCCATCGACGGCATCACGCTGAACCTGACCGCCCTTACCGGCACCGACAGCACGACCGGCAACGACAAAGTCGTCACGCTCAAGCTGCAAAGCGACACCAGCGTGGCCAGCAAGGCGGTCCAGGATTTCGTCAGCGCCTACAACTCGCTGCAAAGCACGATCGGCAAGCTGACGGCGTTCGACGTGGCCGCCGAAACCAACCAGGCCCTGACCGGCGACAGCACGACGCGCGGCATCCAGTCGTCCATGTCCAGCGCATTGCAGGTCGTCACCTCCGAGGGCTCGCTGCGCTCGCTGGCCGACCTCGGCATCACGCTGGATCCCAAGACCGGCCAGTTGAAGCTGGACCAGAAGGAACTGGACAAGGCGTTGACCAGCAACCCCGCCGACGTCAAGCGCATCATGACGTCGACCGACGGCCTGGCGGCACGATTCGACGCCGCCACCAAGACCGTCCTGGGCAGCAACGGTTCCATCAAGATCAGCCAGGACGGCCTGAACGAATCCATCAAGGACGTCAAGGACCAGCTTGCCCGCGCCAAGGCCACCAGCACGGCATCGATGGACGCCATGCGCGCCCAGTTCATCGCATTGGACAAGTTCGTATCGCAGCAGACCGTCACTGCCAATTACCTGACCCAGCAGTTCGCGGCGCTGAACAAGTCCACGTCCTAGTAACTTATAGAAGATGCATTAATGACTTACGCCGCCCGCCGTCCGACCGGCTCCTATTCCGTACGTTCCTACACCGACATCGGCCTGGAAACGCAGGTCCTGGGCGCCAGCCCGGAAAGGCTGATTTCGCTGTTGTACATGGGCGCCCGGGCGGCGATCGGGCAAGCCCGGCTCCACCTCCAGGAAGGCAGGGCAGTAGAACGGGGAACGGCGATCTCCAAGGCGATCAAGATCGTCGACGAAGGCCTGAAGACCGGATTGAACATGGAGGCGGGAGGCGAAATCGCCGCGAATCTCGCCCGTCTGTACGACTACATCGTCCGCACGCTGTTGATGGCGAACCTGCGGGCCGATGCGGAAGCGCTCGACACCGCCGACCGCCTGCTGGCGGACCTGGCCGAGGCCTGGCAGACATCCATAGATCGCTCCGCCGGCAGCATGCAGCCCTGAAGGCACGGCATACGCATAGCCCAGCCATCGAACGCCCGAGATTTCCATGACGTCCATTACCCAGTACACCTCGCCTATCCTGGAACACTACCAGGAGATCGCTCTCATCACGGGAGAAATGCTCGCGGCCGCCCAGATGGGCGACTGGGACGGGGCGATGCTCCACGGCCAGCAGTACTGCGAGCGGGTCGAGCGTCTGCGTCATATGGAACATGCCGCCCCGCTGGACGAAGGCGGCCGCGCCATCAAGTACGACCTCCTCGTGCGCATTCTGGAAAACGACGCCCAGACCCGGGACCTGGCCCTACCCCAGCTCGCCCACCTGGGAGAATTGCTGGGACGCATGAAACGCCAGCAAACGCTGCTGTCCACTTACGGCAACCGGGCGCCTGAAGAATGAGCGTAGGTCCCGCCGCACTCGGCAACGTCCTGGTGCAGCGGTTGGACGCCGTGCTCGGCACGACGATGTCCGCCGCCAACGCGAATCTTGCCTCCGGCGCCCGGCCGGACGCGGTCAGCCAGCCCGGCAGCCTGGAAAAGCCCGGCCCTTCGGACGGCTCGGCCCGCGATCCCCGGCAAGGCATACAGACTGGCGGCGCCCGGGGCGACCGCCAGAATACCGTCATCGACGCCAAGACCGCCGCCGCGCTGGCGCTGGCGGCGCGCGGCCTCGTCACCAGCAGCGACACCACGGCCTCGGCCCCGACCACGCTGGGCACGACGGCGCGCACCATTCTTGCCCTGCTGGCCCAGTATCCCGAGGCCGCGCCCGCGCTGCAGGGCCGCGCGCCGCTCTGGAATGCCGGCGCCCCCGCAGGCCAGCCGGCCGCCGCTCCGGCCCAGCCCCCTGCGGGCCAACCCGGGCAGCCGGCAGCGCAAACGCCCGCGCCTCAGGCTGCGGCCCTTTCTTCCGGCGCCGCGGCCGCCCTCGCGCAGGAAGGCGCCGCCCCCGCCGGCGGCAAGCCTGGCCACCCCGCAGCCTCCGCCGGAGCAAAGGGCCCGGACGCTCCGGCGCATGCTGCGCTTGCCGCCGCCGGCCCCTCGGCGCGCGCGCTGGGCCAGGCCCTGCGCCAGGCGCTGCAGAACAGCGGGTTGTTCTATGAGTCCCACCTGACCGACATGGTGTTCGGCCGGACCCAGCCCGCCCAGTTGCGGGAAGAGCCCCAGGCCCGGCTGGACAAGCATGCCGCGCCGCAGGACGCGGCGCCCGCCCGGCCCAGGGCCGAACCGCCGGCCGCCCGCGGCGGCGACGCGCCATCCGCCTCGGGTTCCTCGGGTTCGCCGGCCCAGCCCGCGCCCGGCACGCCCGTCAGCGGCATCCACCAGGATCTGACCGTCCTCGTCCGCCAGCAGCTCGATGTGCTGGCCAACCAGGCCGTGACCTGGCAGGGCGAAGCCTGGCCCGGAACCCCCATGGAATGGGAGGTGCAGCGCGATCCCTATGGCGGCGACCCCGATTCCGCGGTCCCCGCCTGGGCCACCCGGCTGAAGCTGGACCTGCCGCGCCTGGGCCTGGTGGACGCGCGGCTGAACCTGGCCGGAGACCAGCTCGTCCTCCAGGTCATCGCGCCCCACAGCGCGGCCGAGATCCACGAAGCCTCGGACACGCTGCGCTCGCGCCTGCTGGCCGCCGGCCTGACCCTGAGCAATCTGTCGGTGAGCGTGATCGAGCCCCGCCCCACCATGCCGGCCGATATCTGATGAACGCCCTTCCCCCCTCCCAGGACGCCGGCCCCAACGCCAACCGCAACGCGGCGGTCGCGATCTCCTACGAGGAGAAGGACGGCGCGCCGCGCGTGGTCGCCAAGGGCTACGGCCAGCTCGCCGACACCATCGTCCGCGCCGCCGAAGAGAACGGACTGTATGTCCACGAGTCCCGCGAGCTGGTCGGCTTGCTCATGCAAGTGGACCTGGATGCGCATATTCCTCCCCAACTCTACGTAGCGGTGGCAGAATTGCTGGCCTGGCTATACCGCCTGGAATCGCGCGAGCTTCCCGAAGCCGCGCCCCCCGCCTGACCCCACTGACTGAGGACGACCATCGTGTTGGACGCCAGCGACCCGGAATTCCTGCTGACCCGGCCGGAAGACATGCGCGCAGCCCTGTTCGAGCTGACGCACCCCGACAGCCATATCCTTGTGCGCGACGCCGCGGACCGCGAGATGGCCGTGCTCATCCTGGGCGCGGACAAGCACACCCACCAATTTTTCTGGCGGCCGCGCGACTATGCCGGCGCGGACTTCGAACACTCCGACAGCATGGGGCTCCTGAGCGGAACCACGTTCTATTTCAATGCCACGGCCTATGGCGGCGTGCAGATCCGCTTCCGGGTGCAGCGGCCCGAGGTCATTCATTTCGACGACGGCAGCGCCGCGCTGGTGTCGCCCTTCCCCGAACGGCTGGCCCGGATCCAGCGCCGCAAGATGTTCCGCGCATCGCTGATCGCCAGCGCCAGCCGCTGCAATGCGGCCTGGCAGGCCTCGCCCCAGGACAAACCCCATCATTTCGCCGTGCGCGACATTTCCGTGGACGGGGTGGGCCTGCGCGCCGGGGTGGAGGTCGGCGCCCTGCCCGAACGCGGCGCCGTCATGGAAAACGTCCAGCTCGACTTCGGCGAACTGGGCAAGATTAGCGCCAGCCTGGAAGTGCGCAACGTGTATCCGGTTTCGGGCCAGCCCATGGTGCAGGCCGGCGATCCGGGCGACGCCGCGCCCCGGCACGTCTCGCTCACCGGCGAACCGCCGGTCAGCCATCTCGGCGCGATCTTCCTGAACCTGGACGCGCGCCAGGAAAACTGGCTGCAGCAGGTGGTGTGGCGCCTCGAGCGAGGCGCGCAGCGCAATTGATCCGCCGCCGCGGCGGACCGGGCTCAGACGGCCATCGAGGAGATTTCCTTGTAGGCCGCAACCAGCTTGTTGCGCACCTGCACCGCCGTCTGGAAGCCGATGCTGGCCTTCTGCATGTCGATCATGACGTCGTTGAGCGAGATGTCCGGCGCGCCCAGTTCGAAGGCCTTGGCCTGCGCGGTGGCCGCGTTCTGGGCGGAAGTGACGCGGCGGATGGAACGCTGCAGCTCGGCGGCGAAGCCGTCCGGCTGGCCGGCGATTTCGCCTGCGGCGAGGTTGCCGGTCTCCGCCTTGCTGACGACCGCGCGCATCTGCTGGAGCATGCTTTCGATGCCGGACAAGCCTGATACAGCCATTACTGGTTCCTTGCTGGTGGGAATTACGCCAAAGTTGCAGACAGCGTAACGCCGATCGCGTCCGGCCATAGCCGACAAGAACCGCCAAAAACCCCGACATTTCCCCGAATGCGCCCGCCTGCGTCCAGGGCCGCGGCGGCCCCTCGCGCCTTCCGCGCGACATAGGAGATAAGTAACGCCAAAAACCGGCTGTTTTCGACGATTGGGATTGTCGTCTCAGGGGCAATAATCCACGCTCTCCCCAGACCAGAAGCACGTTGCATGTGTAATCTGCCCTACCAAGACATGAAGCCCCAGTCCCAGCTCCGCGTAGCCAGCGGGAGCCGTCGATGAACCAGCAGGCCACCCTGAGCTCGTCGCTGCTGACGAAGTTCCCCGTGCTGGAGAAGCTGCGTGCGCTGCCCAAGCCCGTCCTGCTCGGCGCGGCGGCGGCCGTCGTCGCGGCGATCGTCGCCGTCGCGATGTGGAGCAGCGAACCCAACTACAAGGTCTTGTTCTCCAATCTGGACGACCGCGATGGCGGCGCCATCGTGACGGCGCTGGGCACGATGAACGTGCCCTACCGCTACAACGAGTCCGGCACCGCCCTGCTGGTCCCCGCCGACCGCGTATACGACGCCCGGCTGCAACTGGCGTCCCAGGGGCTGCCGCGCGGCGGCGCCGTCGGCTTCGAACTGATGGACAACGCCCGCTTCGGCGCGAGCCAGTTCGCCGAACAGATCAACTACCAGCGCGGCCTGGAGGGTGAACTGGCGCGCTCGATCGAAGCCATGCACACCGTGCAGCATGCCCGCGTGCACCTGGCCATGCCGCGCCAATCGCTTTTCGTGCGCGAGCGCCAGGCCCCCACCGCCTCGGTGCTGCTGAACGTCTACCCGGGCCGCAGCCTGAGCGACGCGCAGGTCTCGGCGATCTCGTGGCTGGTGGCCTCCAGCGTGCCCGAGCTGACGGCCGAGAACGTCTCCATCGTGGACCAGAACGGCCGACTGCTGTCCGCGCCGCTGGGCGAAGGCCGCGGCATGGACGCCGACCAGATGCGTTTCGTGCGCGAGATGGAACAGCGCACGGTCGAACGCATCCTCACCATCCTGAACCCGCTGGTGGGCCCCGGCAACGTCCACGCCCAGGCAAGCGCCGACGTCGACTTCTCGCGCCGCGAGGAAACCTCGGAAGTCTATCGCCCGAACCAGGAGCCCGGACAGGCCGCCGTGCGCAGCCAGCAGACCAGCGATTCGACCCAGCGCGGCGTCAACCCCGCCCAAGGCGTGCCCGGCGCCCTGTCGAACCAGGCCCCGGCCACCGCGCAGGCGCCCATCGCCAACCCGCCGCAGCCGCAACCGCCGCGTCCCGGCCAGCCGGGCCAACCGGCCAACGCCCAGCCGCAACAGCAGACCGGCACCCAGGCCGCGGCCGCCAACCTGAACGAACGCCGCGACGCGACCACGAACTACGAAGTGGACCGCACCATCAGCCACATCAAGCAGCCCGTGGGCATGCTCAAGCGCCTGTCGGTCGCCGTGGTCGTCAACTACATCCGCGACAAGGACGGCGAGCCGCAGGCCCTGCCGCCCGAGGAACTGAACAAGCTCACCAACCTGGTCCGCGAAGCCATGGGCTATTCGGAAACGCGCGGCGATTCGCTGAACCTGGTCAACAGCCAGTTCAACGACGGCCCGCCGCCGGTGCCGGTCTGGCGCGATCCGGAAATGATCTCGCTGTTCAAGACGATCCTGGCATGGCTGGTCGGCGGCGTCCTGGCGCTGTGGCTGTACCGCGTGCTGCGCCGCACGGTGGGCGACTACCTGTACCCGCCGGTCGATCCCGAACAGGCCGAGGCCGAGCGCATCGAAGCGGCGCGCGAAGCCCAGGAAACGGCCCGCGCCAAGGAAGTGGACCGCTACCAGGACAACCTGGAACGCGCCCGCACGATGGCCAACAAGGATCCGCGCGCCGTCGCGATGGTTCTGCGTACCTGGATGAACAAAGATGAAAAATGATTCCCCTCCGCTGGACGGCATGACGCGCAGCGCCGTCCTGATGATGTCGCTGGGCGAGGACGCGGCCGCCGAGGTCTTCAAGTACCTCAGCGCCCGCGAAGTCCAGCAGGTCGGCGGCGCCATGGCCAGCCTGAAGCAGGTCACCCGCAACGACGTGGCCGTCGTGCTGGAGGAGTTCCGCCAGGAAGCCGACCAGTTCATGGCCGTCACCCTGGGTTCGGACGACTACATCCGCACCGTGCTGACCAAGGCGCTGGGCAGCGACCGCGCCGCCGGCCTGATCGAGGACATCCTGGAAGCCGGCGAAGGCGGCAGCGGCATCGACGCGCTGAACTGGCTGGACCCGAACACCGTGGCCGAGCTGATCGGCGACGAACACCCGCAGATCATCGCGACCATCCTGGTGCACCTGGAGCGCGACCGCGCTGCGGGCGTGCTGGCGCTGCTGACGGACCGCCTGCGCAACGACGTGATGCTGCGGATCGCCACCTTCGGCGGCGTGCAGCCCGCGGCCCTGTCCGAGCTGACCGAGGTATTGAATTCCGTGCTCGCGGGCCAGGGCGCCAAGCGCAGCAAGATGGGCGGCGTGCGCACCGCGGCCGAGATCCTGAACATGATGAATTCGGCCGAAGAGGAAACCGTGGTCGCCAGCCTGCGCGAGCGCGACAGCGACCTGGCGCAGAAGATCATCGACGAGATGTTCGTCTTCGACAACCTGCTCGACGTCGAGGACCGCGCCATCCAGCTCATCCTCAAGGAAATCGACAACGACACCCTCATGGTCGCGCTCAAGGGCGCCCCGGAGGAGCTGCGCGCCAAGTTCCTGCGCAATATGTCCAGCCGCGCGGCCGAAATGCTGCGCGAGGACCTCGAGGCCCAGGGCCCCATCCGCATGTCGAAGGTCGAGGCCGAACAGAAGAAGATCCTGCAGATCGCGCGCCGCCTGGCCGAAAGCGGCCAGATCGTCCTGGGCAACCAGGGAGACGACACGTATGTCTGACGCGGACAGCGGCGCGACGACGCTGGCCTCGCGCAGCGCCGCATGGCGGCGCTGGCAGATGCTGTCGTTCGACGAACCCGCGCCCGTCGAGGCGGAGCCGGAGCCGCAGCCCGATCCCGGCCCCGACCCCGAGGTCGTCATGGCCCAGTTGCGCGCCCAGGCGATGGCCGAAGGCCGCGAGGAAGGCCACGCCCAGGGCCATGCCGCGGGTTTCGAAGCGGGCCGGCAGGCCGGCTACGAGGCCGGCCTGGCCGCCGGGCGCGAACAAGGCTATGCCGAGGGCCTGGCGCAGGCGCGCGAACAGGGCGCCGCGGAAGCGCAGCACCTGCATGCGCTGGTGCAGTCCTGCGCCGCTTCGCTGGGCGCGCTGGAAGAAAAAATGGGCCAGGGCCTGCTCACCCTGGCGCTGGACATCGCGCAGCAGGTCTTGCGCACCACCCTCGCCGAGCAACCCGAAACCGTGGCCGGCGCCGTGCGCGAAGTACTGCACATCAATCCCTCCGCCGGCGGCCAGATGCGCTTGTGGGCCAACCCGGCGGACATCGAGCTGATCCGCCTGCACCTGGCCGACGAGCTCAAGGAAGGCCATTGGCGCGTGCTCGCCGACGAGTCCATCGCGCGCGGCGGCTGCCGCGCCGAGACGCCGTTCGGCGACATCGACGCCACCCTGCAGACGCGCTGGCGCCGCGTCGCGGCCTCGCTGGGCCGCAACGTGTCGTGGGAGGACCCGGCGTGAACGGCAAACCGGCGCCCGCCCCGGCCGCGCCTATGCCGGCCGCGCCTATGCCGGCCGCGCCAGTACCGGCCGTGCCCGTGCTCGACCGGTGGCAGACCCAGTTGCAGATCGGCTCGATCCGGGCCGCCTCGACCGAGCCGTGGCTGGTCAGCGGCAAGATCACGCGCGCCACCGGCCTGGTGCTGCACGCGACCGGCCTGCGCCTGCCGGTGGGCGCCGCCGCCCGCATCGAGATCGCGCGCGGCCACGACCATTGGGCGGACGCCGAAGTCGTCGGTTTCGACGGCCACACGCTGTACCTGATGCCGCAGGCCGATATCTCCGGCCTGCCGCCCGGCGCGCGCGTCGTGCCCGGCGAGCCGCCGGTGCAGCGCCAGATCCCCCTGCCGCGCAAGGCCGAGCTGAACGGCAACGCCAAGCCGCAGCTTGGCCGCCACCTGCCGGTGGGCAACGCCTTGCTGGGTCGGGTGCTGGACGGCGCCGGACGGCCGCTGGACGGCCTGGGCCCGCTGACCGGCGCCGAACTCGCGCCCCTGTCGGCCCAGCCGATCAACCCGCTGTCGCGCGCGCCCATCGATACCGTGCTCGACACGGGCGTGCGCGCGATCAACGGCCTCCTCACCGTGGGCCGCGGCCAGCGCATGGGCCTGTTCGCCGGCTCCGGCGTCGGCAAGAGCGTGCTGCTGGGCATGATGGCCCGCTATACCAAGGCCGACGTGATCGTGGTGGGCCTGATCGGCGAACGCGGCCGCGAAGTCAAGGAATTCATCGAACACAACCTGGGCCCCGAAGGCCTGGCCCGCTCGGTCGTGGTGGCCGCCCCGGCCGACGTGTCGGCGCTGCTGCGCCTGCAGGGCGCCGCCTATGCCACGCGCCTGGCGGAGCATTTCCGCGACCAGGGCCTGGACGTGCTGCTGATCATGGACTCGCTGACCCGCTACGCCATGGCGCAGCGCGAGATCGCGCTGGCCATCGGCGAGCCCCCCGCCACCAAGGGCTATCCGCCCTCGGTCTTCGCCAAGCTGCCCATGCTGGTCGAACGCGCCGGCATGGGTTCGCCGGGCCCGTCCGGCAAGGCCGGCTCCATCACGGCGTTCTACACCGTGCTGGCCGAGGGCGACGACCAGCAGGACCCGATCGCCGACTCCGCCCGCGCCATCCTGGACGGCCACGTCGTGCTCTCGCGCCACCTGGCCGAAGCCGGCCACTACCCGGCCATCGACATCGAAGCGTCCATCTCGCGCGCCATGACCTCGCTGATCACGCCCGAGCAGTTCGCCGTGGTGCGCCGCTTCAAGCAATCCCTGTCGCGCTACCAGCGCAACCGCGACCTGATCGCGGTGGGCGCCTACGCCGCCGGCAACGATCCGCAACTGGACGACGCCATCGCCCGCTATCCGCGCCTGGAAGCCTTTCTGCAGCAGGACATCGGCGAGAACATCGGCTACGAAGAGGCAGTCGGCCAGTTGCGCGCCAGTTTCGAGTTGAGGAACACCTATGCCTAGCCAACTGCCCCTGGACATGCTGATCAACCTGGCCAAGGAAAGCACGGACGAAGCTGCCCGCCTGCTGGGCCGGCTCAACACCGAACGCAGCAACGCCGAGCGCCAGCTCGGCATGCTGCACGACTACCGCCAGGACTACCTGGAACGCCTGCAGCAGGCGATGACGAACGGCATGTCGGCCAGCGACTGCCACAATTACCAGCGCTTCATCGGCACCCTGGACGACGCCATCGGCCAGCAGCAGGCCGTGCTGCGCCAGGCCGACGAAAACCTGGCCAAGGGGCGCCAGTACTGGCAGCAGGAAAAGCGCAAGCTCAATTCCTACGACGCCCTGGCGCAGCGCGAGCTGCGCGCCCAGGCCGTGATCGAATCCCGCCGCGAACAGCGCGCCAACGACGAATACTCGGCCCGCCTGGTCCAGCGCCAGGCCGGCATGCATTAAGCGATATCCAACAGGAAGCCCCAGATGAACGCTCCCCTGCCTCTGCCCGTCCTCGCGCCCGCCGCGCCGTCCTCGATCACCGACGCGCTCGGCGCGAAATCGACGCCCGCGAACAAGAAAGGCCCCAGCTTTTCCGACGTGCTGGCCCAGCAGCGCCCGTCCCAGTCCCGGCCGGACCAGGCCGCGGGCTCGCGTCCCTCTGGGGGGGCCGCGAAGCCGTCCTCCAAGGGACCGGGCTCGGACGATCCCGCGGCCCGCGCCGAAGGCGCGGCCGCCGGCGCCATCGATGAAGCGGTGCAGACCGCCGCGCAGGCCGAAGCGGGCGCGCTGGCCGTGGCCGCCGCCCAGCCCGCCGCCGTCCTGCCGCAGCAGGCGCTGGAGATCGCCGCCCAGGCCGCCGAACAGGTGCAGCTTGCGCGCGGCAACGCCGCGGCCGCCGCCACGGCGATGGGCAGCGGCGCCGCCGTGCTCACCGCGGCGCTGGGCGCTGCCGATGCCGCCGTCGCCGTCGGCACGCCTGTCGCGGCCACCGCCCGGCAGGCGGAAGCCGCCGCCGCGCTCGCCGCCCGCGACGCCGACGCCGCGCAGCCCGTCCTCACCGCGGCGATCAAGCCCGGCAGCGCCCAGGCTCCCGCGCAAATGCCGGCCGTTCCCGCCGCCGCGCCCCAGGCCGACACGCCGCGCCTGCCTGCCGACGCCGCGCTGCCCCGCCCCGCCGGTCAGCAAGCCGATGCCGCGCAAGCGCTGGCGCCGGTGCACGACGAGCAGGACCCCGTTGCCGCGCTCACGGGCGCCGAGCAGCAACTGCCGGCGCCGCAGCATGGCAACGCGGCGCACGACGGCCTGGCCCAGGCGCTGGCCGCCGCCGCGCAACGCCCGCCCATCGCCGTCGCGAACCCCGCCGCCATCGCCGCGCCGGCCGTGCCCCTGGTGCTGCAGGTCGCCACCCCGGTGGGCGGCACACACTGGGGCACCGAACTCGGCCAGCAAGTGGTCATGATGAGCCACAGCGCGCGCCAGGGCATGCAGACGGCCGAACTGCGCCTGGATCCTCCGGACCTGGGCCCGCTGCGGGTCAGCCTGAATCTCGCCGACGGCGTGGCCAGCGCGTCCTTCGTGTCGGCCCATGCCTCCGTCCGCCAGGCCATCGAAACCGCCATTCCGCAACTGCAGCAGGCGCTGGCCCAGGCCGGCATCTCGCTGGGCCAGACCAGCGTGGGCGAGCAGGCTGCCCAGCAGGAGTTCGCGCAACAGGGCGGCAACGGATCGCAACGGCAGTCCGGAGGCACGCTGGGGGGAACCGAGGCCATGGCCGAAGTCCCCGCCGCCGTCACGGTGGCGCGCAATGCCAATGCGCTGGTGGACACCTTCGCCTGAGACGTCGGCAGCCCGCGTCCGCCAAGGATTGCGGGCAGCGCAGCAATAGCTTGAGATACGCGGCTTTCGCCCTGTTTTTCGCCTCCAAGCCGAGGCGGCATTTCGGGCAGAATGCTTTCATCAACTGAGAATCCGTTTTCATCGGCGGAAAAACACGCATCGACACCGAGATGGCGACTTCCAAATCCACACCCATGCCTGCGCGCGGCGCAACCTCCTCCGGCGCGGGCGGCCTGGGCCGCATCCTGCGCCCGCTGCTGGCGATCCTGGTCCTGCTCCTCGTGGCCGCGGCCAGCGCCGGCGCGACCTGGTACATCACCCAACGGCTGCAGCAGCAGCAAGGCGCCGCGCCCGTGCAGCTCGGCGTCGGCCAGGTTCCAGGCGGCCAGCCGGGCCAGCCCGGACAAGCCGGCCAGATGGGCCAGATGGGCCAGGGCCCCCAGGCGGCGCCGGCCACTTTCGTCGCCCCGCCCGCCAGCCCGATCGCGGTGCCTTCGCCGATCTTCGTGCCGCTCGAACCCTTCACCGTCACGCTGCAGAATCCGGACACCGAGCGCATCATGCACGTGGGCCTGACCTTGCGCGTCAGCGACGAGCAGACCCGCACCCGCCTCGAAAAATACATGCCCGAAGTGCGCAGCCGCATCCTCATGGTGCTGTCGTCGCAGTCGCCCATCGGCGTGCAGACGCAGCAGGGCAAGACCGACATGGCCAACGCGATCAAGCAGGCCGTCAACCGCCCGTTCTCGCCCCTGCCTGACGGCCAG
>Ga0222427_100772_pt1 | contig 29351 bp, 26 predicted proteins | sample 2B20Ametagenome_FD_182890 | JGI IMG/M metagenome (GOLD analysis project Ga0222427, IMG submission 182890) | Enriched microbial communities from leaf-cutter ant dump, University of Wisconsin, Madison, United States - 2B20A (version 2) | ecosystem: Environmental > Terrestrial > Nest > Insects nest...
AACGGCCGCCCGCTCATGCGTGCTTACTCCATCGCCAGCCCGAACTGGGAAGAGCATCTGGAGTTCTTCAGCATCAAGGTGCCGGATGGTCCGCTGACCTCCCAGCTGCAGCACCTGAAGGAAGGCGACGAAGTCATCATCAGCAAGAAGCCTACCGGTACCCTGGTCCTCGACGACCTGAACCCTGGCAAGCACCTGTACCTGCTGAGCACCGGCACCGGCCTGGCGCCGTTCATGAGCGTCATCCAGGACCCGGAAACCTACGAGCGTTTCGAGAAGGTGATCCTGGTTCACGGCGTGCGCTACGTGAACGAAGTCGCCTACCGCGAGTTCATCACCGAGCACCTGCCGCAGAACGAATTCTTCGGCGAAGCGCTGCGTGAAAAACTGATCTACTACCCGACCGTTACCCGCGAACCGTTCGAGAACCAGGGCCGTCTCACCGACCTGATGCGCAGCGGCAAGCTGTTCAGCGACATCGGCCTGCCGCCGATCAACCCGCAGGACGACCGCGCCATGATCTGCGGTAGCCCGAGCATGCTCGACGAAACCAGCGAAGTGCTGGACAGCTTCGGCCTGAAGATCTCGCCGCGCATGCGCGAGCCGGGCGACTACCTGATCGAGCGTGCTTTCGTAGAGAAGTAAGCTGGTTAGGTGGATATAAAAAGCGCAGGCCTTGGCCTGCGCTTTTTTTGTCTGAGATTTGTGTGTTGTGCTTTCGGGCCTCATCGCGGGTGAACCCGCTCCCACAAAGTACGCGAAACCTGTGGGAGCGGGTTTACCCGCGATAGGGCCATCAGCTTCCCTTCTCAATCAGGATCAAACACCACTTCCAACACCCGGATCCTGTCCAGTCGCGGATAGTGCCATCTCACCTGCACATCCCAGAACTTCACCCCATACACCCGCTCCGGCGGCGGCACTTGATAGGCCGGGCGCGGATCCTGGGCCAGGCACTGCTCGATAAGCTCCACCAGGGGCTCCGCCAGTCGCTGCATATGGCCTTGGGCTTGCACCAGCGCTTCATCGCTCCACTCCACCGCGATGGCCGCAGGCGGGGCGCTGGCCATGCTGTTGCTCGCCCCGGCAATGCTGTCGGCATAGGGCACATACGGCTTGATATCGAGCACCGGCGTACCGTCCAGCAGATCGATGCCTGACAGCAGCAAGCGCCCCGGTTCGACCTTTTCCAGCCGGACCACCGATTGCCCTATACCGTTCGGACGATGCGTTGCCCGGGTCGCGAACACGCCCATGGAGGTGTTGCCACCGAGGCGCGGCGGGCGCACCTTCAGGCGTGGCTTGTCTTCCAGCGCCTGGTGAAACAGGAACAACAGCCAGACATGGCTGCACTGCTCCAGACCCGCCACTGCCTCGCCCGTGTCGAACGGCGGCACCAGCTCCAGCACACCCCTCGCCGCCGGCGCCAGTTGTGGCTGGCGCGGAATCGCGAACTTCTCCTTGAAGCACGAGCGGACGAAGCCGACCGGCGAGACCTTGTAGTCCATCGGCGATTCAGCCACGGATCCGCTGGCTCAGGCCCTTGAGAAAATTGCGCAGCAACTGGTCGCCGCAGGGGCGGAAGTTGTCGTGTCCGACCTTGCGGAACAGGGCGCTCAGCTCGGTTTTCGACACCGGGAAATTGACTGCCTTGAGCAGCGCAAGGATATCGTCGTCCTTAAGCTCGAAGGCCACCCGCAGCTTCTTCAGAATGGTGTTGTTGCTGACCGGCAGCTCGATCGGTGGCAGCGGACGGCTTTCGTCACGGCCGCGGCGGAAGATCACCAGTCCGTCGAGAAAGTGCGCCATGGCCTCGTCCGGGCAGTGGGCGAAGTCCTTGTCGTCGTCTTTCTTCAGGTAGTTGGCCATGTCCGCGTCGTTCAGCTTGAAGCCGTTGCTGCGGGCGATCTGGGCCATTTTTGTGTCGGAAATATCCAGCATGTAGCGCAGGCTGCGCAGTACGTCGTTGTGAATCATGTACGGAGTCCTGTTCGGGAGCCTCGCCAGTGTGGCGCGGCTCAGAATTTTTCCTGGCTTGCCAGGTAGCGCCATTGCCCGGCCGGCAACTTGCTCATGGCCACGCCGCCGAGGCGGATGCGGCGCATGCCGACCACCTGCAGGCCGACGCTGCGACAGAGCAGTTCGATCAGGCCTGGGGCCGGGTTCTTCAGCACCAGGCGCAGGCGTGTCTCGTTCTGCCAGCTGGCCTTGACCGGTGGCAGTTCATGGCCTTTCCAGTTGAAACCGCGGTTCAGGCGTTCCAGCCCGTGATTGATGATCTCGCCGCTGACTTCCACCACGTACTCCTGCTCCAGCTTGCGCAGGTCGGAGGTGATCTTGCGCTCGGTGCGCCAGTCCTGGGTGTACACCTGCAGGCCGCTGGCGCCGGCTTGCAGCTCGGCCAGGCAGTTGAGGCGGGCGAAATGATTGCGCAGCACCCGGCGGCCTTCGCCGTGGGCCGGGGACAGGCTGGCGGCGGTCATGCTCAGGCGGCCGCTGTCGGCATCCTGTCCGGCTTCCTGATGCAGCAGCAGAGTGACCGGTTCCTGGGCTTCGGCCTTGGCTCCAGGAAGCAGGGCGACCACCTGCTGGTCGACCTGGAACTGCGGCTCGTCGACGACCTGGCCGTCCACGGTGACCCAGCCGCCACCGATATAGAGTTCGGCCTCGCGACGGGAACAGCCCAACTGGGTGATAAGGCGTTTGGAGAGACGGGTGGTTTCAGACATGAGCGAGGCCGTGGTGCGAGGGAATGGAAAGCATTGTAACCGGCCGTGAAAGGATACGGTCGGCCAGAAAAAACAAAGCCCCGGGAAGGGGCTTTGTCGTTTGCGCGCGAACCTTAGACAGGCTCGGCCCAGAGATCGTACTCGTCGGCATCGACCACTCGGCAGCGCACCTTGTCGCCCGGCTTGAAGCCATGGTCGCCGTCGATGAACACGTTGCCGTCGATTTCCGGCGCATCGAAGAAGCTGCGGCCTACCGAGCCTTGCTCTTCGACTTCGTCGATCAGCACTTCGATCTCGCGGCCGATGCGCAGTTGCAGACGGGCGCTGCTGATGGCCTGCTGGTGGGCCATGAAGCGGTCCCAGCGGTCCTGCTTGATCTCGTCCGGGACTTCGTCCAGGCCCAGGTCATTGGCCGGCGCGCCTTCCACCGGCGAGTACTGGAAGCAGCCCACGCGGTCGAGCTGGGCTTCGGTGAGCCAGTCCAGCAGGTACTGGAAGTCTTCTTCGGTCTCTCCGGGGAAGCCGACGATGAAGGTGGAGCGGATGATCAGATCCGGGCACTGCTCGCGCCATTTCTTGATTCGCGCCAGTGTGCGGTCCTCGAAGGCCGGGCGCTTCATCGACTTCAGGACTTTCGGGCTGGCGTGCTGGAACGGGATATCCAGGTACGGCAGGATCTTGCCGGCGGCCATCAGCGGGATCACGTCGTCGACGTTCGGGTACGGGTAGACGTAGTGCAGGCGCACCCAGGCGCCGAGGCTGCTGAGGGCTTCGCACAGCTCGAGCATGCGGGTCTTGACCGGGCGACCGTTCCAGAAGTCGGTCTTGTACTTGACGTCGACGCCATAGGCGCTGGTGTCCTGGGAGATCACCAGGATCTCCTTGACCCCGGCCTTGACCAGGCGCTCGGCCTCGCTCAGCACTTCACCGACCGGGCGACTGACCAGCTTGCCGCGCATCGACGGGATGATGCAGAAGCTGCAGCTATGGTTGCAGCCTTCGGAAATCTTCAGGTAGGCGTAGTGGCGCGGGGTCAGCTTGACGCCTTGCGGCGGCACCAGGTCGATCAGCGGGTTGTGATCCTGGCGTGGCGGGACCACTTCATGCACGGCGCTGACCACTTGCTCGTACTGCTGCGGACCGGTCACAGCCAACACGCTCGGGTGCACGTCGCGGATATTGCCTTCCTCGACGCCCATGCAGCCGGTAACGATGACCTTGCCGTTTTCCTTGATCGCTTCGCCGATCACTTCCAGGGACTCGGCCTTGGCCGAGTCGATGAAGCCGCAGGTGTTGACCACCACCACGTCAGCGTCCTGATAGGTGGGCACGACTTCATAACCCTCCATGCGCAGCTGGGTGAGGATGCGTTCGGAGTCAACCAGAGCCTTCGGGCATCCGAGCGAGACGAATCCTACCTTTGGCGTGGTGGGGGTTGCGGTGGTGGACATGGCTAACCTCGGTGTAGAGGGGCTGCCGCGTACATGACGAAAGGCAGCCCTGCTGGGCGCTTCCAGGCGCCTCTGATCAAAAAGTGCGCAATTCTAGCGAGCGTTCGCCTGCTTGACCAGCAGAAAAACGACGAACGCTGCGCTATGCTTCGCCGCGTTGCGCCCTTGTCATTTTCCGACAGGGGCGACGAGGTTCGGCCGACGACAAAAATCATAGCGTCTGGCACGAGATTCACCGGTTTCCGGTTCTTATTGCGGGAGTGGTTGATGGGTCAGGCAAGCAGTGAAGCCGCTGCGGGGCATGGGGCGACCAAGTCGTTGGGCCTGCTGGTGGCAGCTGTCGGGGTGGTCTACGGCGATATCGGGACCAGCCCCTTGTATACCCTCAAGGAAGTCTTTACCGGCGGTTATGGGGTGCCGGTCAACCATGATGGTGTGTTGGGCATTCTTTCCCTGATCGCCTGGTCGCTGATCTGGGTGGTGTCGATCAAGTATGTGACCTTCATCCTGCGCGCCGACAACCAGGGCGAGGGTGGGATCATGGCACTGACGGCCCTGGCGACGCGGGCTTCGGCTTCGCGGCCGAAGCTCAGGGCGATGATGGTGGTCTGTGGCCTGATCGGTGCCGCGCTGTTCTACGGCGACAGCATGATCACCCCGGCGGTTTCGGTGCTGTCGGCGGTGGAGGGGATGGAGCTGGCCTTCGACGGTATCGATCACTGGGTGGTACCCATCGCCCTGGTCGTGCTGGTGGCGCTGTTCCTGGTGCAGAAGCACGGGACGGCGAAGATCGGCATCCTGTTCGGCCCGGTCATGGTCGCCTGGTTCGTGGTGCTCGGGCTGCTGGGGCTGCATGGCATTTCCCAATCGCCGGAAGTCTTGCATGCGTTCAATCCGGTGTGGGCGGTGCGTTTCTTTATCGTCCATCCGGGCATGGGCGTGGCGATCCTCGGCGCAGTGGTGCTGGCGCTGACCGGTGCCGAAGCGCTGTACGCCGACATGGGCCACTTCGGGCGCAAGCCCATTGCCCGCGCCTGGTTCGCCCTGGTGCTGCCGGCGCTGGTGCTCAACTACTTCGGTCAGGGCGCCTTGCTGCTGCAGAACCCTGATGCCGCGCGCAACCCGTTCTACCTGCTGGCGCCGAGCTGGGCGCTGCTGCCGCTGATCGGCCTGGCCACCCTGGCCACAGTGATCGCTTCCCAGGCGGTGATTTCCGGGGCCTTCTCCCTGACCCGCCAGGCCATCCAGCTCGGTTACATCCCGCGCATGCAGATCCAGCACACCTCCAGCGATGAGCAAGGGCAGATCTATATCGGCGCGGTGAACTGGTCGCTGATGGTGGCGGTGGTGCTGCTGGTGATCGGTTTCGAGTCTTCCAGTGCCCTGGCTGCGGCCTACGGCGTGGCGGTGACCGGCACCATGCTGATGACCACCCTGCTGGTCTCCACGGTCATGCTGCTGTTGTGGAAATGGCCGCCGGTACTGGCGGTGCCGATCCTCATTGGTTTCCTGCTGGTGGACGGCCTGTTCTTCGCCGCCAACCTGCCCAAGGTGGTTCAGGGCGGTGCCTTCCCGGTGCTGGCGGGGGCAGTGTTGTTGCTGCTGATGAGTACCTGGAAACGCGGCAAGCAGATCCTTGTCGAGCGCATCGACGAAGGCGCGCTGCCGCTGCCGGTGTTTATTGGCAGTATCCGCGTGCAGCCGCCGCACCGGGTCGAAGGCACTGCGGTGTTCCTCACCGCGCGTGCGGATGCCGTGCCCCATGCGCTGTTGCACAACCTGCTGCATAACCAGGTCCTGCATAGTCAGGTGGTGCTGTTGACGGTGGTCAGCGAAGACCGTCCGCGGGTGCCGGAGCATGAGCGCTTCGAGGTCGAGGCCTATGGCGACGGATTCTTCCGGGTGCTGTTGCACTTCGGCTTCATGGACGAGCCAGACGTGCCGGCGGCGCTGAAGCTGTGTCATCTGGACGATCTGGACTTCAGTCCGATGCGCACCACCTATTTCCTCAGCCGAGAGACGGTGATTGCATCGAGGCTGGAGGGGATGGCGCGGTGGCGGGGCAACCTGTTCGCGTTCCTGCTGAAGAATGCCAACGGCAATCTGCGCTTCTTCAACCTGCCGCTGAACCGGGTGATCGAGCTGGGGACCCAGGTCGAGATCTGAGGTGCTTTCGGGGCCTGCCTTGCAGGCCTTTCGCCGGCAATGCCGGCTCCCACAAGGTCCGCGTACACCGCAAAAACTGTGGGAGCTGGCGTTGCCAGCGATGGGGCTTCAGCCGGACATCAATTCTGCTCAGCCACGCTGGTCTTTCCCTGGCGGCTTTCGATCTCGCCAATCAGCTTGCGTGCCAGCGCCGGGTAGTTCTCGTCGAAGTGGTGACCGCCCGGCAGCTTGAGCTTCTCACCCACCGCGGTGTTCTCGGTGCAGCCGCTTTCATCGGTCTCTTCCACGCCATATACGCAGAGCACCTTGGCCGCCGGCATCCTGGCCATTTCCGGACCGGTCGGGGCCTCCTTGCCTTCCTGGCCGAGCCAGCCTTCCACTTCGATCTCGAAACTGCCGCTGCGGGCGAAGGCCAGCAGGATCACTGCGTCGATACGCTTCTGGTCCTCTTCCGGCAGGCGGTTGTAGATCGCCGGCAGGACGTCTGCGCCGAAGGAGTAGCCGGTCAGCACGAAGCGTTTGGTGCCCCATTTCTGCCGGTAGTGCTGCATCAGCTCGGACAGGTCGACGGCGCTCTGTTCCGGGGTCTTGTGCTGCCAGTAGTAGCGCAAGGTGTCGATGCCCACCACCGGGTAGCCGAGCTTGGCCATTTCCCCGGCGACATCGCGGTCGAGGTCACGCCAGCCGCCGTCTCCGGAGAGGAACAGGGTCACGGTGTCGGTGGTTTGCCCGGCCGGAACTTCCACCACCGGAATGCTCATGGCATTGCCGTCTTCGCCGACCAGGGCGTGGGTGAGTTGGGCCTTGAGCACCTGTGGCAGGTGCACGTCGTAGTCGGAGATGCTGGTTTCGGCGTTGGCCTGGTCGCGGACGAAAGCGGCGCTGGCGTCATCCGGGTTGTCGTTCCAGGCGACGTTCCAGTGCCCATGGGGTGCCGACTTGGCGACCGGAATGGTGCAGCCCGGACGTTCCAGGTTGAAGTCCACGGAAATCGCCAGGGCCTTGTCGTCCTTCTGCCCGGCCAGCCAGTCCCAGGCCAGGTTGGCGCCCGGGCCGATACCGGCGACCAGGGTCGGTGCACCCTTGAGCTGCTGGGTGGCCAGTTGCACGGCTTGCTGCTGACGGTTGCAGTCGCCGATCGGCAGGGTGACCTGGACCAGTTGCGCTTCACCGCTCTGGCTCAGGTCAAGCAGTTGCTTGTCGCTGAGCAGTTGGTCGGGCAGCGAGGCGATCAGCACCCGGGCCTTGGCGTCGGTGCCGGGGGTAGCGCGTGTCAGGCTGCTGCCATCGCTGAGGGTGATCTGCTCCAGATGGGCCTCGGGGGCGGGACGGGTCCACCACCAGAAGCTTGCCGCTGCTGCCAGCAGCGCCGCGATCAGCGCGCCGAGCAGGTAATACCAGTAACGTCGAATCATCAGCGTTTCACCAATCCTGTAAGACCGCCCGCGATCAGGGCGGCGGTATCGGCCAGTGCGACCAGCGGATCGAGTCCGGCGGGGACGGCCATGTAACGGGGTTCCCAGTCTGGCTGGAACTTGTCTTTGAAGCGGCGCAGGCCCTGGAAGTTGTAGAGCTGTTCGCCGCGCTGGAACACCATCGAACCCAGGCGCTGGGTCAGTGGCGCGCCGCGCCGCGGCTGCAGGCCCGACAGGGGCACCATGCCAAGGCTGAAGCGGGCATATCCATGCTGTTTATAGTGTTGGATCAGGCCGATCATCATGAATTCCATGGTCAGCTTCGGCGCCTCCGGATGGGCGCGCATCAAGTCGAGACTGGCCAGTTCGCGACTGTGGGTTTCCAGCAGGTTGGCAAAGGCCACCGGTTGGCCCTGGAAGCGGATCAGGGCGATGCGGAAGTGTTGCAGGTAGTCCTCGCTGAAGCGACCGAGGGAGAAGCCCTTCTCGCGGACGTTCTTGCCGGTGAGCCAGGCGTCGGAAATGACCTTCAGCTCTTCCAGCGGTGCCTGACCGGGTTCGTGGATCTCCAGGCTCAGGCCGTCGCGTCCGCCACGGTTCCAGGTGTAGCGCAGGTCCTTCATCTCCTTGCCCTTGGCTTCCAGGTCGAAGCGCAGCAGGTTGACCCGCGCCTCTTCCCCCAGCTTGATCGCGGTCAGGCCGATGTCCATGTAGAACGGCAGGTTCTCGGCGCGCACCTGGTAGAACACCGGGCGGGCATGATGGACGTCGCAGAGGTCGCGGAACTGCCAGATCATCTCGGCGCGGCGCTGGGCCGGGCCGATCGGGTCGTACAGCGCCACCAGGCTGCGGCCGCGACGCGCGTACATCAGGAAGGCATCGTCATTGGGGTGGAACAGCAGCGCCTTGTCGCCGGTCAGGGCCAGGCCGCCGTCCGGTTGGTCCGAGGCCAGCAGGATGCGGTTGGCGCGCTGCAGTTCCTCGGCAGTCGGCAGATGAATGATCGGGCGGGCGGTGCGCAGCAGCCAGGTCAGGGCCAGCACCACCAGCAGCACCGCGCTGCCCAAGGCCGAGCGCAGGCCGCGCGGGGCGTCGGCGTCGAGGGTGAACTGCCACCAGAGCTGATGGCTGTAGGGCACGTCCTGGTAGGCGAACAGCAACAGCCAGATCGACGCGCCGACCACGCAGGCGCTGGCCACCAGGTAAACCGGCGAGAACGGCAGTTCCAGCAGGCGGCTTGGGCGGTAGAAGGATCGGCGGAACAGGGCCAGCAAGCTCGCCGTGAAGATCATGATGCTGGCTTCTTCCCAGTCGAAGCCTTTGAGCAGGGAGAGCAGGGCGCCGACCAGCAGCAATATGGTGGTCAGCATCCAGGCGGCCGACAGGCGCCGGCGCAGGCCCTGGGCCAGCAGCAGGCAGAGTACGCCGATCAGGCTGGCGCCGAAGTGCGAGGCATCGATCAGGCGGTGCGGGATGAGGAAGCCAAGATGCTTGAGGCGGGTGTCGATTTCCGGAGTGGCGCCGGAAAACAGCAGGACCACACCGGAAAGAAACACCAGCACGGCCAGTACCGGGGCGGCCAGGCCGGAAGCGACCTTGATCGCCTGCTGGGCGAACAGGAAGCGCCGGGCTTCGCTGGCCAGCAGGATCACGCAGGCCACCAGCATCGGCAGCACTACATAGATGAGGCGATACAGCAGCAGGGCGGCGGCCAGCGGGGCAGCGCCCAACTGGTTGGCGAAGGCGGCCAGCAGGATCGCTTCGAACACGCCCACACCACCCGGCACATGGCTGAGTACGCCGGCCGCCAGGGCCAGCAGGTAGACCAGCAGGAAGGCGCCGAAGGGCGGGGCTTCGGGCAGCAGCAGGTAGAGCACGGTCGCGGCAGCCGCCACGTCCAGGGCAGTGATGGCCAATTGCAGCAGGGTCAGCCTGGCGCCAGGCAGGCGCAGGGTGCGGCGGCCGACCCGGGTGAGCAGGGCGTGGGCGAACGGTTGTTCGGGCAGGCGCCGGCGGTAAAGGCCGTAGGCCAGGGCGGCACTGAGCAGCAGCACGGCGATGGCGGTGCTGGCGAGCACGCTTTCCGGCAGGCGCAGCGCCACTGCGGCGGCTGGCAGGTTGCTCAGGGTTGCCAGGGCAGCTAGTGGCGGCAATGCGCAACCTAGCGAGAGGCTGGCGAACAGGGTCATGCGTGCGACTTCGGCGGCGCCGACGCCCTGGCGCGCATACAGGCGATAACGCACCGAGCCGCCGGACAACAACGACAGGCCAATTGCGTTGCCGATGGCAAAGGCACAGAAACCGCCCATCACCAGGCTGCCGGCCGGCAACTGAACGTCCGCGTAGCGACTGGCCGACCACTCGTAGCCGAGCAGGATCACAAAACCGACGATGGTCGCCAGCAAGGCCCCGCCCAGTGCGGGCAGGGGGATGCTCAAGATCTGATCATGCAGGGCGTAGATATCCAGCTCGCTGAGCAGGTGTCGGCAAGCGATCAGGGCTATCCCGAACAGCACCAGGGTCACGGCCAGGCCGATGGGTTGACGGTACTTGCTCAGCAGATCGAGCCAGCGCAGGCGGCCAGGCGCGATAGGGTGGGCGGCGGTAACGGGAATTTCGGTTTCAGCGGTTGGGCGCATCAATCACCTCGGGGACTGTGCGCGACAGGATGGGAGTATCCAGTCAATTTACCAATCCCTATGGAATAATAATGTCTGAATATTACTAGCGTTCAGGCGGATCCGTGCCGGTCATGATAGTTAAAGAATATTCACATTGCCCTTGGGGAAGAGGGCGGCGGGCGAGGTTTTTTGAGCGCAAACGAAAAAGGCCAATCTTTCGATTGGCCTTTTTCTGATCTGGTTGCGGGAGCCGGATTTGAACCGACGACCTTCGGGTTATGAGCCCGACGAGCTACCAGGCTGCTCCATCCCGCGTCTGATGGGTGCGCATTCTACAGCCTTGCTTCCAGCTGTCAATGCTTAATTATTGATTTTCTTGAAAAACCTGCAATTGCTCAAATCCGGCGCAAACGAAAAAGGCCAATCTTTCGATTGGCCTTTTTCTTGAATCTGGTTGCGGGAGCCGGATTTGAACCGACGACCTTCGGGTTATGAGCCCGACGAGCTACCAGGCTGCTCCATCCCGCGCCTGTGGGATCGAATTCTACAGGGACAGCTTTCCCTGTCAAGCCAAAACTCAAAAAAATCCTTTTTTCTTCAAATGGTTAGCATTCTCCCGCCTGGCGTAGGCGAGCTGGATGCCGCGGGCTTCAGGGGTTGCGCAGAGGTTTGATGCAGGCGCTGGAGCCGAGTGAGATACTGCGCGTACGACTTTTCTGCTTTTACGGTCATCCATGGGTCAGCGCAAAATCATTCATATCGACTGCGATTGCTTCTACGCGGCTATCGAGATGCGTGACGACCCGCGTCTGGCCGGGCGACCGTTGGCGGTGGGCGGCTCGGCGGAACGGCGTGGGGTGATTGCCACCTGCAACTACGAAGCCCGCGCCTTCGGCGTGCGTTCGGCGATGTCGTCGCGGCATGCTTTGGGGTTATGTCCCGACCTGTTGATCGTCAAGCCGCGGATGGATGCCTATAAAGAAGCATCGCGGGAAATCCACAACGTGTTCCGTGAATACACCGACCTGATCGAGCCGTTGTCGCTGGACGAGGCCTATCTGGATGTCACCGACAGCCAGCGTTGTTCCGGAAGCGGCACGCTGATCGCCCAGGATATCCGTCGCAAGATCTCCCAGCGCTTGCACATCACCGTGTCCGCCGGTGTCGCGCCCAACAAGTTTCTCGCCAAGATTGCCAGTGACTGGCGCAAGCCCAATGGCTGTTTCGTGATCACCCCGGCGGAGGTCGAGGATTTTGTCGCCGAGTTGCCGGTAAGCAAGCTGCATGGGGTGGGCAAGGTGACGGCAGACAAGCTGCATCGCCTGGGGATAGTGACCTGCCTCGATCTGCGGCACTGGGAGCGGCTGGCGCTGGTGCGGGAGTTCGGCGGCTTTGGCGAGCGTCTGTTCAACCTGGCCCGTGGCATCGATGAGCGTCCGGTGCAGAACGATAGCCGCCGTCAGTCCATCAGCGTGGAAAATACCTACGATCAGGATCTGCCGGACCTGGCCAGTTGCCTGGAAAAGCTCCCGGAGTTGCTCGAATCCCTCAACGGTCGCATGGAGCGCATCGACAGCAGCTACCGCCCTGGCAAGCCTTTCGTGAAGGTCAAATTCCACGATTTCAGCCAGACCACCCTGGAGCAGGCGGGGGCCGGGCGCGACCTGCACAGTTATCAGCAGCTGCTCAGCCAGGCGTTCGCCCGCGGTGGTCGCCCCGTGCGCTTGCTTGGTATCGGCGTGCGCTTGCACGATCTTCGCGGCGCTCATGAGCAATTGGAGCTGTTTCCTGCCTCCTGAAATGCAAAAAGCACCGGCGAACGGTGCTTTTCACGAGAAGAGGATGGCTTAGTGAGCCGCAGGATCGGCAACCAGGCGGTTGGCGTCTTTCCTCAGTGACTGCAGGAATTCCTGTTGCAGCTCCGGATCGTTGCGGGTCAGCTCGATCAGGCTCTGCTCCAGTTCGCTGGCTTCTTCTTCCAGGCCCAGGTCCGACAGGCGCTTGACCCGGTGTACCCACTGGTTGACGTCGTCGTCCTCAAGGTCGTCGAAAATCAGGTCGTGGGCTTCCACCAGCTTGCTACGCAGGGTACCGCTGACCAGCAGGCTGGCGTCGGCGCGTACCGAACTGTCTTCATCCGCCACCGACAGGTGCAGGGTGCCGATATGGGTCAGGTTCTGCTCGCTGAACGGACTGTCCAGCAGGTTCAGGCGCAGTACGCCGTTACGGTCGGTGGTCAGCTCGTTTACTGTCTTGCCGGCCTTGACCTCCACCGGGCGCTCGCTCCAGGGAACACTGCTGTATTCCTGGCGCTTGTCCTTCTGCACTTCCTCGATACCGGCCAGGTTCTGCTGGGCGCGGCCGTTGGACTGCGTATTCATGAACGGGTTGAGGCCGGCGAAGCCGTAACTGAGCCAGTCATGGGTCACGCTATCGGGCAAGGTGCCGAAGGCGAAGACATTCACCACGTTGGCACCGAGACCAGCGACCACCGCCACCGCGCCCAGCGGAATTTCGTAGATTTCCCGCCAGGGTTGGTAGGGCGTGTAGCGATCGTAGCGTCGGGTCACCTCGAATTCGGTGACTTCGAAGTGCTTCTGCTCATGGATGCGCACGCGGCGTTGCGGCAGCTCGAGTACCTTTGGCTCTCCGACATCGATCTGCAGGCTGTGCTCGAGCAGCTTTCGCTCGATGCGTTCCTCGTGCTCGCTGCGCTGGGACATCTGGTTGGCGCAGCCGCTGAGGAGCAGGGCACCGCACAAGGCGGTGCCCCCGAAGGTAAAGGTACTTCGCTTGAACATGGCTACTCTTGCGTTGGCTATCAGCGACGAATACGGGCTTGCAGGAAGGATACGACGTCCGCCACGGGCAGGGCCTGGGCCTCGCTTTCGGTGCGGTGCTTGTATTCCAGTTTGCCTTCGGCCAGGCCGCGATCGCTGACGACGATGCGGTGTGGAATGCCGATCAGCTCCATGTCGGCGAACTTGATGCCGGGGCTGGTCTTCTTGTCACGGTCATCCAGCAGCACGTCGAAGCCGGCAGCGGTCAGTTCGGCGTACAGCTTGTCGGTGGCCGCACGGACTTCCTCGGTTTCGTAGCGCAGCGGTACCAGGGCGATATGGAATGGCGCCAGTGCGTCGCTCCAGATGATGCCCTTGTCGTCGTAGTTCTGCTCGATGGCAGCGGCGACCACGCGGGACACGCCAATGCCATAGCAGCCCATGGCCAGGGTGACCGGCTTGCCGTTCTCGCCCAGAACCTGGCACTTCAGCGCTTCGCTGTACTTGGTGCCGAGCTGGAAGATATGGCCGACTTCGATACCGCGCTTGATCTGCAGGGTGCCCTGGCCGTCCGGGCTAGGGTCGCCTTCGACCACGTTGCGCAGGTCGGCGACTTCCGGAACCGGCAGGTCGCGCTCCCAGTTCACGCCGAAGTAGTGCTTGTCGTCGATGTTGGCGCCGATGGCGAAGTCGCTCATCAGGGCTACCGAGCGGTCGATGATGCAGGTCAGCGGCAGGTTCAGCGGGCCAAGGGAGCCGGCGCCGGCACCGATGGCGGCACGCAGTTCTTCTTCGTTGGCCATGACCAGCGGCTCGGCGACCTGGGGCAGCTTGATCGCCTTGATTTCGTTGAGCTCGTGGTCACCGCGGACCACCAGCGCCACCAGCTTGCCTTTTTCGGCGCCGTGGACGATCAGGGTCTTGATGGTGCGCTCGATCGGCAGGTCGAAGCCTTCGACCAGGGCAGCAATGGTCTTGGTGTTCGGGGTGTCGACCAGGCGCAGGGATTCGGTCGGCGCAGGGCGCACGGTTTCCCGTGGGATCGCCTCGGCTTTCTCGATGTTGGCGGCGTAATCGGAGCTGTCGCTGAAGATCACATCGTCTTCACCGGACTCGGCCAGTACATGGAATTCGTGGGAGTAGCTGCCGCCGATGGAGCCGGTATCGGCCTGTACGGGGCGGAAGTTCAGGCCCAGGCGGGTGAACACGTTGCAGTACGCCTGGTGCATGCGGTCGTAGGTTTCCTGCAGGGAAGCCTGGTCGGCATGGAAGGAATAGGCGTCCTTCATGATGAATTCGCGACCGCGCATCAGGCCGAAGCGTGGGCGGATCTCGTCACGGAACTTGGTCTGGATCTGGTACATGTTCAGCGGCAGCTGCTTGTAGCTGCTCAGCTCGTTGCGGGCCAGATCGGTGATCACTTCCTCGTGGGTCGGGCCGACGCAGAATTCGCGCCCGTGACGGTCTTTCAGGCGCAGCAGCTCGGGGCCGTATTGCTCCCAGCGGCCGGATTCCTGCCACAGCTCTGCGGGCTGGATCGCCGGCATCAGCACTTCAAGGGCACCGGCGGCGTTCATTTCCTCGCGAACCACGGCTTCGACCTTGCGCATCACGCGCAGGCCCATCGGCAGCCAGGTGTACAGGCCGGAGGCGAGCTTGCGGATCATGCCGGCACGCAGCATGAGCTGGTGACTGATGACGACCGCGTCGGAAGGGGTTTCTTTTTGTGTGGCGAGCAAATATTGACTGGTGCGCATGATAGGCCGTTGTCGGTTGCTTAACTGAAATGACCCCGCATTGTACGGGGGGGAATCGGTGACGTATAGGACGCAGGAAACCTAATCCGTTGTAAGTGGATGACGCAAATAAAAAAGCCCGGCGAGGCCGGGCTTTTTCGTACTGAAGGTCCGTAGGCCGGTGGGCTTACAGGATGCTCAGTGGGTACTCGACGATCAGGCGCAGGTCGTTGTTGTCCGGGGCGTAGATATTTTCATAAGCATCGTTGGCGCGGTAGACGGCGTAGCGAACGCGCAGGGACAGGTCTTTGGCCGGGCCCTCCTGCAGAACGTACTTGGTCTCGAAGTTCCACTCGTGCTCTTTACCTTCGCCAGCGGTGGTTTCGATGTTGTCACCGTATACATAGCGAGTCATGAAGCTCAGGCCTGGCACGCCGTAGGAAGCCATGTTCAGGTCGTAACGAGCCTGCCAGGATTTCTCTTCCTGACCCACGAAGTCGGAGATCTGGATGGAGTTCGCCAGGAAGACGGTGCCGTTACCGTCTACACCGTAGTTGTAACCGGTGTCGCCACTGGAGCGCTGGTAGGCGAGGGTGAACTTGTGACCTTCCAGGCTGTAGGCGGCTGCGAGGCTCCAGATCTTGTTGTCCTGCTCGCCGTAGAGCGCCTGGCCCTGGTCTTTGGTGCGGTAGGCGTTGAAGTCGAGGTTCAGTGCCTGCTTGTCGTCGAACGGAACGGTCAGGTTCAGGTTGACGTATTGCTTCTTGAAGTAGTCGTCAACGTCCGACGCGGCGATAGTGCCGGTGAAGTTGTCGGTGAACGCGTAGGTAGCGCCAGCGATGTTGGCAGAGGTCAGACCCTTGGTGTTACGTCCGTTGATGCTGTCGCGACCCATGCCGGTCTGTGAGCTCAGGGCGGTGAAACGACCGAGGTCCAGTTGCAGGCCTTTGATCTCTTTGCTGGTGATCAGAGTGCCGGTGGCGACTTCTGGCAGCAGGCGGCTGTCATCGGTTGCGAACACCGGGCTTGTCGTGAACTGCTGGCCGTATTTCAGGACAGTGTCGGAGATGCGGAACTTGACCGCTCCACCGATCTTGCCCTGTGCTTTTTCCGGGTTGCCTTCGCTGTCGTTGCGGAACAGGCCGTTGCCCGAAGCGCCGCTGGTGCGACCCGAGCCGCCATCCAGTCGAACCGAGCCCATCGCCATGGCATCCACGCCTACGCCGACGGTGCCTTGGGTGAAGCCGGATTCGTAGGTGACCAGTTCGGAAACACCGGCGTCTTCGCGGTAGCCCTTGATGTCGCCTTTAACGTTCACGTTCGATGCACCGTGCTTGAAGTCACGGTTCATGTACATGGCACGGGTTTTCGCGGTCAAAGTACTATCTTCTACGAAGCCTTTGGACTCGTCCTGCGAGGACGCTACAGCCATTTGCGAGGTCCCGGCGGCTACGGCCAGGGCGATCATGCTCCACTTCATCACGCGCATCGTGATTTGCTCCTTTGGTTTTTAGGAAGATTACTGCTGCCCCACTGGTTTTTTTATTGGGGCTGCTCTTTCTTGTTTGAGTCGGCGGAAATGTATATCACGCTGACTGTCATTGGCGATACTTGCGATTTGAACCTTTCGGTAACTTTACGGTCGTGTCGCAAATAGTTATATCCATGTCGCAAATTACGGTCCGCGTAAGACGGATCGTACAACTCCAGCGCTGTTTCGGTCGGACCAGGGACTGCGGTTCACAACCTTAAGTCCTTGATGCCCAAACTCCTTGGTCGCCCGTGCAGCTGTTGTTATTTGTCACTCGTCACTTGCTTATGCAGGCGGCGTGCCGACCATGACAGGGAGCAATGCAACAAGCGTGCTCAAAGCAGGGGAGTGTTGACGAAATTTTCACTTTTTCCAGTCCTGAGCCGGAAAAGGTCCGGAAAACCGGGGGTGAAAGAACGCTCGGCTCTTTTGTCGATATTTTTCTGGAATAAGCAAAAATCCGACTTCAAAGTCAGGACGTTACCGCCGGAAGGCTCTGAGTGAGTAGTTTGCGGATACCTGGCGCTCTTTGCCGGGTCGTCGAGCGCCATTTTGGTGCGGAAAGTAGCATTTTGTTACCGAGGCCCGAAAACACGGGGTGAAACGCTTCGGCATGAGCAGCTTCAAGGCTGCTTTTGGGTGCTTCGCCGGTCCGTTCGTGCCCGATCCGGGTAACAGGAGTATCCTTCGTCGATGCGCCGCGCAGGCGGATTGCACTGAACGTTGAGGAGATTGCCCCGTGTTTGCTTTGGATTCGCGCCTTGAACAAGACACTTTCGCATTGGGAGACTTTCCTCTTTGCCGTCTATTACTTAGTAAGGATGCTAACTATCCATGGTTTATTCTGGTGCCGCGCCGTGCAGGCATCAGTGAAATATTTCAATTGGATGACAGCGACCGGCAGCAACTTTGGCAAGAAACCGATTTCCTGAGTAAAACGCTCAAGGATTGTTTTGCGGCCGACAAGATGAATGTCGCGGCACTGGGTAACGTGGTTAGCCAACTACATATGCATGTGATTGTCCGCCGGCATAACGATGCCGCATGGCCGGCGCCTGTGTGGGGGAATAAACCTGCAATCGAATACTCCGCTGATCAACTGAGTGAAGTGCGTCAGCGTATTGCCTCGGTAATGGGCGCTGATTTCCAGTTCGCGGAGGCTTGAATCATGACCCTCGAAGAACGAGTGATGGAGTTGGAAAGTCGCCTGGCTTTTCAGGATGACACGCTCCTCGCCCTGAATGATGTTATCGTCGAGCAGCAGCGGGTGGTCGAGCGCCTGCAATTGCAGATGGCGGCCTTGCTCAAGCGCTATGAAGAAGTGATGGGGCAATACGAGGCAAGCGAAGAAGAAGCGCCGCCGCCACATTACTGAAATTTCGCACATAAAAAAGCCGCGATAGCCCACAGGGCTTCGCGGCTTTTTTGTATTTCGCGATCAGCGGCGAGGCGCGGCGATCACGTCTTCGGCCTGCAGGCCCTTGTCACGGTTCATTACCGAGAACTCCACGCGCTGGCCTTCGACCAGTACCCGGTGGCCCTCGCCGCGAATGGCGCGGAAGTGCACGAAGATATCGTCGCCAGAGTCGCGGGAAATGAAGCCGAAGCCCTTGGAGGTGTTGAACCACTTGACCGTGCCGGTATCACGCTTGCCCATGTCGTAATGGGTGTTGCTGCTGGGGCGGGCCTTGGTCGGGGTCATGAAGCCGGCGCCAAGGTGCAGCACTGCGGCGAACAGCGCGGCTAGCAATGCGCCAAGGCTGCCCAGGTCGGGCAGTGCCAGCAGGGTCAGTGCCTGCAGGATCACTGCGAGCACCAGCAATACGCTGGCAGCGATCTGCAGGTACTGGCGGGCGCCTTTGTAGTACTGCGGAACGAGGGGGGCGAGGATCAGGTTGGCCAGGCCGAGGAGCGCCAGGTAGATGGCATCGGGTTGTTGCAGATAGGGCGTGGTATCGGCCTTGAGGCTGGGAATGAAGGACAGCAGCAAGGCAGCTGCGCCCGTCAGGAGGTGGACGATCTTGAACATGGTGGTTTGGCTCGCATCTTATTAGGCGGATCACAGGAAGAGCTGGGGTCACGGTGCACGGTGCAAGATAAAAGTGCAAAAGCGTGGCATTTCCAGCCTATGCGCCATGGCGCTGACGATCAGCCATGGCGGCACGGCGTCTATTTAACAGCAAAGCCCGGGGCTACTCAAATCAGTGGGCCGCCCGGTGCGCGAGGCCTGCAGCACTGTGTCGCGGGGGTGAGGCTGCATGTGGGGAAAACTCTTGATACAGTGAGGCCCGCACTTGTTGAGTCGAAAATCAGAGGAAGGAATTTTTACATGGCAATCGATATCGGAATCAGCCAAGAAGATCGCAAGTCCATTGCCGACGGCCTCTCCCGCCTGCTTGCGGACACCTATGTGCTCTACCTGAAGACGCACAACTTCCATTGGAACGTGACCGGTCCCAGCTTCCGTACCCTGCACCTGATGTTCGAAGAGCAGTACAACGAGCTGGCGCTGGCAGTGGACTCCATCGCCGAGCGCATCCGTGCGCTGGGCTTCCCGGCGCCTGGCACCTATGCCGAATACTCCCGCCTGGCTTCCATCAAGGAAACCGAGGGTGTGCCGAGCTCGGACGACATGATCAAATTCCTGGTCGAAGGTCAGGAAGCCGTGGTGCGCACCGCGCGCAGCCTGTTCCCATTGACCGACAAGGTCAGCGACGAGCCGACCGCCGACCTGCTGACCCAGCGTATGCAGGTTCACGAGAAAACCGCGTGGATGCTGCGCGTTCTCCTGGAAAACAAATGATGCGGCGCTGATCCGCCAGGATCAGCTGCAAGGCCCGGCTTCCAGCCCAGGAAGCCGGGCCTTTTTGTGTCTGCAATGCAGGTAATGCAGCCTCTGGAAGGGTTTTCACGGGTTATTCGGTAGGTCTCGTTTTGCTGATCGTTCCTACACCAAGAGTGCAGGCGTCCGCTGGTGCCGAAAGACTCATCGGCGCTTCATGACGGGGCATGCGCAGCGGCTTTGGCTGCGTTCCTTCCCCTGTCCTGATGTGTGGTGTTGCCATGTCCCGATTCCTGAATCAGAGCCAGCGCAGGCCTGGCGAGCAGCGCAGCATCGAAGTTGACCCGTTCGAGTCGGATTTCAACATGCAGCTTGCCCAGCCGCTGTCGCGCTCGGTGCGCCTGAATGGCTTCGCTACCTGCCTGCGCCTGGAAAACATCTATTGGGCGGTACTGGAGCGGATTGCCCAGGCCAATGGTTGTACGGTCAATTCGGTGCTGTCCCATGTCGATCGTGAAGTGCATCTGCGTCACGGTGGTGTAAAGAACTTCAGTGGCCTGGTGCGCGTTATCTGCGTGGTCTTCCTGCTGAACTCGGCTGGCGAGGCAGGCGACGGGGAGGGCGGTCCCGCTTGTTGACCGTTCGCGACAGAGGCCTTGCCGTGGGCTGCACAGCCCCGGCTAACCATATATAATCCCGCCTTTTACTGTGCGGTGCGGTCCGCGCAGGGCTCACCGAGATACGCCTCATGCCTCTGTACGACTATCAATGCGGTTCCTGCAGCCACCAGATGGAAGTCCTCCAGAAAATCAGCGCCGCGCCGCTGACCGACTGCCCGGCCTGCCAGCAGCCCGAACTGAAGAAGGTCCTGTCCGCCCCGGGCTTTCGCCTGAGCGGCAAAGGCTGGTACGAAACCGATTTCAAGACCGGTGCGAAAAAGAATCTGGCTGGCAGCGGCGACTGAGTTGAACTGTACTGCCCGGGTCTTGCACTATTGACCCTTTGCGGCCGACAAGGCCGTTTACCGAATTCACGAATGACGAGAAGCGAAACCACCATCATGATGCGCAGCCACTATTGCGGCCAACTGAACGAGAGCCTGGACGGTCAGGAAATCACCCTTTGCGGCTGGGTCCATCGTCGTCGCGACCACGGCGGGGTGATCTTCCTCGACATCCGTGACCGCGAAGGCATGGCCCAGGTCGTGTTCGACCCGGATCGCGCGGACAGCTTCGCCGCCGCTGATCGTGTGCGCAGCGAGTACGTGGTGAAGATCACCGGTCGCGTGCGCCTGCGTCCTGCCGGCGCGGTCAACCCAAACATGGCCTCCGGTGCCATCGAAGTCCTGGGTTACGAGCTGGAAGTGCTCAACGAAGCCGAAACCCCGCCGTTCCCGCTGAACGAATACTCCGACGTCGGCGAGGAAACCCGCCTGCGCTATCGCTTCATCGACCTGCGTCGCCCGGAAATGGCCGACAAGCTGCGCCTGCGTTCGCGCATCACCTCGAGCATCCGTCGCTTCCTCGACGAAAACGGCTTCCTCGACGTCGAAACCCCGATCCTGACCCGTGCCACTCCGGAAGGTGCCCGCGACTACCTGGTGCCAAGCCGTACCCACGCGGGCAGCTTCTTCGCCCTGCCGCAGTCGCCGCAGCTGTTCAAGCAGTTGCTGATGGTCGCCGGCTTCGACCGCTACTACCAGATCGCCAAATGCTTCCGCGATGAAGACCTGCGTGCCGATCGCCAGCCGGAATTCACCCAGATCGACATCGAGACCAGTTTCCTCGATGAATCCGAGATCATGGGCCTGACCGAAAGCATGATCCGCAAGCTGTTCAAGGAAGTCCTGGACCTGGAATTCGGCGAATTCCCGCACATGACCTTCGAAGAAGCCCAGCGTCGCTATGGTTCGGACAAGCCGGACCTGCGTATCCCGCTGGAACTGGTCGACGTCGCCGACCAACTGAAGGATGTCGATTTCAAGGTCTTCGCCGGCCCGGCCAACGATCCGAAGTGCCGCGTCACCGCCCTGCGCCTGCCAGGCGGCGCGAGCATGCCGCGCAGCAAGATCGACGAGTACACCAAGTTCGTCGGCATCTACGGTGCCAAGGGCCTGGCCTACATCAAGGTCAACGAGCGCGCCAAGGGTGTCGAAGGCCTGCAGTCGCCGATCGTCAAGAACATCCCTGAAGGCAACCTGAACGTGATCCTCGATCGCGTTGGTGCCGTCGATGGCGACATCGTCTTCTTCGGTGCCGACAAGGCCAAGATCGTCAGCGAAGCCCTGGGCGCGCTGCGTATCAAGCTGGGTGCCGACTTCAACCTGTACACCTGCGAGTGGGCGCCGATGTGGGTCGTCGACTTCCCAATGTTCGAGGAAAACGAAGACGGCAGCTTCACCGCACTGCACCACCCGTTCACCGCGCCGAAGTGCACTCCGGAAGAGCTGGAGGCCAACCCGGCCACTGCCCTGTCCCGCGCTTACGACATGGTCCTGAACGGCACCGAGCTGGGTGGCGGTTCGATCCGTATCCACCGCAAGGAAATGCAACAGGCGGTATTCCGCCTGCTGGGTATCGAGGCGGCGGAACAGGAAGAGAAGTTCGGCTTCCTGCTCGACGCCCTGAAGTTCGGCGCTCCGCCACACGGTGGCCTGGCCTTCGGTCTGGATCGCCTGGTCATGCTGATGACCGGCGCCCAGTCGATCCGTGAAGTGATCGCCTTCCCGAAAACCCAGAGCGCCGCGTGCGTCATGACCCAGGCTCCTGGCCTGGTCGATGCCAAGGCCCTGCGCGAGCTGCACATCCGTCTGCGCGAACAGCAGAAAGCTGAGTAAGCGGACCTGAAAGACGCATCCTCCGGGATGCGTCTTTGCTTTAAGGCACCCGATTTAGTTGTGCTTTCCCGCATCGAGCCGGGAAGGCGCGTGATTTTGTTTCAAGGATTTTTGGAGTCAGTTATGGCGGGCCATTCCAAGTGGGCGAACATCAAGCACCGCAAAGAGCGCCAGGATGCCAAGAGAGGCAAGATCTTCACCAAGTGGATTCGTGAGCTGACCGTCGCCGCCAAGCAGGGTGGCGGTGACCCGGCGTCCAACCCGCGGCTGCGTCTGGCGCTGGACAAGGCGCTGGGGGCGAACATGAGCCGCGACATCATCGACCGTGCCGTCGCCCGCGGTGCCGGCACCGCCGAAGCGGACAACGTCGAGGAGCTGAGCTACGAAGGTTACGGCCCGGGCGGCGTGGCGATCATGGTCGAGGCCATGACCGACAACCGCAACCGTACCGCCGCAGCCGTGCGTCACGCCTTCAGCAAGTGCGGTGGCAACCTTGGTACCGACGGTTCGGTGGCCTATCTGTTCGAGCGCAAGGGACAGATCAGCTTCGCCGAAGGCGTCGACGAAGACGCACTGATGGAAGCGGCCATGGAAGCCGACGCCGATGACGTGGTCAGCAATGACGACGGCTCCTTCGACGTGTTCACCTCCTTCGCCAGCTTCTATGCCGTGCGCAGCGCCCTGGAGGCCGCAGGCTTCAAGGCCGCCGACGCGGAAATCGTCATGCAGCCGACCACCAGCGCAGAGCTGGACCTGGATGGCGCGCAGAAGGTGCTGAAGCTGATCGACATGCTGGAAGACCTGGACGACGTGCAAAACGTCTATTCCAATGCTGAAATTCCTGACGAGGTCATGGAAAAGCTCGGTTGAGATCTTTCCGCGTTATCCGAGGCCGGTCCCGTCTTCAGGCGGGACCGGCTTTTCTCTTTGCAACACGGCGCGCTAGCGCGCCCTTTGTCGCGCAGGCGTTATGACTCTGATTCTTGGTATCGACCCAGGCTCGCGGATTACCGGTTACGGTGTGGTTCGCCACAACGGGCGCGGTTGCGAGTACGTGGCGTCGGGATGCATTCGTACCGGCAGCGGCGAGCTGCATGAGCGCTTGCAGATCGTTTTTCGTGGTGTCAGCGAGATCATCAGCCAGTACGGCCCCGTGACCATGGGTATCGAGCGGGTCTTCATGGCCCGCAACGCCGACTCGGCGCTCAAGCTCGGCCAGGCCCGCGGTGCGGCCATTGTCGCGGCGGCCGAGGCGGGGCTGGAAATCGCCGAGTACACGGCCAGCCAGGTCAAGCAGGCGGTGGCCGGCAGTGGTGGGGCCAACAAGGAGGCGGTGCAGATGATGGTGATGCACCTGCTCAAGCTGACCCAGAAGCCGCAGATCGACGCCTCCGACGCCCTGGCCATCGCCCTCTGTCATGCCCATACCCGCTCCAGCCTGGTGCCTCACGGCCTGGGCGTCGCGCGTAGTCGCAACGGGCGCCTGCGTCTCTGATAGCATCGCTGCTTTATATAGATGTGCCGGCCAGTCTCCAGCCGGTGCTCATGAGAAAGGACCTGAACGTGATTGGACGTTTGCGCGGCAACCTGGCTGAAAAGCAGCCGCCGCACCTGATTATCGACGTCAATGGGCTCGGCTACGAGCTGGAAGTGCCCATGACCACGCTGTACCGGTTGCCGAAGGTCGGGGAGACGGTCACCTTGCACACCCATCTGGTGGTGCGCGAGGATGCCCACCTGCTCTACGGTTTCTATGAAAAGCGCGAGCGCGAGCTGTTTCGTGAGTTGATCCGGCTCAATGGCGTCGGCCCCAAGCTGGCGCTGGCGCTGATGTCCGGGCTGGATGTCGACGAACTGGTACGTTGCGTCCAGGCGCAGGACACCTCGGCACTGGTCAAGGTACCCGGGGTCGGCAAGAAGACTGCCGAGCGTCTGCTGGTCGAATTGAAGGATCGTTTCAAGGCCTGGGAAACCGTGCCGAGCATGTTCCAGCTGGTACCGAATGGTCCTTCGCCGTTGCCGACGGTGTCCACTGCCGAGGCCGATGCGGTCAGTGCCCTGATTTCCCTGGGCTACAAACCGCAGGAGGCCAGTCGCGCGGTGGCCGCCGTCGATGCCAAGGGCCTGAGCAGCGAAGAGCTGATCCGGCGCAGCCTGAAAGGGATGATTTAAGTGATCGAAGCCGACCGTTTGATAACCGCTACCGGGCGCGACCGGGAGGAAGTCCAGGATCGCGCCATCCGTCCTCTGCGCTTGGCCGAGTACATTGGCCAGCCTGTCGTGCGCGAACAGATGGCCCTGTTCATCCAGGCGGCTCGTGGTCGTGGCGAGTCCCTTGACCACACTCTGATCTTCGGCCCGCCGGGGCTGGGCAAGACCACCCTGGCCAATATCATCGCCCAGGAAATGGGCGTGTCGATCAAGAGCACCTCGGGCCCGATCCTGGAGCGTCCCGGTGACCTGGCGGCGCTGCTGACCAATCTCGAACCTCATGACGTGTTGTTCATCGACGAGATCCATCGGCTCTCGCCGGTGGTCGAGGAGGTGCTGTACCCGGCCATGGAAGACTTCCAGCTCGACATCATGATCGGCGAAGGGCCGGCTGCGCGTTCGATCAAGCTTGATCTGCCACCCTTCACCCTGGTTGGGGCTACCACCCGGGCCGGCATGCTGACCAACCCGTTGCGTGACCGCTTCGGTATCGTCCAGCGTCTGGAGTTCTACAGCAACGCGGATCTGGCCACCATCGTCAGTCGTTCCGCCGGGATTCTTGGCCTGCCCATCGAAGATGAGGGGGCCTTCGAGATCGCCCGGCGCGCGCGCGGTACGCCGCGGATCGCCAACCGCTTGCTGCGGCGGGTGCGGGATTACGCCGAAGTACGCGGCAAGGGCGAGATCACCAAGGCTGTGGCGGACATGGCGTTGAACCTGCTGGATGTCGATGAACGTGGCTTCGACCACCAGGACCGGCGTCTGCTGCTGACCATGATCGAGAAGTTCGATGGCGGTCCGGTCGGCGTCGACAGCCTGGCTGCGGCGATCAGCGAGGAGCGGCATACCATCGAGGATGTGCTGGAGCCGTATCTGATCCAGCAGGGCTACATCATGCGTACGCCCCGTGGTCGAGTGGTGACCCGGCATGCCTACCTGCATTTCGGTCTGAACATTCCCAAACAGATGAATGAAGCATCTGGTAGCGATTTTTCCGATTCAAGCGATGAGTGACAGATTTATCTTGCGCTTTTGTGGTCCTAATCGCGGACCAAAGTCGACAGCGCTGGCAATACGACATAATCCGCAAAAACAGTTGGTTGCGCGGATTGGCAAGCTGAGGAGTTAGCACTAGAGTATGCGCGCGCAAAATGGGGTCGAGCCGTTCGCACATCGCTGTCGCGTCTATTACGAGGACACCGATGCGGGTGGCGTGGTGTATTACGTCAATTATCTGAAATTCATGGAGCGCGCCCGTACCGAGCGGCTGCGTGACCTGGGCTTCGCCCAGTCGGCGCTGGCGCAGCAGAACACCTTATTCGTGGTCCACTCCAGCGAAGCGCGCTACCACGCGCCGGCCCGCCTGGACGACGAATTGCGGGTGACCGCACAAGTGCTTGAATTGAATCGTGCCAGCCTGCGTTTCGTGCAGCAGGTCTGGCGCGAAAGTGATGCAACGCTGCTCTGCGAGGGGCAGTTCCTGGTGGCCTGTGTGCGCGCCGATACTTTCAAACCCCGGGCTATTCCCCCCGAGCTGCGAGCGGCCTTCATAGAGGCGGGCAGCCCGGGCATTCATACAAACGCAGGAGATTAAGCGTGGAAGCTAACGTCGTCGACCATACCTCCATGTGGAGCCTGGTCAGCAATGCCAGCATCGTGGTGCAGCTGGTAATGCTGGCACTGGTTGCCGCATCGGTGACTTCGTGGATCATGATTTTTCAGCGCAGCACCATGCTGCGCGCCGGTCGTCGTGCCCTGGACAGCTTCGAAGAGCGTTTCTGGTCGGGTATCGACCTGTCCAAGCTGTATCGCCAGGCGGGCAGCAACCCGGATCCGGACTCCGGTGTCGAGCAGGTGTTCCGTGCCGGTTTCAAGGAGTTCTCCCGTCTGCGTCAGCAACCGGGCGTCGATCCTGATGCGGTGATGGAAGGCGTCGGTCGCGCCATGCGCGTGGCCATCTCCCGCGAAGAAGAGAAGCTCGAGCAAAGCCTGCCGTTCCTCGCCACCGTCGGCTCCACCAGCCCGTACATCGGCCTGTTCGGTACCGTCTGGGGGATCATGAACTCCTTCCGTGGCCTGGCCACCGCGCAACAGGCCACCCTGGCCACCGTTGCCCCGGGTATCGCCGAGGCCCTGATCGCCACCGCGATCGGTCTGTTCGCCGCGATTCCGGCGGTCATCGCCTACAACCGTTTCTCTGCCCGCAGTGAAGTGCTGATCGGCCGTTACTACACGTTCGCCGACGAGTTCCAGGCCATCCTGCACCGCAAAGTGCACACCAGCGAAGAGTGATCAGGTAGAAACCCATGGCCCGAGTTCGCCAGAAACGCAAGCCGGTCGCCGAGATGAACGTGGTGCCCTACATCGACGTGATGTTGGTACTGCTGGTCATCTTCATGGTAACCGCACCGATGCTCAACCAGGGCGTGAAGGTCGACCTGCCGAAGGTTTCCAGCGAGGCCTTGCCGCAGGACAACAACGTCCAGATCCTTACCATTTCGATCAAGGCCGACAAGACCTACTACTGGAATCTTGGCAGCGAGGTCGACACCGACAAGCAGATGGACAAGGCCATGACCTTGCCGCAAATGACCGACGCGGTGACCAAGATCATCGCCGCCGGGCGTGACCAGGGCAAACAGACCCAGGTCTTCATCCGTGGCGACAAGGCCGTCGACTACGGCGCGGTCATGGGCGCCATGGGCGGGTTGCAGAAGGCTGGTGTCGGAAACGTTGGCCTGATTACCGAGGCGCCCTGATGCAACAGCGAGAGCCATCCGCCTCGGAAAGCTACTTCTGGCCCAGTGTCTGGGCCATTGCGCTGCACGTGCTGGTGTTCGGCATGCTGTTCGTCAGCTTTGCCTTCACACCTGAACTGCCGCCGGCCAAGCCCATTGTCCAGGCAACCCTGTACCAGCTGAAATCCAAGAGTCAGGCCACCACCCAGACCAATCAGAAGATTGCCGGGGAAGCGAAGAAGACCGCTTCGCGCCAGACCGAAGAAGAGCAGATGGAGCAGAAGAAGGTCGAGCAGCAGAAGCAGGAAGCCGTGAAGGCTGCGGAACAAAAGAAAGAAGAGGCTGCTCAAAAGGCCGAAGAAGCACGTGAGGCTGCGGAAGCGAAGAAAGCCGAGCAGGCCAAGGCTGCGGAAGAAGCCAAGAAAGCCGAAGCGGCGAAGAAAGCCGAAGAAGCGAAAAAGGCTGAAGAGAAGCAGCTCGCCGATATCGCCAAGAAGAAGGCCGAGGAGGAAGCCAAGAAAAAGGCTGAGGAAGAGGCCAAGAAGCAGGCGGCTGAAGAGGCGAAGAAACAAGCGGCCGAGGACGCCAAGAAGAAGGCTGCCGAGGACGCGAAGAAAAAAGCTGCCGCCGCCGAAGAGGCGAAGAAAAAGGCAGCTGAAGAAGCGAAGAAGAAAGCAGCAGCCGACGCAGCCAAGAAAAAGGCCACCGAAGCAGCACGCAAGGCGGCGGAAGACAAGAAGGCACAGGCCCTGGCCGAGCTGTTGTCCGACACCACCGAGCGCCAGCAGGCATTGGCGGACGAGCAGGGCGACCAGGTCGCCGGCGACTTCGACGACCTGATTCGTGCCCGTGCGGCCGAAGGCTGGGCGCGACCACCTTCAGCGCGCAAGAACATGACAGTGGTCCTGCAGATCAACATGTTGCCCGATGGCACCATCACCAACGTCAGCGTGGCACGCTCCAGTGGTGACGGTCCGTTCGACAGCTCCGCCGTGGCGGCAGTCAAGAACATCGGCCGGCTGATCGAAATGCAGGGTTTGAAACCGAGCGAATTCAATCCGTATCGTTCATTCAAGATGACATTCACACCTGAGGACCTAGCCTTGTGATTAACCTTCTTAGAGGACTGCTGGTCGTTCTCTGCTGTGCAGCAGGGATGGCCAACGCAGAAGAAAAGAACATCCTGGTGACCAGCGGCAGCGACCGGGCCACCCCGATCGCCGTGGTGCCGTTCGGTCTGCAGGGCGGTAGCGTCCTGCCCGAGGACATGGCCGATATCATCGGCAATGACCTGCGCAACTCGGGCTACTACTCGCCGATTCCGCGCCAGAACATGATCAGCCAGCCGAGCCAGGCCAGCGAAGTGATCTTCCGTGACTGGAAGGCGCTGGGTGCCCAGTACGTGATGGTCGGCAGCATCGTGCCATCCGGCGGTCGCCTGCAGGTGCAGTACGCACTCTTCAACGTCGCCACCGAGCAGCAGGTGCTGACCGGCAGCGTCTCGGGCAGCGTCGACCAGTTGCGCGACATGTCCCACTACATTGCCGACCAGTCGTTCGAGAAGCTCACCGGCATCAAGGGCGCGTTCTCCACCCGCATGCTCTACGTGACGGCCGAACGTTTCTCCGCCAACAGCACTCGTTACACTTTGCAACGTTCCGACTATGACGGTGCTCGTGCAGTGACCCTGCTGCAATCCCGCGAGCCTATCCTGTCGCCACGCTTCGCTCCGGACGGCAAGCGCATTGCCTACGTGTCCTTCGAGCAGCGTCGCCCGCGTATCTTCGTCCAGCACATCGATACTGGTCGCCGTGAGCAGATCACCAACTTCGAAGGCCTCAACGGTGCTCCAGCCTGGTCGCCGGATGGCAATCGCCTGGCGTTCGTGCTGTCGCGCGATGGCAACCCGGAGATCTACGTGATGGACATGGGCTCGCGCCAGATGACCCGCGTGACCAACAGCCCGGCCATCGATACCGAGCCGTTCTTCGGCAAGGACGGTTCGACCCTGTACTTCACCTCGGACCGTGGCGGCAAGCCGCAGATCTACAAGACCAGCATCGGCAGCGGCGGCGCCGAGCGCGTGACTTTCGTCGGCAACTACAACGCCAACCCGAAACTGTCCGCGGATGAAAAGACCCTGGTGATGATTCACCGCCAGGAAGGTTTCACCAACTTCAAAGTGGCTGCACAAGATCTGCAACGTGGCAGTGTAAAGATTCTCTCCGATACCAACCTCGATGAGTCTCCCACTGTTGCGCCAAACGGCACCATGCTAATCTACGCCACCCGCCAGCAGGGCCGGGGAGTCTTGATGCTCGTCTCTCTCAACGGACGCGTGAGGCTCCCGCTTCC
>Ga0222427_100775_pt1 | contig 28962 bp, 23 predicted proteins | sample 2B20Ametagenome_FD_182890 | JGI IMG/M metagenome (GOLD analysis project Ga0222427, IMG submission 182890) | Enriched microbial communities from leaf-cutter ant dump, University of Wisconsin, Madison, United States - 2B20A (version 2) | ecosystem: Environmental > Terrestrial > Nest > Insects nest...
TTTTTCGGGGGGGGGGCGGGGGGGGGGGGGGAAGGGGGCTTTCTGCTAAACGTTCAATAGCAGGAACTCACGTTCCCATGGGCTGATGGTCCGCATGAAGGTTTCGTATTCATGCAGCTTGACGCGCGTATAGGCGGTCACAAACTGCGGCCCCAGTATATCGATAATCGGCTGGGCGCGTTCCAGCTTGATGATCGCCTGAACCAGCGAATAGGGCAGGTCGCCTTGCGGCAGGGTGGCGGCGTCCTTATCGACCGGATCGGCCGGCGTCATCTTGTCGATCATGCCGAGATAGCCGGAGGCCAGCACCGCGGCGATGGCCAGGTACGGATTGGCGTCGGACGATGGAATCCGGTTTTCCAGACGGCGGTTGGCGGGGTCCGAGGGCGGCACGCGCAGGCCGGCGGTGCGGTTATCATAGCCCCATTGCGTATTGACCGGCGCGCCGGACCCCTTGGCGAGGCGGCGGTAGGAGTTGACATAGGGCGCCAGCAGCGAGGTGATGGCCGGCATGTATTTCTGCTGGCCGGCGATGAAGTGGAAGAAGGCCGGGGTCGGTTCGCCGGTTTCCGGGTTGGAGAACAGGTTCTGGCCGGTTTTCGCATCAACGATCGACTGGTGGATGTGCATGGCCGACCCCGGTTCATTGGCCATCGGCTTGGCCATGAAGGTGGCGTAGATATCGTGTTCCAGAGAGGTTTCCTTGATGGTGCGCTTGAACATCAGCACCTGATCGGCCAGTTCGAGCGGGTCGCCATGGCGCAGGTTGATCTCCATCTGCGCCACACCGGATTCGTGGATCAGGGTGTCGATTTCCAGCCCCTGGCTTTCGGAATATTCATACATATCCTCAAACAGCGCATCGAACTCATTGACCGCCGAAATCGAATACCCCTGGCGGCCGGTTTCGGGCCGTCCGGAACGGCCCACCGGCGGTTTCAGCGGATAGTCGGGATCGGTATTTTTTTCGACAAGATAGAATTCCAGTTCCGGTGCGATGACCGGTTTCCAGCCCCTGGCCTCGTAAAAACCGAGCACGCGGCGCAGCACCTGGCGCGGGCTTTCCTCGACCGGGCGGCCATCGGGATGAAAGGCGTCATGGATGACCTGCGCGGTCGGGTCATGCGCCCACGGCACGGCGGCGAGGGTGCGGAAATCGGGGCGCAGGAAGATATCGGTATCGGACTGCACCGTGCCGACCACGCCTTCGAGATCGGGATAGTCGCCGGTGATCGTCTGGTAAAATACCGCCAGCGGCAGGTTCATATAGGGTGTGTTGAGGAACTTTTTCGACGGCATGATCTTGCCGCGCGCCACGCCGGCGAGGTCGGGCACCATGCACTCGATTTCCTCGATATTCTGACTGGCCAGCCAGGCGGTGGCCTCTTCCAGGTCCTGGGCGCCGCGTTTCGCAAACACGATCTTGCGCTTGTTCTTGGACTTCATATAGCTGTCGTGGGACATTGTGAATCGTCTTTATGGCTTATTGGTCAATCGGGATCAGACACCAGCCAGAGCGCATTTGGAAATGACAAATACGCGACGAAGGTCCACAGCCGGAAATACGGCCGCCGGGGTATTCTGATGAATTGTGATCACAATATGCCGGAATTTTTGACCTGGCAAGGGGTGTTCACGCAGGGGTGAGGGCAATTGTGAAGCGCATGGGGTTGACCGGGTATGCGATGCCCTGTTGACTCGAAGGGCATAGGGGCCGGGCAAATACAAAAAGCAAAGGTTCCTTCATGCTTGATCTGCCGAATGGCGTACGCCTGAGTCTTATTGCCGTTACCGCCGCCATCGCAGGTGCTGTGGCCGGACGCTTGCTGATGAGTCTGGCGAAATGGCTGGCCAGGCGTGAGCCGAAAATCTTTGGCCACGTCAATCTCGTCCGGCTGGCGACCCCGCTCTATATCGTCCTGCCGGTACTGTCGGCCTTCATCGCGCTGCGCATGGCGGCGCCGGAAATCATGGCGGCGCCTGTCTTTTCCGGCATCGTCAAGGTGGCCAGCGTGGCCTTGCTGTACTGGCTGGTCATGCGGATCATCGATATCGTCTCGATCGCCGTTTCCCGGCGTTACGATATGTCGGTGGCCGATAATCTGCGCGCGCGGCGTGTCCGCACCCAGATCACGGTGATCAAGAGCATCGCCAATGTCATCGTTTTCCTGCTGGCGCTTTCGACGGTCTTCCTGATGTTCGATACCCTGCGCGGCCTGGGCGTCAGCCTGCTGGCCTCGGCCGGCGTGGCGGGACTGGCGATCGGTTTCGCGGCGCAGAAAACCCTGGGCAACCTGCTGGCCGGCATCCAGATCGCCTTCACCCAACCGATCCGGCTGGAAGACGCCGTGGTGGTGGAAAACGAATGGGGCTGGGTGGAGGAAATCACGCTGACCTATGTGGTGATCCGGTTATGGGACTGGCGGCGGCTGGTCCTGCCGATCAGCTATTTCATCGAGAAGCCCATCCAGAACTGGACCCGGACCTCGGCCAGCCTGATCGGCACGGTCGAGCTGTTCGCGGATTACACCCTGCCGATCGATCCGCTGCGCGAACGGCTTGTGGCCTTGCTGGCGACCACCGACCTGTGGGATAAGCGGGTTCAGGTCGTGCAGGTGACCGATTGCGACAAGGATGTCATCAAGGTGCGCATCCTGGTTAGCGCCGTCAACTCGCCGACCGCCTTCGACCTGCGCTGCCTCGTCCGCGAGCAGATGATCCGCTTTATTCAGGAAACCTATCCGCAATGCCTGCCCAAAACCCGCGCCGCGCTCGAAAATTCACATGATAATCGAGATCGACGATCCGCGGGACCCGCGCCTTACCCTGTATCGTGATGTAAAGGACCGCGATCTCACGGGGCGCGAAGGGCTTTTCATGGCTGAGGGCAAGGTGGTTCTGGAACGGCTGTTTTCATCGAAGCTGGCCCAGACGGTCAGTGTCCTGACAACGCCGGAGCGGCTGGCCGGACTGGCGCATCTGCCCGACGCGCCGGTTTATGTCGTGGCGCAGGCGGTAATGGATGCGGTGGCCGGTTTTCCCATCCATCGCGGTTATCTGGCGCTGGGCCGTTATGCGCCGCCCATGTCGCTTGAAGAGGCGGTTGCCGGTGAACGTGCGCGCGTGCTGGTGCTGTCCGGCATCGCCAATACCGACAATATGGGCGGCCTGATGCGCAATGCGGCGGCCTTTGGTGTCGATGCGGTGGTGCTGGATTCGACCTGCTGTGACCCATTGTATCGCAAAGCGATCCGCGTCAGTGTCGGCGGCGTGCTGGAGGTGCCGCATTACCGCGTCGGTGATCTGATCGGCACCTTGCGGCGGCTGGACCTGACGCCCTATGCGCTTAGCCCTTCCGGCACTATGGCGCTTGATCAGGTGCGGCGGGCGGCGCGGGCGGCCCTGCTATTCGGTGCCGAAGGGCCGGGACTTTCCGATGACATCATGGCCGCCTGCACCACGGTGCGCATTGACATGCACGGCGGTTTCGACAGTCTCAATGTGGCGACCACCTCAGGGATCGTGCTCTATCGCATGTGTCTATAACCTGACGATCTGACCATCGGCATCTGCGCTCTGGTAAATGGCCTGGATCAGACGAATATCGCGCAGGCCCATTTCGCCGGGCGTCAGGTGCGGCTGGTTGGCGGCGGCGGCCGTACAGAAGGCGTCGATCTGGGCGCTGAACTGGACCGCCGGATTGCCGGCGCGCAGTGCCACCGGCGTCAGGTCGGCGTGCTGCATCGTCATGTTGATCTGGTTATAATCGGAGGTCGGGTCCATGCTGAGGCTGCCTTGGGCGCCAAAGAAGCACTGGCGGGTGGCGTATGTCCAGCAATAGGATGAGGCGCCTTGCGCGCTGATGCCCGAAGGAAAACGCAGGCGCCACTCGACGCCGCCTTCGACCTCCGTGAAGCGCGGATCATTGGCGGGCGTCGAATAAACGGCGGTGACGGAGACCGGTGCTTCATCGATGGCCCAGAGGGCCGCATTCAACGCATAGATGCCGATATCATACATCGAGCCGCCGCCGGCCAGGGCCTTTTGCAGGCGCCATTTGTGCGGCGGATAGTCCGGATTGGCGACAAATCCCGCTTCGCCGGAAAAGTAGCGCAGGTTGCCGATTTCACCGGCGCGCAGGCGTTTGATGGCATCGACATTGTTCGGCTCGAAATGGACGCGGTAAGCGATGCCGAGCTGGCGGTTGGCGGTCTTGGCGGCGGCGATCATGGCTTCGCATTCGGCGACAGTGGAGGCCATCGGCTTTTCGCACAGGACATGCTTGCCGGCCCTGAGGGCGCGGATGGCGTATTCGGCATGAAGCGCTACCGGCAGGGCGATATAGACGCAGTCGATGTCTTGGTCGTCGGCGATGCGGTCGAAATTGCTGTAATCGTAGAATTTGCTGACGCCATAGCGGGCGCCAAGATCGCGGGCCTTGTCGGGGCTGCCGGACACAAAGGCAGTCATTCGGGCATGGCTGGAAGCGACGAAGCCCGGTATCATCTGGCCGACGGCAAAGCTGCCGAGGCCGACCACGGCCCAGCGCATCCGCTCTTTCGGCGGATCGGGCAGATTGAATTTTCCGGCCAGAGGCTGGCCTTGCGCCAAAGACGTGACGTGTGGCGTGGCCGCACCGGCAGCGGAGGCGGCCAGCGGCAACGCGCCGGCGCCGACCAGAAGGCGGCGGCGATCAATTTTGAACCCGGTCATGGCCGGACCTCCTCTATTTATCAGGATCGGAAGCGGTAAAGGGCGAGCAGCAGGGTTTGCCGATGGCGTGGAATTCCATGATCTCGGCGCGGGTGCCGTCCGGATCGATCAGGTTGAGCTGCCATTTGGCGTCGAGGCCGATCTTGGGCGTGCCGTCCTGGTCCTTCAGGCGCTCGCCGTTCCACAGCACGGTATAGGTGTCGCGGGTATTGGGGACTCCAAGCGAAAAGTGGTTGAGCACACCGGCGGTTTGCTGGCTCATATCGGCGGGAATACCGGTGGTTTCCGGCCCGTCCACCAGCATGTATTCCAGCCAGTCGGTGCCATCGGGCGTCTGCTGGCTGACCCAGGACGGCTGATCTGTCTTGGCGCCGCCGAACCAGTAGGGGCGGAAGCCGAGGATATCGCGGTAGAAAGCGTCCTCGCGCGACCGGTCATGGACGATGAGGCCGACATGGATGATGTGGCTCGACAAGGGATTGAGCGGCACATCGGCCAGGGCGGCCGGCGCCTGCACGAACTCGACGCGGGTGCCTTCCGGATCGCTGACGGCAAACCACAGGCTGTCATCGCTGCCTTTGGTAATCTTCGCTGGCACGGCTATCTTGCGGCTGGCCAGGTATTTGCGCAGACCTTCGGCATCAGGGGTGGCGAAGGCAATATGGTCGAGCCGGTTCTTCGAGACGCCGGCCGGCAACGGCAGGATTTCAACAAATTGCGCCGGTGAAAAATAATAGCGCGTGCCGCCGGGATTTTCCGGATCGCTGCCTTTGACGGCGCCGAGGTCGTGGGCATAGAACGCCTCGCTCTTGCCGGCGTCGGCGGCATAAAGGGAAATATGGGAAATGCCGGTGATTGGCGGGCGTGTCGGCGCGGCGGCCAAGGCGGGCGTGGCCGATACCAGGCACGGGATCAGGCAGGTCAGGGCCTTCATGTGCATTTCCTCATTATTATATGTTAGCGCTCACACTAGCACGTAATCGTAATTAGGAAAGATCAGACTCTGACTTTGGCCGGGTGGCGGCCGGCATCGCCGAAGATACGCAGGTAGCGGGCGATCTCCGCCGGATCGCCCGTCGCTTTTTCGGGATTATCCGACAGCTTGACCGCCGGATGGCCACCCGCCTCCGTCACCTTGCAGACCAGGGAAATGGCGTTGAGGCTGTTGCCGCCGAACGGGGCGCAGTCGCGGAAGTCGTTGGTCAGGTTGGTGCCCCAGCCGAAACTCATCCGCACTTGGCCGTGGAAGCGGCGATAGGTGGCCTCGATAGTGTCCACGTCCATGCCGTCGGAAAAGATCAGCAGCTTCGATTTCGGATCGACGCCCTTCGATTGCCACCAGCGGATGATCTGCTCGCCGGCCTCGATCGGCGGGGCGCTGTCCGGGCGGAAGCCGGTCCAGTCGGCCAGCCAGTCCGGGGCGCGTTCCAGGAAGGCGGTAGTGCCGAAGGCGTCGGGCAGGGCGATGAGCAGATTGCCGTCGTAATGGGCGCGCCAGTCTTCGAGCACGCGATAGGGCGCCGAAGCGACTTCGGCATCGTTACCGGCCAGAGCCGCCAATACCATCGGCAGTTCGTGGGCATTGGTGCCGATGGCTTCCAGGTCGTTATCCATGGCCAGCAACACGTTCGAGGTGCCGATAAAGCGCTTGCCGAGGCCCTCTTTCAGCGCTTCGACGCACCAGCGCTGCCACAGGAAGGAATGACGGCGGCGGGTGCCGAAGTCGGATATCACCAGATCGGGCAGGGCTTGCAGGCGCTCGACCTTGCCCCACAGTTTCGCCTTGGCGCGGGCATAGAGCACATCGAGCGCGAACCGGCCCTGGCCACGCATGGCGGCGCGCGAGCGCAGTTCGTTGATGATGGTCAGGGCCGGGATTTCCCACAGGGTGGTATGCGTCCACGGGCCATGAAAATGCAGTTCATATTGGCCGTCGCGCTGGTTCAGTTCGTATTCGGGAAGCTGGAAATCCTTCAGCCAGGCGATGAAGTCCGGGCTGAACATCTGGGTCTTGCCGTAGAAGGTGTTGCCGGCCAGCCAGATCAGTTCCTTGGGCGTAAAGCGGATCGTGCGGGCGTGATCGAGCTGGGCGCGCAGTTCGGCCTCGTCGATCTCGTCGGCCAGACGGACACTGTGGCTGCGGTTGATCAGGCCAAAGGTCACCGGCACCTGTGGATAGAGGTGCCGGATCATCTGTACCATCAGCAGCTTGTAGAAATCGGTGTCGAGCAGGCTGCGGACAATCGGATCGAGCCGCCAGTTATGATCATAGGTGCGGGTGGCGATATCGGTCAGGGCCATAAAACACTCTTAGCAGAAGAGATAAGCTAGAGCGGACTGTAGAACCGTGCTTTAGTCGTTTCGACCCAGTCCGGCTGTGTTGGATACCCGTTTACCTGGCCGGCAAACCCATTGTATTCTTTCCAGGATACGACAAAACCACCATTCGACAGGGGAGCGATGTAAGGCCAGAAGGTATACTGGTCGGTCGGCGTCGCTAAATTAACGGTATAAGGGTCCCCTTGCTTTACGCCTGTGGCACTGAATACCTGTACCTTAAGAGGTTTCAGCCGGGAAAAGTATACAGGGAATAATCCATCCTGCCATAAAACGGCAATTTGACCATTCTTCAGGCCGGTTATATCGCTGGTGGATTGATTGCCTGTAGCTGACACATCAATAGCCGTCCCAACTTTGTCACCGGCAGCATTGAAAATTTGGAGTTTAGCCTTCGTAACGCCAGTGCTGGCGGTAAAGTCTTTCAACTCTTCCCAGGTTATGGCAAAACCACCATTCTGCAATGCTGCAACACGGCTATTGATATTTATGCTGGTGGTGTCTGTGCTGACATCGATCTGCGGACCGATTCTGGCGCCGTTTGAATCGAAGACCTGTGCACTAATTGTTGAGGCTGTGCTGCTGGAGGAATTACAATTATTGCACCAGGTGGCCACGAAGCCGCCGTTGTTAAGGCTGGTGAAATTGGGCAGTTCCTGATTACCGGCTGTGGTCGTGTTGACGCGGAAGCTATTGCCCACCTTAACGCCTGTAGCATCGAATATTTGCGCATTCAGGCCGTAACCATCCGCGTCGCCATTGAAAGCGATGACGTCGACCCAACCAATGACGAATTTGCCGTCCTCAAGGCCGGCTATTGTCGCCCAGCTTTTATAGGTGGCATAGGTAGGTGCGACAAATTCTGCTCCAACCTTGGCGCCGCTAGCATCAAAGACCTGACCGGCCATGTTGTTACTGGCATCCCAAAAGGCGACAAAGCCACCTGTACTCAATGGAGCAATCTGGGCTTCAATTCCGGCTGTAGTCAGGGTAATCGTGTCTCCGATCTTGCTGCCTGAAGCATCGTAAAGCTGTCCCTGGACCGTGCCCAGGGGGCTGCCTTTTAACCAGGAAATAAGCGTATTACCGTTAGTCAGGGTAATTGGTTTGGATAATGACCAATCGGTAGATACTTGGGTGTTGGTCACTATTTCGGCCGCGCCGTTATAGCTTTGTATCGCAGGGGCGGGGGGCGAAACGACTGTGCTGCCACCGTCACCGTCGCCGCCACAGCCAGTCAGGCTAAGGCAGAAAAGTGGCGCGATTATCGCTGTCAGGATAATAATTGTACGCATCTTCCCCCCGATTAAAAGAATGTCTGGTCAGATAATCATCTTAAAATTATGCAATCATAAGTATCTGACAGTCAAGCCTTCTTCAATCCTCTTGCCGGTCGTGCAATTCAAATTTCCTGATTATAATCCGTGATTTCCGGATATTTGGCCAGGCGTGGCTTCACCTCTTTGCGGAACAGGTCGCGCATGTCGTCTTCCGAGCGAAGGGACTCGACCACGACCACCAGTTCCGGCTTGTTGGAGGAGGCGCGGACCAGCACCCACGAGCCGTCTTCGAGATGGACGCGCGCGCCGTTGACCGTGATGACCTCGGTCACCTTGCGGCCGAGGATCGAGCCGCCGGCGGCCAGCAGGTCTTCATATTCCTTCACGATCTTTTCGAGGACCTGATACTTGATCTCGTCGGCGCAGTGCGGCGACATGGTCAGCGACGTCCAGGCGACCGGCAGGGCGTTCTTCAGTTCGGACAGGCTCTTGTCCGGATTGCGGTCGAGCATGGCCAGGATGGCCTCGGCGGCTTTCAGGCCATCGTCGTAGCCGCGGCCGATGGGCGGGGCCAAGAAGAAGTGGCCCGACTTCTCGAACCCGGCCAGGGCCTTCAGTTCGTCGGTCTTGCGCTTGATATAGGAATGGCCGGTCTTCCAGTAGACCGTTTTGGCGCCGTTCTTTTTCAGCACCTCATCGGTGGCGTAGAGGCCGGTCGATTTCACATCGACGACGAAGGTGGCGTTTTTGTAGATTTCCGACAGGTCGCGGGCCAGCATCAGGCCGATCTTGTCGGCGAAGATTTCATTGCCCTCGTTATCGACCACGCCGCAGCGGTCGCCGTCGCCATCGAAGCCCAGGGCCACATCGGCATTGTGCGCCTTCACGGCTTTCGCCATGTCGAGCAGCATTTCATGGTCTTCGGGGTTCGGATTGTACTTCGGGAAGGTCGAGTCGAGATTGGTGTCGAGTTCGATGACTTCAGCCCCCATCGCGCGAAGCGTCTGTGGGGCGAAGGCGCCGGCGGTGCCGTTGCCGCAGGCGCAGACGACCTTCAGCTTGCGTTTCAGTTGCAGCTTGGAAGAGATGTCGTCCATATAGCGCTGCTGCACGCCTTCGACGCGCTTCAGGCTGCCGCCGGGGCGTTCGACGCCGAGGCCGCCGAGCACGATCTCCTTGAGGCGGCCCATCTCTTCCGGGCCGAAGGTCAGCGGTGCCTGGCAACCCATCTTCACGCCCGTCCAGCCGTTGTCGTTATGCGAGGCCGTGACCATGGCAACGCAGGGAGCATCCTGGTCGAACTGGGCGAAATAGGCGATGGGCGACAGGCACAGGCCGATATCGATGACCTCGATGCCGGCCTGCAACAGGCCGAGGATCAGCGCGTTCTTGATATTGGTGGAATAGGAGCGGAAATCATGGCCGGTGACCAGTTTCGGTTTGACGCCGCGTTCATGGATATAGGTGCCGAGGCCGAGGCCGAGCGCCTGGATGCCCAGCAGGTTGATCTCTTTGCCGAAGATCCAGCGCGCGTCATATTCGCGGAAACCGGTGGCCTTCACCAGAGGGATCGTCTCGAATTCGTAGGTGTTCTCAGGGATGGCGGCTTTGGGCAGCATGGGCATATTCAGGCGAGTCCTCAAATGGTTTGGCGCAGGCGCGGCCTGCTATGCCATGTACAGGTATAAAAATTCAAAGCGCCTCGTGAAAGACGCGAATATACTTTTACTGGAAAAGGGGCAGGAGTGCGGCGCGGGCGGCCTCGCCCAGGTCCGGATGCTTCAGGGCCAGGGCGACATTGGCGCGCAGGAGGCCGATCTTGTCGCCGCAATCATAGGTGACGCCATCATATTCAAGCGCATGGAAACTCTGGCTTTCCATAAGCCGGAACATCGAGTCGGTGAGCTGGATTTCACCGCCGGCGCCCTTGCCCTGATCGGCGAGCAGGCCGAAGATTTCCGGCTGGAGAATGTAACGGCCTGAAACGATCAGGTTGGACGGAGCGGTGCCGGGCGCGGGCTTTTCGACCATGCCCGTCATCCGGTTCAGTCGTCCGCCCCTGGCTTCGATCGCCACCACGCCATACTGATGCGTCTGGTCGTGGGGCACAGGCTCGACCACGATGATATTGCCCCCGACCTCATCATAGGCCTTGATCGCCTGTTTCAGCGCCGGCGTTTCCGCGTCCATCACCATATCGGGCAGGATGACGGCGAAAGGCTCGTCACCGACGATATCGCGGGCGCACCAGACGGCATGGCCCAGCCCCAGCGGCTGCATCTGGCGGATAAAGCTCATTTCGCCGGATTTCGGCAGTTCGGACAGCATGTCGTCGAGGATGGCGGTTTTGCCCTTGGCGGCGAGTTGCGCCTCCAGTTCGACCTGATGATCGAAATAATCCTCGATGGCGCCTTTCGAGCGGCCGGTGACGAAGACGAAGTGCTCTATTCCCGCGGCGCGCGCCTCGGCGACCACATAGGACAGGATTGGCCGGTCGACGACATTCAGCAGTTCCTTTGGCACGACCTTGGTGCCGGGAAGCACACGGGTGCCCAGCCCCGCGACTGGAATGACCGCCTTGCGAACGCGTTTATGTATCAAAAGAACCTCAAAAAAATAAAGGACTTAACCCGGCGCGGGTATGGAAGTTACATGAAGAGGCTGTCCCTGCATCTGGACGCCACGTTAAAGGCTGGTGAGGCACAGGGCAACCGTTCGCACGGATATTTCCGCCTCGTCACAAAAATTTATTACGGCGTTATGACGAAAAAATCGTTAAAAAATAACCCGTTTGGCGAAAGTCCAGAGTCAGGAATCAGAAAGGAAGACAGAATAATGTAATTTCTTTTATTTAATCGTCGGAGTCCGGCTTGCCAAACGGAAATTTGTAATATTTATTTGCGCCAAATGCGGATCAAGCCGTCACTTACGGGAGCAGACAATGGACATTTTCACAGCTTTAAAACGCGGTTTCGCGCCGGCCTGCGCGGCGGCATTTGTGTTGGCGCCTGTTTTCAGCGGGGCGGCTTCGGCGCACGAAACACTTGGCCTGGAAGCGCCCAAGCCTGCCATCGCCCTGACACCACCGATGGGCTGGAACTCGTGGAACAAGTTCGCCTGTAATATCGATGAGGCCAAAATCCGCGCTGTGGCCGATTCCATGGCGGCCTCCGGCATGAAGGAGGCGGGATATCAGTATGTGGTCATCGATGACTGCTGGCAGAAGGATCGCGCCGCCGACGGCACGATCCAGGCCGACCCGGAACGTTTTCCTTCGGGGATCAAGGCGCTGGCCGATTATGTCCATTCCAAAGGGCTGAAATTCGGCCTCTATTCCGATGCCGGCGCCAAGACCTGCGGCGGCCGTCCGGGCAGTGCCGGCTATGAGTTCCAGGACGCGCGCACCTGGGCGTCCTGGGGGGTGGATTATGTGAAATACGACTGGTGCTATACCGGCACGCGCGATGCCGAAGCGGCCTATACCCTGATGGCCAAGGCGCTGCGCGCATCCGGCCGCGATATTGTGCTGTCCATCTGCGAGTGGGGCGATAACAAGCCGGAAGAATGGGCGGCCCCGCTGGGTCACCTGTGGCGCACCACCGGCGATATCCGCGATTCCTGGGACAAGGACGAAGGCTACAGCCATTCCTTCCTGTGGATTCTCGACCATAATGCCGGTCTGTGGGGTAACGCCGGCCCCAACCACTGGAACGACCCGGATATGCTCGAAGTCGGCAATGGCGGCATGACCGACGTGGAATACCGTTCGCACTTCTCATTGTGGGCCATGCTGGCGGCCCCGCTGATCGCCGGCAACGACCTCTCCAATATGGACAAGGCGACGCTGGATATCCTGACAAATAAGGATGTCATCGCCATCGACCAGGACAAGTTAGGCCAGCAGGGCCGCCGGGTGGCGCAGGCAGGAGACACTGAGGTTTGGGTGCGTCCGCTGGCCGGCGGTGACCGCGCCGTGGTGCTGTTCAACCGTGGAGCGGAGGCAAAGACGATCGCGGTCGATTGGGAGGCCCTGCAATGGGCGCCGGGCCTCAAGGCCAGCGTGAAAGATCTGTGGGTCAAGACGGTGAAAACGGGCGTCAAGGGCCGTTACAGCGCCGAGGTCGCGCCGCATGGCGTGGTCATGGTGCGGCTGACACCGGCGGTCTGATGCGGGAAAAGGGAAGCCTCCGGTAACGAGCCGGAGGCTTTTTTACACCGCCTGAGCTTTTTCGATAAAGTTCAGCGATTCCAGGAGGATGTTTTCCGAAGCCTGGCGCGCCGCCGGGACATCGCCCTTTTCGATGGCGATAAGTATGGCTTCGTGCGCGCCGATATCGGCCATATGGCCGGAAATGGTGTTGGTGAGCTGGATCGACAGGTGCAGGGCATTGGTGATCAGCGGTTTCAGGCGCCAGAAGAACGGATTGCCCGACGCTTTCAATATGGCGACGTGGAAATCGATATCGGCCTGCAAAGCGAGGTCCGGCTGGCCGGCATGATCGATCATGGCCTGCAGCCCCTCGCGGATGCCGGCGATGGCGCGCTTGTCCTGCAGTTCGGCGGCCAGCGCCGCGGCGGCCGGTTCGATGGCCAGGCGCATCTGGGCGAATTCGAGGAAGATCTTGTTGGAATAGGGGCGCTCCATCAGCCAGCGCAGCACATCCGGGTCGAGTAGATTCCAGTTATCGACCGGCTCGACGCGTGTGCCCTGGCGCTGGCGCGAACTGATCAGGCCCTTGGCGGACAGCATCTTGACGGCTTCGCGCATGACGGTGCGGCTGGCGCCGAATTTCGCGCAGAGTTCCGCTTCGGTCGGGAAGCCGGTTTTCTCGAATTCGCCGGTGACGATGGATTGGCCAAGCGTCGAAAGAAGCCCGTAGGCGAGGCTGACGCCGAGTTCGGAGCGCATGGATGTGCTTTCTGATAAGTCTTGTCTTCTATACCCTGTGACGCCGGCGCGGCCCGGTCACGGACAGGATTCGCGGCTTCGTCACGCGAAGCTTACAGAAAAAAATATTATTTAAAAACCAGATTCGTCATTTGACGCTTGCCGCCTGGCTCTCCAGTATTATATGACAATTTTTATATGTGACTGTCTATTCGCAGGTAAAACTTTGCGATGATAAGCATGGCAGCGGTATTGTTGGGAGAAGACGCATGAAGCCATCACGTAAAATCCGTTTGCCGCGCTGTTCCGTGATAGCGCTATCAGCCTGCGCCCTGATATTCGGCGCGGCAGCAACGGCGCAGGCGGCCACGCCAATTCCCGAACTGGTGCAGAAGAACGGCAAGTTCGCCCTGATGGTCGATGGCGCGCCGTTTCTGATCCTGGGCGGGCAGGCCAACAATTCCAGCAATTATGAAGCCGCCCTGCCGAAGGTCTGGCCCGCTATCAAGGACATGCACGCCAATACCCTGACCATGCCGGTGGCCTGGGAGCAGATCGAGCCGGTGGAAGGGAAGTTCGATTTCAGCTTCGTCGATACGCTGGTTGCGCAGGCGCGGGAAAATAAGGTCCGCCTGGTAATTTTGTGGTTCGCCACCTGGAAGAATACCGGCCCTGCCTATGCGCCGACCTGGGTCAAGACGGACAACAAACGCTTTCCGCGCCTGACCAATACGGACGGCACGACCTCCTATTCGCTGTCGCCGCTCTACGATACGACGCGCGAAGCCGACAAAAAGGCCTATGTCGAACTGGTCAGGCACATCAAGGCGATCGATGGCGAGCAGCACACGGTCATCATGCTCCAGCCGGAAAACGAGGTCGGGGTCTATGGTCCGGCGCGCGACTATTCAAAGAAGGCCGACGCTTTGATGGCGAAGCCGGTGCCCGCGGCGCTGCTGAAAAAGTACAACAAGAAGGCGGGTGACTGGAACACGGTGTTTGGCAAGGACGCCGACGAGTATTTCCACGCCTGGTCGATCGCCACCTATATCGATGACATCGTGGCGGCGGGCGATGCCGTCTATCCGCTGCCGACCTATGTCAATGCGGCGCTGAAAGATCCGCTCAACCCCGATCAGCCGGCGGGGTCCTATGCGTCGGGCGGGCCGGTTTACAGCGTGATCGATGTCTGGAAGGCGGCGGCCCCGCATATCGAATTTCTGGCGCCGGATCTCTATACGCCGGCCTCGCAAAGCTATGAGAAGACGCTGGAGCTTTATGCCCGCAAGGACAATCCGCTCTATGTCGCCGAAAGCGGCAACAAGCCGATCTATGCCCGCTATATCTTCTCGGTGCTCGGCCGCCAGGGCATCGGCTTCGATCCGTTCGGCTTCGACTATACGGGCTATTCCAATTATCCGCTAGGCAGCACGAAAACCGATATCGGGATGGTGAAGCCCTTCGCCACGGTCTACAAATTGTTCGGCGGCATGGACCGCGAATGGGCGAAGCTGAGTTACGAATCGCAGGTCTGGGGCGTTTCCGAGCCGGACGATCATTCGGACCAGACGCTCGATCTCGGGTCGAAGTGGAACGCCACGGTCAGCTATCGTGAATGGCAGTTCGGCCTGCGCAAATGGGATGCGGACAACAGGAACGGTCTCCCGGAAGGCTCCGAGACGCCGAGCGGCGGTATTGCGGTGGCGAAACTGAGCGACAATGAATTTCTGGTGGCCGGTTTGAACGCGCGCATTACTTTTGGCGCCGGTAAGGATAATGCTCAAAAAGGCATGTTGCTGGATCGCGTCGAGGAAGGCCATTTCGAGAACGGCAAATGGGTTTTTGAGCGTATGTGGAATGGTGACCAGACCGATTATGGCCTGAACTTCACCGGTCAGCCCGTGATATTGAAGGTTCGCCTGGCGACCTATGAGCAGTAAGTAAAGGAAGATACCCCACCACCACGCCCTGCGGGCGCGGTCCCCCTCCCCAAGCAAGTTGGAGAGGTACAAGGAAATAGACCCTCCCCGGCTATGCCGGGGAGGGGGACCGCACGAACCGCGAAGCGGTGAGATGTGGGGGTGGGGGCCTGGTCGAATTTTGAAAGTTGTAGAAAAGGCCCCCCTCCGTCATCGCCTGCGGCGATGCCACCTCCCCCGCAGGCGGGGGAGTATAAGGAAAGCCACAAAACAATAAGGGAGAGTTGAGATGAAAGCAGCGAAAATCTGGGCCTCGGTGTCAGCCATCGCCCTGGTAATGTCGGCGGGCGCGGCCCTGGCCGGTTCTTATGAGAAGACCGCCAACGGCATTGTGGTCAAACCGGATACCGGCACCGCCAAGGAAGTCCGCCTCGAAGTGATGAACGACTCGATCATCCATGTGCTGGCGACCGACGATCCGGCGCGCGAACAGATGCCGTCATTGATGACCATCGCCACGCCCGGCGGTGATTTTACTGTCTCTGAAACCGGGAGCGACGTGACGCTGAAAGCCGCCAAGGCTTCCGCCGTGGTGTCACTGGAAACCGGCCTCGTCACCTTCCGTAACGCCGATGGCAAGCCGGTCCTGACCGAGGCCGCCGCCAACATCACGCCGGTGACCGTCGAGGGCCAGTCTTACGTCGCCACTCACGCCCAGTTCAACCGCGGCACGACCGAAGGGCTTTACGGCCTGGGCCAGCACCAGAACGCCCAGATGGACATGAACGGCGAGGACGTGCTGCTTTCCCAGCACAATATGGACGTAGCCGTGCCGTTCGTGATGTCGGACCAGAACTACGGCCTGCTGTGGGACAACAACTCGATCACCCGCTGGGGCAACCCGACGCCCTACGCCCTGTTCAGCCGCGACCTGAAGCTGACCGCCGAGGATGGCACACCCGGCCTGACCGCCAAATATTATGTCGATGGCAAGCTGGTCCTGACCCGCGTGGAAAGCGACATCAGATATCAGTACCTCAGCGATGTCGCCGCCAACTGGCCAACCGATCCGGCGCTTTCCAAGGAAGCCACGGCCGGCAAGAAGGTGCTGGTGGTCTGGGATGGCGCCATGACTTCGGATATTTCCGGCGTCCACAAGATGCAGATGTATTCGTCGGACTATGCCGACCTGACCCTGGACGGCAAGAAGGTCTTGAGCGTCTGGCGTCAGGGCTGGAACCCCTGGTATCATAATTTCGAGCCGGATTTCACCAAAGGCAAACCGGTGAAGTTCCATCTCGAATGGCAGCCCTCCGGCGGCATGATCGCCATTACCCACAACAATCCGCAGGCCTCAGCCGACCAGCACTCACTGCAATTTACCTCGGAAGCCGGCACGGGCCTGAACTACTATTTCATCTCATCCGACAGCATGGATGGCGTGATCGGCGGTTATCGCCATCTGACCGGGCAGGCGCCACTGATGCCGAAATGGGCCTATGGCTTCTGGCAGTCGCGCCAGCGTTATGAAACACAGGATCAGCTTCTGGGCGTGCTCAAGACCTACCGCGACTTGCAGATCCCGATCGATAACATGGTGCAGGACTGGTTCTACTGGCCGGAAGACCAGTGGGGTTCCCATACCTTCGATCCCCAGCGCTTCCCCGATCCGCAGAAGATGGTCGATGAGGTGCATAAAGAACACGCCCACATCATGATCTCGATCTGGGGCAAGTTCTACGCCAATACCGACAACTACAAGGCCTTTGAAAAGAAGGGCTATATGTGGACGAAGAACGTCGAGGAAGGCGAGCGCGACTGGGTAGGCAAGGGTTATCTCAACAGCCACTATTCGCCCTATAATCAGGAAGCGCGCGACATGTACTACAAGCAGCTTCACGACACTCTGGTGGTGAAGGGCTTCGACGCCTGGTGGATGGACAATACCGAACCGGATGTGCGTTCCAATACCTCGCCGGAAGAATTCGCCGCCCTGATCACGCCGACCCAGATGGGGCCGGGCGCCATTGTCCATAATCCTTACGCCCTGATGAACACCAAGGCGATGTATGACGGCCTGAAGAAGGACCAGCCCGATACCCGCCAGTTCATCCTGACCCGTTCGGGCTTCGCGGGGGTGCAACGCAATGCCGCCGCGGTCTGGTCGGGGGATACGGTCGGCCGCTGGAATAACCTCTATGACCAGATCGCCGCCGGCGTGAACTTCTCGATGTCGGGCATCCCCAACTGGACGCACGATATCGGCGGTTATGCCCAGGAAACGCGCTTCCAGGGCACGGATGTCGGTGGTTTGCAGGAAAACCGCGCGTCCGGCGGCACCGGCACGGCGGAAGACCTGAAGGAATGGCGCGAGCTGAACCAGCGCTGGTTCCAGTTCGGCGCTTTCTCGCCGCTGTTCCGTTCGCATGGCGAGGGCGTGAAGCGTGAAATCTTCGAGATCGCGCCGGAAGGCTCGGAAATGCGCGACAACATGATCTGGTACGACAAACTGCGCTACCGCCTGATGCCCTACATCTATACCGTGGCCTCGAACACCTATTACAATTCCGGCACCATCATGCGCGGTCTGGTGATGGATTTCCGCGATCCGAAGGTCAAGGATATCAAGGACGAATACCTGTTCGGCCATGCCTTGCTGGTGGCGCCGGTGACGGAATATAAAGCCACCTCGCGCAGCGTCTATCTGCCGGCGGGCGCCGACTGGTATGACTTCTATACCGGTGAACGCATTATTGGCGGCAAGTCCATTACCGCCAATGCGCCCCTGAGCCAGATGCCTCTCTACGTCAAGGCCGGTTCGGTGGTGCCGATGGGGCCGGTGACGCAGTATGTCGATGAAAAGCCGGACGCGCCGCTCACCTTCACCGTCTATACCGGCGCTGACGGATCGTTCAGCCTCTATGAGGATGACGGCGTGACCAATGGTTATACCCGCGGCGAGGCCAGCCGCATCCCGCTGACCTGGAACGACAAGACCGGTGAACTGACCATCGGCGCCCGCGCCGGCAGCTACAAAGGCATGATCGCCAACCGGACCTTCCGCGTGCGCTTTATCCAGCCGGGCGTTTCCACCAGCGGCGCGCTCGATGCGTTTGACAAGGAAGTGGCCTATTCCGGCGCGGCGGTGACGGTAAAAAAGTAACAGCTTTCTAAACTCTTCGTGAAAGGGCCTGGCCATCGTGCCAGGCCCTTTTGCGTTTGGCTTGTTTTCTGTTAGCTTGGTCCATATCTGAATTGTGATGCCGGAAAGTCCGACCGGCACGGCGTACCGTATTAGAGGTTCAACCACTTCTGAGGAAAGGCCATCCGTTCATGACAGCCCCCATCGATCAGGATTTGAAAAACCAGTCGTTCGTGGTCCGCAAGGGTGTGGAAACACTGCGCAAGGTATGGGAAGTGGGACGGATGGATGTTGTCTTCCCCGATGGCGGACATATGTTGCTGGAAGGACGCGAACCCGGACCTTCGGCGACCCTTCTGGTCAAGGATTTCAACTTCATGAAACGGGTCATGGCGGCGGGCGATATCGGTTTCTGCGATGGTTACCGCGAAGGGGAGTGGGATACGCCGGACCTGGCGACATTGCTGACCGTTCTCAGCCTGAACAGCGAGAAACTGGGTCAGCTTTTCACCGGCAACTTCATCACCCGCACCGTCAACAGGATCGTGCACGCCCTGCGCAGGAACACGAAGAAGGGCAGCCGCCGGAATATCTTCGACCACTACGATCTCGGCAACAGTTTTTACGACCAGTGGCTCGATCAAAGCATGACCTACTCCTCGGCATTGTTTGAGGGCGAGCGTTTCCGTGAACACAAGGACCTGGGCGCGGCGCAAACCGCTAAATATGCCAAACTGGCGAAGATGGTCGATCTGAAGGCCGGGCAGCATGTGCTGGAAATCGGCTGCGGCTGGGGCGGTTTCGCGCAATATGCCGCCGAAACCATAGGGGCGCGTGTCACCGGCGTCACCATCTCCCAGGCCCAGCATGATTACGCTGTCGAGCGCATGAAGCGGCTGGGGCTGGAGGATAGGGTCGAGATCGTGATGATGGATTACCGCGATATCAAGGGCCAGTTCGATGCGGTGGTGTCGATCGAGATGTTCGAGGCGGTAGGTGAAAGCTACTGGGGCGCCTATTTCACCAAACTGCATGATGTGTTGAAAAAGGGCGGCAAGGCGGGTTTGCAGATCATCACCATCGCCGATGAAATGTTCGAGGATTACCGTTCGCGCGCCGATTTCATCCAGAAATACGTCTTCCCCGGCGGTATGCTGCCTTCGGCGCAAAAGCTGCTGGAGCAGACCCAGGCGGCTGGACTCAAGGCCATATCCTCCTTCAAGTTCGGCGGCGACTATGCCGAGACGCTCAGGCAATGGGGGCAGCGCTTCGAAGATGCGTGGAAGGAAGGCCGGATCAAGGGTTTTGACGCCCACTTCCGCAAGCTGTGGCTGTTCTATCTGGCCTATTGCGAGGCCGGTTTCCGCGCCCAGCGCACCAATGTGGTGCATCTGGAATTGCAGCGGGCGGATTGACTTCGCCCCATCGCAAGCGATAGGCGGGAGAGAAGGACTGGCACAAAAAGCTTGCCCGGCTCTCTCAAGGACGTTACCAACGGCCTCTGTTTAATGGCCAGCGGCGAATCTGACTGTTCAGCTTTGCCGGTTTGGGGGTCTGTTGCTCGACGCACAAAATATCGATCTGGCCGCGAAGCCCGTCAGCATGGGGGCCATCACCCTTGTGCGTCACGGCGAACCGGCGCTGTCGCGTCGCGTTAAGCTCGACTGGCGGGGCTATGTCGAATGGTGGAAAAAATACGATCAGGTGGGCCTGCTCGAAGGCCAGACGCCGCCGCCGATCCTGAAAAAATTCGCCCGCGAAGCCCGTTACATCTATGCCTCGACCCTGCCGCGCTCGATTGAAACAGCCGAGGCGGTCTGCGACGGCAAGGGGTTCGTATCCCTGGAAACGCTGATCGAGGCGCCCCTGCCGCCGCCGCACCTGCCGTCCTTCATCAAGCTGACGCCCAATTCCTACGCCTGGGGCTTTGTGGCGCGCGTCTGCTGGTGGTATCTCAATATTCATGGCGATGCCGAAGGCCGCGAAGTGGCCAAGGTGCGCGCCCGCAAGGTGGCGGAGTTCCTGTTCGACAAGGCGCGCGAAGGCGGCGACGTGCTTGTGCTGGCCCACGGCTTCTTCAATCTGATGGTCAGTATTGAACTGAAGAAAATGGGCTATATAAAGACCCTGGAAGAGGGGTTCAAATACTGGGGTTGCCGCCGCTACGAACTAAGGAAGCGCAAATGACCGAAGGCACTATAAATTCTGGAGACCTCTCTTTTGAAGACGCGCTGAAGCAACTGGAAAAAATCGTTTCCGAACTGGAATCCGGACAGGCGCCGCTCGAAAAATCATTGGAACTTTATCAGCGAGGCGCTGAATTGAAGGCGCTCTGCGAAGCGCGCCTGGAAGCGGCGCGTTTGCAGGTCGAGAAGATTTCCCTTAACAAGGCCGGCGCCGTCGAAGGTGTCGCGCCCGCTGATTTCTCTTAATCGCTCAAACGCCGCGGGGCTGGCCTCGCATCAGCTCGGGCGCGCAGTCGCGCTTGCCGGGTTTCTGGAGAAACCCGGAGACATTAAACGGAGACTTTAATCTTGACACCCGTCGCCGCCAATTCCGACCTGCCGCCCTTGCAGGTCCGCATGGCCGAAACGGCCGATCTGGTGACGATGGCGCTGGATGAATTGCTGCCGCGCGGCGAGGGGGCGGAGATGCGCCTGACCGAAGCCATGCGCTATGCCGCGCTCGGTCCCGGCAAGCGGTTGCGGCCCTTCTTCGCTTTGGAAGCGGGACGTCTGTTCGATGCCGATGAAAATGCCGTGCTGCGCGCCGCCTGTGCGCTGGAGTGCATCCATGCCTACAGCCTGGTGCATGACGACCTGCCGTGCATGGATGACGACGATCTCCGCCGTGGTCGCCTGACCGTCCACCGTGCCTATGACGAGGCGACGGCGGTGCTGGCCGGCGATGCCCTGCAAAGCGTGGCTTTCGAGATCTTGGCGCATGAGGATACCCACGAGGATCCGCAGGTCCGTGTCGAACTGATCCGGATGCTGGCCACCGCATCCGGTGCGCAGGGCATGGCCGGCGGCCAGATGATCGACCTGATCGGCGTGCCCGACGATCTTGGCGGCGTGGCGCGGATGCAGCGCCTGAAGACCGGCGCCCTGATCGTCTATGCCTTCCAGATTCCGCTGATCATCGCCGGCGCTTCGGACAAGGAAGGCGTGGCCCTGACCCATTTCGCCCAGGATCTCGGCCTGGCCTACCAGATCGCCGATGATGTGCTTGATGTCGAGGGCGATCCCGAAGAGATGGGCAAGGCGTCGGGCGGTAAGGATGCGGCCATGGGCAAGACCAATTTCGTCACCCTGCTGGGCCTTGAAGAAGCGAAAAGCCGCGTCCGCATCCTGGCCGATCAGGCGAAGTCGCGGCTTGATATTTTCGGCGGAAAAGCGCGTTACTTGCGCGATAGTATTGACTTTGTTCTCAATCGGCGCAACTGAGCCAAAGACCGGACAGGCTGGCCAAAACGAATGGCTATTTTGTTTGAATACCGCTAAGACAGATTTGTGTTACGCCAGAAACTTGTGCAAACCGGTTCGCGCCCAATATAGTTCATTTAATGCCTGAAACCCCCATTCTCGACACCCTGACCGATCCCGAAGCCATTCGTGACCTGAGTCCCGCACAGGTGAAGGCGCTGGCCGATGAGGTGCGCAGCGAAACCATCGATGTGGTGTCGAAGATCGGCGGCCATCTGGGGTCTTCGCTCGGCGTGGTTGAGCTGACCGTGGCCCTGCACCATGTTTTCGAGACGCCGCGCGATATCCTGATCTGGGATGTCGGCCACCAGTGTTATCCGCACAAGATACTGACCGGCCGGCGCGACCGTATCCGATCCTTGCGCCAGGGCGGCGGCCTGTCCGGCTTCACCAAACGTTCGGAAAGCGTCTATGATCCCTTCGGCGCCGCCCATGCCGCGACTTCCATTTCCGCGGCGCTCGGTTTCTGCGCCGCGCGTGACCAGAAGGGCGAGGATAACAGCGTCATCGCGGTGATCGGCGACGGCTCCATGTCCGCCGGCATGGCCTACGAGGCTATGAACAATGCCGCCGAGACGACGCGCAACCTGACCGTCATCCTCAACGACAACGACATGTCGATCGCGCCGCCGGTGGGCGGCATGAGCGCCTATCTGGCCAATCTGGTGTCCGGCGGGGCCTATCAGTCCCTGCGCCGCTGGGGCAAGTCGGTGGCCGAGCGCCTGCCGCGCCCGCTGTTCGAGATGGTGCGCAAGTCGGAAGAATTTTCGCGTACCTGGTTTACCGGCGGCACCTTCTTCGAGGAACTGGGTTTCTACTATGTCGGGCCGATCGACGGCCACGATATGGAAGCCCTGCTGGCCGTGCTGAAACGCGTCAGGGAGATCAAGGACCGCCCGGTGCTGGTCCATGTGGTGACACAAAAGGGCAAGGGCTATGGCCCGGCCGAGATCGCTTCCGATAAATACCATGGCGTTTCCCGGTTCGATGTCATCACCGGCGAGCAATCCAAACCCAAGGCCAATGCGCCCAGTTACACTGATGTTTTCGCCTCGGAACTGATCAAGCGGGCGCGCGACGATGACCGGATTGTCGCCATCACCGCCGCCATGCCGTCGGGTACGGGCCTTGACCGTTTCGCCGAGGTCTTTCCGGCGCGCACCTACGATGTCGGCATCGCCGAACAGCACGCCGTCACCTTCGCAGCCGGTCTGGCGGCGGACGGTATGAAACCCTTCTGCGCCATCTATTCGACCTTCCTGCAACGCGGTTACGATCAGGTGGCGCATGATGTCAGCTTGCAAAACCTGCCGGTGCGCTTCGCACTAGATCGTGCCGGACTGGTGGGGGCGGATGGCGCCACCCATGCCGGCGCTTTCGATATCGGCTATCTCGGCGCCCTGCCAAACATGATGATCATGGCCGCCGCCGATGAGGCCGAACTGGCGGCGATGATCGCCACCGCTGCGGCCTATGATGACGGGCCGTCCGCCTTCCGCTATCCGCGCGGCGAGGCGACCGGCATCGCCATTCCGGAACGCGCCATTCCGCTGAATATCGGCAAGGGGCGGATTTTACGCGAAGGCTCGAAGGTGGCCATCCTGTCGCTGGGCACACGCCTGAATGACGCCCTGAAAGCAGCGGATATGCTGGCGGCGCGCGGCCTTTCCACCACCGTGGCCGATGCCCGCTTCGCCAAGCCGATCGACAGGGATCTGGTGCTGCAACTGGCGAAAAATCACGAATGCCTGATCACGGTGGAAGAAGGCGCGGCCGGCGGCTTCGGCGCGTTCGTCCTGCACTATCTGGCAGATGAGGGCGCGCTTGATGCGGGCCTGAAAATTCGCACCCTGACCTTGCCGGATATCTATCAGGATCAGGACTCGCAGGCCAATCAGTATGCCCAGGCCGGACTGGATGCGGCGGGAATTACCCTGGCGGCCTTGAAGGCGCTGGGGTTGGATGATGCCGCGCTGGCCAGGGCAATTACACGCTGACGCATGAAAACGGCGTCCCTTGCGAGACGCCGTTTCTGCTTTAATAGCCGCCGATGATCACCGAGGCGATCAAACCGGTGGCCACAGCCGCGAGGACATAGTTATTATCGACACGGCGCCATTCATAACCGTGCGGCGGGCGGCGCAGATGGTGGCGGCGGTAATCGACGACATAGCCACGATGCCAGTCATTATAAGAGACATAACCGCCGCGGCGCCAGTCGGAGCGGTCGCGCCAGCCGCGATGGTAACTGCGATTATAGCCGCTGTAGCCGCGATTGTAATGACGGTCATTATGGCTGCGTTCATAGCCGCGATCATGACCGCGATGAGATTGCGCCGAGGCGACATCGCCAAACGCGAAGGTCCCGGCCAGTACGGCGAGCGCCGTGGTAATCATAAATCGTTTCATGGCGATTTTCCTTATCCTATCGCCCCCATGCCTGGTAAGGTAAGCGGCCGAGCCTGAACCCAGCATGAATATTTCACTCATGTTATAATCGCCGGATTATAAACGGTCCGCCTGGATGACAGGAAAGAATAAATCGGCGGAACTGACGCCGAACCAGGGTTCGCCCCGCTCATCCCGGATTTCGCCCAAACCAGCCAATTCCTGCGCCAGGGCGCGCGACAGGCGGGCATAAAGAGCGCCGCGCACGTGGATATAGGGCCTGAAACCATCGGGGCCAGTCTCGAAACGCAAGGGGTGCGCCGCATCCGCCGTGACGATATCGTCAACATTCGTCCGGAAGGTCAGGGCGCCCTCCGCCACCGTCATTTCCACGGCGATGAACGGCGAGTCCTCGACCGTGATGCCGAGCTTTTCAACCGGCGTCACCAGGAAATAGCGGTCGCCCTCCCGGCGCAGGATGCGGGCGAACAGCCGCACCATGGCCGGCCGCCGGATGGGCGCGCCATCATGTAGCCATGTGCCGTCATGGCTAATACGCATGTCGATATCGCCGCAGAAGGGGGGATTCCAGAGGTCCACAGGCGGCAGCGTACCTTGTGCCTCGATATCGCCGTAGAGCCGCCCCAGGTCCATCACGCGGCGTCCCGCGCGCTTTCCGCCTGGCCGTTCCGCAGCAGGTCCACCCAGTTTTCGGCGATATCCCTTGTCGCCCGGCGCACCTCATCCACCACGCCCGCGAACAGGTCGAAGCCGAGCGGCAGGGTGTCGTAACGGCGGTAAAGCACGGTTATGCGCGCGGCGATCAGGCGTTTTGCAAAAGCTTCGGCCTGCACCGCCAGCGGATCGAAACCGGCGGAAACGATAAAGGTCTTCGGCTGCCCGACGATTAGCTTTTCCAGGGCCGGAGACAGGCGCGGATCGCTCAGGCTGGTGCCGGCGCCAGCATAATGGCTGATCATGAGGTCCAGATCGGCCACGCTCAATGGCCATTGGGTCGGTGCTTCGCCGGCCTTTGCGGCGGAAGCCCTGATGGCCGGATCGGCAAGATCGGCCAGCGGCGTGATCAGCAATTGCCCGGCAGGCATGGGTTTGAAATCCCGTTTGAGATCGAGGCTGATCCGGAGAGCCAGGCCGGCACCGGTCAGCGATCCGCCGATGGCTGTCCGGCCGGATTTCGCCCCCAGTCGCGTGGCGTTGAGGGCGGCCCAGTCATAGGCGGCGCGGGCGTCTTCCAGGGCCGCCGGGAAGCGGTTGAGCGGCGCCAGGCGGTAATCAGGCAGGAAAACCGGACCGCGCGCGTTGTGCGCCAGCAGAGCGCAGAACGCCTTGCTGAGGCCGGGGCCGCCGATGACGCTGCCGCCCTGATGGAAAAAGACGAGCAGGGGGGCGTCCTCGGAAATATGCACTGGCCGGATCAATAGGCCGCTGATCGGGGCTACGCCGCCCAGACTGGCGCCTTCGCCGCCGATGGCCTCGAAGCGGACGCGGATATCGTCCGGCAGGCCGAACAGGGCGGCGGTTTCCTGCCACTCGGCGCGGACGTTTTCCAGGCTTTTGCCAGTCAGCGAAAGGCGCGCCTGGCCGGCCGGATTGGTGAACAGAGCGCGCCACAGGAACTGGATCTGTGGGTCAAGCGTCTGGCCCTGGTCATGAACCACGCCGCCGCCGGCCAGGAACCGCAGCACGGCCGGGGGCAGGGTCAGGCCGCGTTTCAGCAGCCAGGTATTGAGAGCGGAGACGCGCATGAACCCCTCGAAGATGGTGTATCTGAAGCGGCCGGTGCCGAAGCGGCCAGGAGGCTGATTAGCACCTTTCACGCCTGAAACGGAGCGAGTAGTGATAAAAAATCCGTCAAACTGGGCTATTTTTGTCAAATTTCCGCTGAAATGCATCAGATAATCCCTGAATCCGGCGTGTTTTTATTTGACCGTTTTTAAAACCTGCGTCTTAATATCGCTACAATCCGTTAGTCTGGCTGCCTATGCTAATGGGATTTGAGGATTGCGGCCTGCGCCACGGTCTTTAATCTCGCCGCTGCTACCGAGATACACGATTGTCTTGTGAGGGATGAAAGCCTCACGCCTCGTAACAGCTTGAGACCCAAGGAGAGCATTGATGGCTGAAGGTACGGTCAAATGGTTTAACACCACGAAGGGCTACGGTTTTATCCAGCCTGCCGAAGGCGGCAATGACGTTTTCGTGCATATTTCCGCTGTTCAGCGCGCCGGCCTGCAAGGCCTCGCCGACGGCCAGAAGGTGTCCTACGAACTGCAAAACGAACGCGGCAAGACCGCCGCGGTCGATATCCAGCTTCTGTAAGAAACCGAATAATCTGAGATAAAAAAAAGCGCAGGCGGCGCATCGCGGCCTGTGCTTTTTTGTGCCTTGTGTTCCGGATTGACGCAAGTGCAGGATGTGTATTACTGGAATGGTGGCATTAGACCGGTCACGAGGGGGATTGGATGTTCAGGAAGCTATTTGCGGGCATCGTTGCGTTTGGTGTGTTGGGACTTGCTGCCTGTGGCGGGGGCGGGAGTGGCGGCAGTTCGAGCGGTGGCGCGTCCATCCCCACGATTAATGTCAGTTTATCGGCGAGCAGCGGCAGCGCCGAGATGAACGAGGGGGCTACAGCCACGACATTTACAGTCAAAGCCACGTCGAGTGGTTCGGCTTCAACAGCCGTGGTGCCGGACCTTCAGTATGATACCTCTGTATTTTCCTCGGTAACTGCCACGCCGGGTACTGTCGCCGGCACATACGATGTGGTCATCGAGACATTGCCTGATCTGGGCGGCGGCGCCTATACGGGGAATATCACTTTTCGGCTTTGCCAGGAGGTCGCCTGTACGCATGTCTACCCAGGCTCGACGGTGAAGTATGCCTATGACCTCAAGGTCAGGCTTGAGGAATGGACGACCTATCAACGCAATAATCGCCATACAGGCTATGTTCATGCCACGCTGGATGTGTCAAAATTCGTTAAGGCATGGGAATGGAATCCGACGCAGGTTTCCGCGATTTCGCCGGTTGTCGAACAAGCGGGGCATGTTTATTTTACGACCCAGGAACCCAGCCTGACAACTATAGTACGGCCTTCGCAACTGATCTCGCTCAATGAACTGAATGGAGCGGTTGACTGGACGCATGATCTCAATGGTCCGACGACTGTGGGGCCGCCGTCTATATCCAATGGCGTGCTTTACGTCGGCACGGTGAGTTCTGCTCAGGTAGGGGCGGTTTCAGCGATTGTAGCGACGACCGGTGCTTTATCGCAGTCCTTCGCCTTCGATACGCAGTGGACGCAGGCAAGCTATCCCATCATCTCCGGTGACAGCATCTTCTTTTACGGCGGCCAGTTTGGCACGGTGCTTTACGGCTATTCCTGGCAGACGGGAGGCGTGCGTTGGACACATGATACCTTAAATACGATCAACGGCACTACCACGGTGGCTACGGATAATGATTATGTCTATTATTACAATGGTGTAGCGCTTAAGGTGGTCAGTGTGGCGGACGGCAGTCTGGTCAAAAGCATTCTCGATCCCTATGCCGCCTGGGCCGGCTATGACTATGATTCCGGCGTCATGCTGGGCGGTAAAGACAATGCCATTGCCTATAGCGGCACAACGTCGTTTTCATCACAATATCTAAATGACGAGCATTACAATCCTCGCCCGCTGGTAAATTATAGCCTGATGGCCAATACCGATACCTGGAAAGGGGCGAAAAATTACTATACCAATCCGGCTGTCAGCAAGAATGTCGTCTATGTTGCCAGAAACGACACGGCCAGTCTCGATGCACTGAGCGAAACCGATGGTTCCGTATTATGGTCATGGACGCCCCCCGCCGGCGAAACCTTCCATCGTAATACCGTAGTGACGGACAATCTGGTTTTTGTCAGCACGGATAAGGCCGTCTACGCGATCAGCCTTAGCGATCATACAATGAAGTGGTCCTATCCGATGCCTGGCACGCTTACCCTGTCATCGGGCTTTATGCTCTATATTTCGGCCGATCTGAATACTGGTGAAGCCGTGGGCCTCAACAGTTTCTCCCCGTCGCACAGTCGCGGCAAGCTGGTCGCCATCAAGCTGCAATAGTCATCCCCTCGGCGCGGCGGAGATCATCCCCTTGATGTCCGCCGCACTCAGGCCTTCGTTGCGGTAGTCGCGCAGGGACTTCGATCCTTTGCGTTTGGCGAGGCGGCGGCCATCGGCATCCAACAGCAGGGCATGATGGCAATATTCCGGCGTCGGCAGGCCGAGCAGGGCTTGCAGCAGCACCTGCGTATGTGTGGCGTCGTAGAGATCATGGCCACGGACGATATGGGTGATTCCCTGACGGGCGTCGTCGATCACCACGGCCAGATGGTAGGCGACGCCGATATCCCTGCGCCCCAGGATGACGTCGCCATTGATCGACGGATTGGCTTTTCGCGCTTCGCCTTTTTCCGTGAACGCCAGGGTGTCGAAACGGGAACCCAGATGGTTACGCGCGGCTTCCAGCGATAAGCGCCAGGCCGGAGTGGCCGTCGCGGTTTGCGGCGCGGCATCGTCTGCCTGCGGGGCGCTCAGGGCGGCCTCGGCCTCTCCCTTGCGTGTCCGGTGGTCGGCATAGAGCAGGCCCATCGCCTTCAGTTTTTCCAGCGCCGCCTGATAATCCGTCAGGTGATCGCTCTGGCGCAATACCGGTGTTTGCCAGGCGAGGCCCAGCCAGGCGAGGTCCTCATATATCGCCGTCTCGTATTGCGGGCGGCTGCGGGTGTGGTCGATATCCTCGATGCGCA
>Ga0222427_100779_pt1 | contig 28897 bp, 13 predicted proteins | sample 2B20Ametagenome_FD_182890 | JGI IMG/M metagenome (GOLD analysis project Ga0222427, IMG submission 182890) | Enriched microbial communities from leaf-cutter ant dump, University of Wisconsin, Madison, United States - 2B20A (version 2) | ecosystem: Environmental > Terrestrial > Nest > Insects nest...
AAAAAAAAAAAACACCTAATAATCAATAAATTAACTTTTATTTTGTAATTTTAGTTTTACAATGTATTTTAAATAACTAAAATTTAGATTATGGATACTTTAAAACAATTGCCCTATTTAATCATAGTGTTTTTAGCAGCACTGAGTTCGTGCAGCAAAAGCAGCACTCAATCGGCTGGTGAAGGCGGGGCGGCTGCCGCTTCAGATGGATATGACAGACTGCATCTGCCAATGACGCCGCCTGAAACCGAATTGTATTCCGAGCTGGATGCCCGCAATGCTGCCCCGCCAAAAGCATGGTCAGTCAAGGCCCCTCAAGGCGCACCCAATGTGGTAATTGTTTTACTGGATGACATGGGATATGGGGCAAGCAGCGCTTTCGGAGGACAGGTGCATATGCCTGCAGCGGAGCGGCTGGCTCAAAAAGGAATCGTTTTTAACAGGTTTCATACCACAGCGCTTTGTTCGCCGACACGGGCGGCATTGTTAAGCGGGCGCAATCACCATACCAACAATATGGGCGGAATTACCGAAGTGGCTACAGCTTTTCCAGGCAATACTGGAATGACACCAAAAAGTGCCGCAACCATTGCCCAGATCTTAAAGTATAACGGCTACAATACAGCCCATTTTGGAAAAAATCATGAAACAGCCGCTTGGGAAGTATCCAATTCTGGACCTTTCGATCGCTGGCCGGTTTATAAGGGATTTGAGAAATTTTACGGCTTTATGGGAGGTGAAACCAATCAGTTTTATCCGGCTGTTTATGACGGCACTACCAAAGTTGAGGTAAATTCAGAAGATCCTGACTACCACTTTTCAGAGGATATGACCGACAAGGCAATTGCTTGGGTGCAGTCCCAAAAATCATTGACCCCAGATAAACCGTTTTTCATGTATTTTGCACCTGGTGCCACACATGCGCCGCATCAGCCCCCAGCATCCTATATCAATAAATACAAAGGGAAGTTTGATGATGGCTGGGACGCTTACCGTGAAAAAACATTGGCAAAGCAAATTGAAAAAGGAGTGGTGCCTAAAGGCACTAAATTAGCTCCAAAACCTTCATATATCAAAGATTGGGACAAATTGTCGGCTAAAGAGAAAAAATTGTATGCTCGCCAAATGGAGATCTATGCCGCTTTTGGGGAGCATATCGACGATCAGGTGGGAAGATTATATGGCACATTTGAGAAAATGGGCATAGCAGATAATACCTTATTCATCTATATTTTGGGTGATAACGGTGCAAGTGCCGAAGGGACTGCCAACGGCCTGCTAAATGAAAACACCTATTTTAATGGCATTATTGAAGACTTGGACTATGTTACAGCCAATATTGATAAATTAGGCACCCGGGAATCTTTCGGCCATATGGCAGCGGGCTGGGCTGTAGCAAGCTGCACTCCTTTTAAATGGACCAAACAGGTTGCAGGCAATTTTGGGGGGACTCGAAATGGCGTAATTATGGTATGGCCTAAAAAAATGAAAGAAAATGCTGTTGTGCGCAATCAATTTGCCCATGTCATTGATATCGCCCCAACCATTCTTAATGCCGCCAATCTTCCCGAGCCCCAGACCGTTGACGGTGTCAAACAGACTCCTATGCAAGGTTTTAGCATGATAGAAACCTTTTCCAATCCTAAAACACCGGAATTCCATAAAACCCAATACTTTGAAATTGTGGGCAATAGGGCCATTTATAATGATGGCTGGGTGGCTTCTGTGCTTCATAAAGCGCCTTGGGAAGGCCAGCCAAGGACGACTCTGGACAAAGACACCTGGGAATTGTTTAATGTGAATGATGATTATAGCGAAAGCACTGATTTAGCGGCCAAGAACCCTGAGAAATTGGAAGAGTTGAAAAAACTCTTTATGGAAGAAGCCAAAAAGAACAGGGTGCTTCCAATCGACGACCGGACTATTGAGCGATTTGACCCTAAAACTGCGGGAAGACCGGATTTAATGAATGGAAGAAAGTCGCTGACAGTTTACGAAGGCATGTACCGCATGATGGAAAATGCCTTTATCAATGTGAAAAATGCAAGCAGCTCAATCACTGCCGAGGTGGATGTCAAAGCAGGGGCTAATGGGGTAATTCTTGCCATGGGAGGACGTTTTGGAGGTTATGCGCTTTATGTGAAAAATGGCATGCCTGCCTATACCTACAATTGGGTAGGAAAAGAACAGTATGATGTAATAAGCACCAAACCGCTTAACCCAGGGAAACACGTTGTTAAATACGACTTTAAATATGATGGCGGCGGAATGGGCAAAGGAGGAACCGGAACCCTGTATATTGATGGGGTAAAAGCTGCCCAGAATCGTATTGAAAACACTAATGGAAATATGTTCTCCTTAGACGAAGGTGCAGATGTCGGCTTTGATGAAGGGACCAATGTAAGTAAAAATTATGCAATAGGACATAATCATTTTACCGGTAAAATTGGATATGTAAAAATTGACGTTAAATAAATTTAATAGTGCCCCGTCCTGAAATAGTGATCTGTAATAATATCATTGGCATCAATAGTAAATACAGAAAAAGGGGTATTTGATCCTTAAAATACGTCCTGCTAATTCCACTCTAAAGAGGCTGCAAATGCAGCCTCTTTGCTTTTTGCTTTATTTGCTTAATGCTTTTATCTGCAGTGCTGACTTTAAATATGCACAAGTATGGGCTGCCTGCTTTTTTTAACGCAAAAGCTGCGTCTATTTTTTCTAACCCCTCTACTCTTCAAAAAATGAGATTTTACACAAGGCTGCAAAATCACAGCCTTAACTTTCCCTCCCGTTTTTCTTTGCCTATCCATTTTGGGCTTCATGCTTCTTTTCGCATAAAAGTTAAAACGGATTTTCCCAATATTACTTGCATTTAAGTTTTATGGCAGAATGGCGGCATATGATTCTGCGTAAAAGCAATAAGCCGGCAATATCAATAGCTGCCGAGTTCAGGTCCGGGCAGATGCAATAAAGCAGGATCAAAAAGCCCCCCTGCATAAGCGGGTTTCTTTTACCCCGAAGTTAAAAACCTGTTTTCCTGATATTTACAGCAACACTTCTTTTCTGTCAAACGGCGCTGCCTGCTGAATACTTCACACTATTGCCCTCTGACATGATTCAATTCAGGCTGGTTAAAAACCTTTTCCAATTCAAAACGGGTTAAAAGGGCAGCCAAAGTAGTGCCCGACCTCGCCTGCATGCACATAACGGCGCTGTGCCGCCCTTCGGGACTTATAGCACTCCGGCTCGTACCCGCCACTGTCCTTCTGCTTTCTTTTTTCCCGTTTTTTCTGGGATGATCTCCGAGTTTATCTATAATGCCGACTGCAAAGAATTTTATATCGGGCATATCGATAATTTGGAAAATATACGCACCGAACTTGAGCAGGCTATCGGCGAACCTATCGAAAACAGGTTCGGCGCACCCCACTACACTTTTGTATGCTGGCTCTGCTTTGAGCAGTACTGCTGCGACCTTTACTCTAGGCTCTTTGAATAATTTTTTCCAACGCTAAAACTATCCCTATGAAAGCTTCTGAAAATTTTAGAAAAGCCATAGAAAATTACCTGAGCAGTCTGGCGCAGGGCGACACCGCCTTTGCGCCACATTACGCCAAAGCCTCCAAGAACCTCGAAAGCTGCTTAGACTACATAGGCGGGCAGGTCAAAAAAACAGGCTTGTGCTACTTTGACAATCAGGAAATATTTGACATGGCAATACAATACTACACTGATGACACCATCGGCATACCTGCCCCTGTGGCATACAAAGCCGCAGTGCAGCACCCTGCACCCGCCGACCTTTTCACGCAGCCTGAAATCCCTGCTGTGCCTATTCAGACAGAACCTGTTCCCCCTCTAGAGAAGACGTAAAACCTGCGGCTCAGACCGCCCTGACACTCTTTGACCTATGATGCCCAAAACCCGCATAGAAAAGCAATTGACGGCGCTCAGCGCCTCACTTGCACCCCTAAAGCCTGAGGTTTTCACTTGGGCACAGAAAAATATATTCCTGAAATGGGGCGTGCTCTCCCGCTCCAAATTCTACTGCTTGGAATGTGCCCACCTATGGAAACCCTCCTGTCCAAGCTCCTGCGCCAAATTCACTTCCTGCCCTGCCTGCGGGGGCAGGCTCAAAATGATGCCCTATAATCAGGTGCATTTCAAACAAACCGAATACTTTGCCCTAATAGAGAATTGTGCAGGGTTTCAGGTGGTGCGAATGGTCATAGCCTGCAAACACATGAAAAAGAATTTCGCCCCGACCTACTTCCACAAAGAGGTCATGCAGCATTGGATCGACCCCAAAGGCTAAGTGCGAACCCTCTCGCTCGGCACCAATGTGTTTTCATCTGCCCCCGATGCGTGGAAATTCTATTCCCCCCTTGAAATCAGACCAAAGGATTTCCGCCGCAATGCCAAGTTCTTTATCAATCCCTGCAAAGTCTATCCGCAGATAAAGGTGCTCCCTGTTTTGAAACGCAACGGCTTTAGGGCTTCGGTATATGATATTGCGCCGCGCCTTCTGTTTTCATCGCTTTTATCCGACCCCATTGCCGAAACCCTTTTGAAAGCCCGCCAGCGCAGCCTTTTGCAGCATTATCTGCGGGCTTCTAGACAGGGCATCCGCCAAAACTGGCAGGCGGTCAAAACTGTAATCAGAAACGGCTACAGGATTTCGGATGTCTCCATTTGGGAGGATTATCTGCAGCTGCTGCGGTATTTCATAAAAGACCTTGCAAATCCCCTCTGCGTCTGTCCTGAAAACCTCATCGAAGCGCACGACCGTCTGGTGCGCAGAAAAAGGGAACTGCTCAGAAAGAAAAAACTCCAAGACCTGCGCCTTGAAATCGAAAAGTCGCAGAGGAGATACGCAAGCGACAAAAAGCGCTTTTTCGGCCTGTCTTTTCAGGACAGGGAACTCAATATCTCCGTGATTGAAAACATAAAGGATTTTATGGCAGAGGGCGATGAGCTGCATCACTGCGTTTTTACCAATGAATATTATGAAAAGAAAGATTCCCTTATCCTGTCGGCAAAAATTGGCCAGAAATCAGTGGAGACCATTGAGCTCTCGCTGAGCCGGATGGAAGTGCTGCAATGCAGGGGCTTTAACAATAATCCCTCAAAGCACCACAAGAATATACTGCGCCTGCTGTCCGAGAATCTGTATCAGATAAAACAGCGTATGAAGAAAAGAAAAACCCAAAAAGCAAACCGATAATTGCATCGGCTTTTTTTTGGTCTAATGTTAAGCCCGGAGCCCGCCGGTCTTACTGCCAGCGGGCTCCCTATTTCAAGCGCTTTTAATTATTTGATGCTGACCGCCTGCTGGAGGTTTTCCCGATCGATAAACGCAGCAATATACAGCTGGACTTCATTGCGTTTATCTGCTGCGGTTTCAAAAGTATTGATATGGAACTGCTCATCCTGGTCCAGGATATGGATAATCTCGGTATAGCCTTTTGAAATAAGGCTGCCTTTGAGCTTTAGCACCGTATGCTGCTCTCGGGCATCCAAATCTTTTCTCACCTTTAGTTGTATCGCTTTTTCCATTTTGAAAGATCTGTTAATTTGTTATGGTGCATTTCTTTAATCAAATATAATTATTTAGATCTGATACGCACTTTTCTGCAGTGTTAAAAAAATAGGCAAGAAACTCAAATATAAAATTGATTTTAAACGATTACTAATCGCACTCAGATTAATGGGGAACATAAAAAACTATCTTTATGATTATTCTTATTTATCTTAAATATCGGGTTGACAGCGAAAAACATATATAAAAACATGTATAAAAATATTAGTCAAAATATAAAAGGTTTAATTGCGGCAGGAAATGTAAATGCAGCCTCTAACGCAATAAAAAAATCCTAAGCAATTACCAGACCCAAATGCAGTTGCCGACCTGTGGAATGGATTTGATGCAAACGCAGATACTCTAACACTAAATTATACCGTAGATAATTTTCGGGGCACCAATCATAATAAGCTAAGCCCAAAAATTTAGGCTCTTTTCAGAATCTGAAAAAGCAGTAAAGGTTTCTGCCTCTTTGCATACCTTTGCGAGGAATGGAAAAAATGGATTGGCAGACTGACGTTTTTTAACTTCGTGAAAAATGCAAAATGGCTTGCAGCTTTTCCTCACGGGAACATTTTGAAACAAATGCCATAATAATGAACAGCCGCGGACTTAACGTCCAAACAGCAAAAAAAGTCGGCAATATGTCTGAATTTAACGTTAACATCATAACTTTTACCGATATATAGAACAACAGGTTCTTATCAGTTTAAGATTAAAACCAGAATATCACCCTTCATTGCTCATAGCGAAATAAAAATGTATCTTAATGTGGAATTCAAATCCATCGGAAAATCACATCGGAAGATACCATCTAAAGCCTAATCGAACCCCGAAATTACTCAAGTTCCTAGTATAGCCATCAGATCGGTAAGCCATTACTTCAGGCTCGATATAAGCGTTGTATTTCAGTTTTCCTGACCAGATGTACCCAACCCTGAAATCCATCGGAATGGCCACCTTCCCTGTCTTATAGTCAATCTGCCATTCAGGCTCTATTCCTGCGTATACGCCATTTGGCCAGGTGTAAAAAACATTGGGCTGCACAACGGCATAGGCTGACGAGCCATATTTTCCGTTATCTGATATGGTGAAAAAGTTTTCCCAAATCCAGTACATCTGCCATTTTCCCAGATTCGTAAAAGTAACCGTAAAAGCAGGACCGATACTCCACTGGGGCGAACCCAGCCGGTCATCTGTTCTTGTGGGTATCTGAAGGTTCCATCCTGCTCCAAACTGTCCCCATTCTTTCTTGCTGAGAATAAAAAACTGGTTCAAGGTCACGTCGCCCAAACCTGTCCTTCCGTCTGTAGCGGTATTGACAAAGGCGATGACCCTAATGAGCTGGGGGACTTTTACCAGAAAACCTTCTTTCATCGGAATAATGCCGCGAAGGCGAAAATTCTGTGCAAAACCATCCTGGTTTTCTGTCTTAAAGATCGCATACTCTTCCAGCTGAAGCTGCCAGGCCAAAGTGGTCGGATTCATGACTTCCTGCGATAATTTCACTGAGGTCCCTCCTGTTTGAGGCTCTTTATCCTCTTCTTTTTCCTGGGCATATACTGGACAAAATACTCCGAACAATATCATTAGGATCGCAGCAGAATAACCGCATATTGTTTTCTTTAATTTTATTGCATCTAATTTCATGTTCAGCTCTTTAGGTTCTTATTTCTCAGGAAAGATTACTTTCCAATCGTTTTTCATATCCGCAAAAGACCAGTTTTTGGCTTTTCCCTCGTCCAGTCCTTTATCCAGAACCCCGATATGCCCTTTCCTGTCATAAGCCCACTCGCGGATAGAATCGGTATGGTGCACATACAATTGAAAGTTTTTGTATTTATTGGATGCAGAAAATTCCAGCATCTGGAGATCTCCGTCTGAATTGCCCGCTGCAAAAACCGGTTTTCTGCCGATATACTTCTGGATTGCGACCGGTTTTCCTTCCTTATCATCATTAAAATCCAGCTCGGGCATTTTTATTACTGCCGCTTTACCATCCTTGTACTGGTATTCTCCCTTTAAGTTGCTGCCAATGATCTGGTCTTTCGGAATTCCGTAAACATCTTCAGCCCACGCGCGCATAAAATCGATGCCGCCCCCAGATACGATAAATACTTTAAAGTCATTAGCCTGTAGGTATTTTATCAATTCCAGCATCGGCTGATAAACCAGGTCTTTGTACAATTTCTTTTTTACAGGATGCTGCGCCGAATTGATCCAGGCTTTCACCTTGGCATCAAACTGCTCGTTTGTGACTCCCGTGTGGCTTACGGCAATAATCTGCATGAGACCGGGTTTGCCCTGCTTCATGAGTTCCTCCATATTGTTTTCCAGAACGGCTTTGAAAGGCTGTTTGCTTTTCCATTCCGGATGCTGTGGGGCCATCGCTTTTACCTGGTCTAATGCAAAAAACAGCTGGAAATAAAAAGGCTGTTCTGACCATAGGGTTCCATCATTGTCAAAAGTGGCAATACGGTCTTCAGCAGGAATAAATGTCTTGCTGTTTTTATCGGTAACTTGCTTTACATAAGTGATAATGTCTTTTTTGACCTTAGTATCATTCCACGATGCCAGAGGCTCTTCATCCGAAACAGCTGTCTGCACAGAATCTTTTGTATGGGCAGCTCCTGCCTTTGCTGCATCTTTCTTGCAGGATGCCATTAATAGCAGGAAAATGAAAATCCCAATGGCTTTCAAGCCTGCTGCTGTATTTTTTCTCATCTGATTTGATTTTAGATTAATAGTTTGAATGGATGTTTTTTATTCAGAAAAAGGTGAGGCTTTTGACCTCACCTTTACCAATTAGCTTGCTAATTTTACTGCATTTATCTTTCCAATCATCCCCCGCCGCTTCTCTTAGTGTTTGTCGTGGCTTTGAGCTTCTCCTGCACATGCTTGAACATCAGGTAGTCGTTGATCGTTGTAGGTCCAGGATACATCTGGCTCTGCAATGGATTTGGAGGGTATTTTTCATACGTTTTAAGGAAATCCTTAAGAATGTTTTGAACAGTCGGAAGGAACCATGTCTTTTCTGTAAAGTTATTCATAAAAAGATCGTAGCGTTCTTGAGGATCGGCCCAGAGGTCAAAAATCTGCGGCACTGTGGCGACATAGCTCGATGCGCCTTTCCATCCTAAATTGGAGTCAACTGCAAGACCTCCTGTTGCCTGCCCGTTGTCGCCTCTCAGATTGAACACAGCCTTGAATTTGCCAATTCTGACCGCCCCCGGCATTAATTCATCTTCCGTGAAATACATCCACATATCCCTTTTTGATTTCCCAGTGCCCAGTAGTACCGGCGACATATCGTAACTGTCAAATATTGTCGGTTTTCCGTCTCTGTCAACAGTAGGGAGCTGCTGATCTGTCAATGCCGCAAATGTTGCCATAAAATCAAGCGTTCCCAGAATATCGCTGTTTTTGCTTCCTGCCTTAATTTTTCCAGGCCACCATGCCATTGTCGGAATACGGCTTCCTCCCTCTCGGTCGGTTCCCTTTGTCCCTCTAAAAGGGGTATAGCCGCAGTCTGGATAGACATCCTGCCATGTGCCGTTATCCACAGTATAGATTATCAGGGTATTTTCAGCAATTCCAAGATTTCTGACCTCGTCCATAATTCGGCCTATTCTGGAATCCAATTCCACTATGCAGTCCGCGTATTTGTTTTTCCCCGCAGACTTCCCGACATAATCCGGATGCGGCAGGTTGGGCTGGTGGTTTTTTGCAAAGGATATCTCCATAAAGAACGGTTTGTCCTTTTTTGCATTGTCTTTCAGCCATTTTAAAGATTCTTCTTCGGTATACTGGTCTAAGAACGGGATTACCTTTCCATCTATTTTTCTGACTTCTCTTGATGGTTTTCCCGCCTCGCCTTCTAATGCACCTTTGGTTCCTTTGACCCATGTCGCTCTGATATCATCAGGCATATCGGCATTCCAGTCCGGATCCGTATAAGTGTATGCGTTCAAATGGTACAAGGTTACATTTTTCATCACATCAAAGCCCTGCGCTGTCGGCATAGAGTATTCTTCTTCTCCAAGATGCCATTTCCCGGCAAAAAAGGTGTTGTAATTTTTTCGTTTCAACAGGGACGCCAATGTCCATTCGGCTTTCGGAAGGCCTCCCCCGTCTCCTGGAAAGGCCACAGTGGTCATACCGCTTCTGTTGGGGATTCTTCCCGTAATTAATGCCGCCCTTCCAGGCGTGCAGCTAGGCTGCCCGTAAAAAGACCAGAACTGCATGCCTTCGCTCGCCATTCGGTCGAAATTAGGTGTCGCCGCTCCTCTTGCTTCGCCTCCTCCGTAAGGGCCTAAATCCCCCCATCCCGTATCATCTGAGAGCAGGATAATAATATTGGGATACTTTTTGCTCTGTGCATTTGAAAATGAAAATGACAGAAAAAGCACCCCCGACAGTGCAAATAAAAAATTCTTTTTGCTCATAATCTTAAGGTTTTAATTTAATATTGATTTTATATTTTCTTGAACTTCATGATCATGCCACAAAGCATCCCTTCGAAATTAACCAACATATTCATTATCAACGAATTGCGTTTCAGATTGAAAAACGAAACAACTTTTGTAAAATGAAACAATGCCGAAATTTTTTAATTGGCTGCTTATTGTAATCTGCAGCAGGCCTGCAAGCTTATCCGGTAATCGCACAGTCTGCCGCCATCATCTGCATTTCTACCGGCCATCACATGATAATATCTAATAAATCTCTGAAGATCTGATATTCATTCCATTGTTTTAATGAGATAAAATAAAATCTCTTCCTCCAGCTCGGCGCACAAATTCTCACTCTTGAGTCTCTCGCGAAAATCTTTTTTTATTTTCTTTTTTATCTTTTTTACATCTACTTTTACTGTAGCGTATTCCTCACAGATCTTTTTAAAGCTGTCATCCACCAGATAGAGAATCTTAATGGAATCCATATATTCTGCAAACTTTTCGCTGTATAATTCTTTAGGAAACGACATAAAATCAGTCTTAAGGTTTTATCAAATAATCTATCCCCTCTTTCGCTCCTCTCTTCATCTGTAGAAACGGATAAAAAAACAGCGGGCGTTGCGCATAATCGCATTTCTTAAAAAAGCCTGTAAAAAGATTTGCAAGCTGTCCTATTTGGTGATGCTTCTCGCAATACAGAATTCAAAACGCAAGCACGAGCATTATCTTTCCAGCATTGACTGCTTGTTTATTAGGCTTTCAAACTTCATACTCTCAACCGGTTGGATGCCCATACCCTTGCAGCTTAAACCTGCATCAAATCCTTGACAGCATTTAGCAAATACTATCCTATTTTTTTCTCTGCAAAATAGGCACATGCCAATTTTGCGAAACCGCCGTTATATTGAAAAAGAGATATTAAGCAAAAAAAATCCTGCCGCAAGATCTCCAAGTTCTATTTTTCAAAGCAGCTTGTCCAGATGGTATTTTTGAGGAATCTTAAATCCTTTGATTCAAATTTAGATAATATGTCCCGATACAGCTGTGGATCAAACATCTTAAATGGTTGCAGATTATAATCTGCAACATCTTTTAAAAACTGCAGAGAGGGTATTGCTAAAACTGAAATTTAAAAAAAAACACATAAATCACTGCAAAACAACAATTTAAACCTCAAAAGAAAGATTGTAAAATTTTCTTTTGAAAATTTAAAGAATGTCAAATATTGTTTTAAAACCTTGTTTCAAATTATAATATGCAACACATTGATACAAAAGGAAATATCTTTTTTAGGCTAACTTTGGTAAACTCATTTTTCAGACAGAGGCAATTTTGCCTTCAATGCATAAAACTGGCCAAGCTTTACAATACAGTTTTTCTTCTCGTTAGAACATTTTATCTTCTCACGCCTATGAACCAGCCACTACACCTTGCAAGCTTTTTCAAAATTTTCGCAGCATTTCTTGTCCTTATGCCCTACACCAATAAAGGATATGGACAGAACTGTACGGTTAACGCCGGAGTGCTTAATATCACCCTCTGCGAAACGGACGCTCTGGTCTTAACCGGAAACAGCCCTTCGCCTATCATAGGAAGCGTTTCCTGGACACAGATATCCGGGCCGGCCGTTGTGATAAATACCCCAGACAGCCCCAGCACAACTGTGACAGGATACACCGGTGGAAACACCTATACATTCCGATACAGTGCAACATGCAGTGACGGAATAGCGGCCTATCAGGATAAGGTGGTCAATGTGAAACCTATTACCATCGCCAATGCCGGCAGCAATATCACCAGCTGCCCTAATAATTCAGGAAACCTCTCCATTACAGCAAATGCGCCGAAAAATGCGGGGGAAATCGGATATTGGGAAATAGTGGGTGCCAATAATGCGGGGGTCATTATAAATTTTCCCAATCTGCCCAGTTCAACCATTACACTGCCCGATGCAAGCTGCGGCATTTCAACGCTGCAATGGGTAATTGAAGCGCCCGAATATGCCCCAGGACAGCGATGCAGGACCACATCGCAGATTACAGTCACAAATTATGGCGGTGCCCAGCCTGTTTCAGCCGGTCCCGACCAAACCCTAAGCAACTGCTACACCACCACCCAGACCGCTGACCTAGCGGCAACTTACGGAGGATGCGGGCTCAACGGCCAGCAGGGCCAATGGAGCTTTGTCAGCGGGCCTAACACACCGGCAATCACCAGCCCCAATTCAAACAATACCCAAGTTGCCAATCTTATTCAAGGGACCTATACCTTCAGATGGACTGTCAATGGACCATGTGCCCAGGGCAGTGATACTGTGGTTATAACAGTTCCTGCAGCCACCCAGGATGTAACTACCCTTCCTGGCGGCGACCAAAATATTTATTTCTGCGATAACACTATAACACAGGTGACCCTTGTCGCCCAAACTCCCTTATATGCAGGAGAAACGGTTCAATGGACCCAGATTTCAGGAGATCCCGGAGCTGTAATTGTTTCTCCTGCCAACCCGACAACCCTCATTACCAATATCTCCGATTCCGGCGATCCTTACAAATTTAGGTACACCCTGACCAACACAAATACCGGCTGCATCTTCACTAAAGACTATAATATACAGTACAACGGCGCTTTGAGAACTATTACCGCAAACAATGGCAATGATATAGTGGGAAGCTGCAATGCAACGGTATTTACCATACCCCTTAGCGTAACAGGAACCGGGGTTAACCAATATAGGATTGTCACAGGCCCCGACAGTTCGCCACTGGGGCCTTTTCCGACCCCCCTGCAGAATACTGGAAATTCGCTTACCCTCACCCTGACAGCACCCGGAGAATATACCGTTGAATTTGTCAGAAGCGAGAACGGAACCCTGCCTGTAGGATGCGATTACGGTTTTGACACTTTGAATATTCTGGTTTCCGGTGCTCCGACACCCTCAAATGCAGGTTCGGATGTAAGCCTGCCCTGCGGGGACACAAGCACCCTGCTCTCAGGGGTGGCCACAGAAGAGGGCATGCATTTCTGGAGCCAGCTGAGCGGTCCCAATCAAGCTGTGATTGCCGATAATTTTGCCGTTGACACTCCCGTTTCGGGCCTGGTTCCCGGAACCTATGTTTTTCAATATATCACAAAAGGCGGCGGGGCCACCTGCGGGTTTTCCGTTTCAACGGTAACCATTTTTGTATCGGACAGCACCTTGGGCACCACTGAGGCGGGACCTAATCAGTTTGTCTGCGCCAATGCGCAGGTAACATTGGCTGCTGTGCCTGTGCAGAGCGGAGAAATTGGTACTTGGAGCCAGCTGTCAGGCCCCAGCACGATTACTTTCTCCAATGTTAATGACCCAAATGCTGTCGCGGCCGGATTTACCTCAAACCTGTCCCAGTACGAGCTTCAATGGACCGTATCTTACCTGCATCCCGGCCCCTCCTGCAGCAGTCCGATTTCTGATTCAATGCTTGTCATAACCAACAATAACAATGCTTCCTCAAACTCTGATGCAGGGCCCGATACCTGTTATCCCTCCGGCACCGCTTCCTTTAATCTTAGCGGCAATACACCTGGACTTTTCGAGATCGGGCTCTGGTCGGTAAGCCCGGCTGCAGGGGTTGTTTTCGCTGATGTGAGCGATCCCAATACATTGGTGGCTGTTCCCGGAAACGGAACCTATGTCTTTACCTGGTCCATAGAGACGGTAACCAGGGTATGTGTCCCAAATACAAGCCAGGTCTCCATTACCGTGGCCGACACTCCTCCTGCTGCAGATGCCGGACCGGATCAAGAAATTTGCGGCAACACCGCCACTATGGCCGCTGCCGCCAGCAGCGGCTCTGTGGGTACCTGGACAAGAATTTCCGGGGTCGGAAACTACACTATAAGCGATATCCATGATCCGAACGCCGTCTTTACTTTTACCTACAGCGGCTATTATATTTTCAGATGGACCGTAGATGCAGAAGTCTGCGGACAGGCATTTGACGATGTCAATCTGACCATAGGGATACCGCCTGACCAGGCTGCTGCGGGACCCGACCAGAATATTTGCAGCAATACCAGCGTTACAATGGCGGCAAATGCTTACGACAGTTTCTTTGAAAGCGGCCAATGGTCGGTTCTCACAGGTGCACCGAATCAGCCCAATATTGTTGATCCATCAAGCCCCAATACCTTGATCAGCGGACTGGCCGCCGGCACCTATACTTTCAGATGGACAATTACGGCCAAAAGCGTCTTTCTCTGTCCCGGCAGTTTTGATGATGTTGTTGTATCTGTCAGCCCCGCCGCTGATGCCGGGGAAGATCAGTCCTACTGCGATGTGACAAGCGTCCAGCTTAAAGGAAATGAAAACTCACACGGAAGCTGGACACTGGCCGGCACAACGGGAAATCCCGCAGATGTCACTATTACCCAATCGCCGGCTGACAGCTATATTGCCAATGCAACTGTAGTTCCCGGAAACGATTATGTTTTTACCTATACCACCAATCCAACGGTCTTTCCTGACAGCAGCACCTGTCCAGGTTCTTCAGATTCGGTCAGCATCACTGTTTTCAGCGGGGCCAGCATCGATCCTGATGCAGGTCCCGATCAGAATTTATGCATAAGCGATGCAGGTGGCACTGCTGTTTTGGACGGAAATATCCCGCCGGGTGATGTTTCCAATGCCCAGTGGCGTTTCGTTTATCAGCCTTCAGCAAGCCTTGCTGTTATCGATGATCCAAGTGCTCCGCAAAGTACCGTATCCAACCTTACGGTCCCTGGCTTATATATTTTAGAATGGGTGTTTGAAAGTGCAAGCTGCCGTTCCTTGTCAGATATTGTCCGAATTGAAATGTATGCCGCGCCTAGCACCGCAAATGCAGGACCCGACGATACCATTGCCTGTCAAACCACCTATAAAACTGCTGCGGTACCCCCGACAGCCGGAATCGGAACATGGTCTTTTGCCAGTCCATCGGACGATCCTTCAGGGGGAGATGTCGTAATCGACAGCCCAAACAGCCCGGTAACCACTTTGTCCAATATTACCGCACTGGGGACTTATGTGCTGACCTGGACGGTAACCAGCGGGCCTTTCACCAGCCCCTCACTATGCCAGCCATCATCAGATACCGTTTCAATAACCTTTAATGATACACCTCCTTCAATTGCTGATGCCGGACCTGACCAGGAATTATGCGATGAAAGCACCGCCGCTATGGACGCGGTGCCGGTAAGCTCTGGAATAGGCACCTGGACTCAGGTCTCAGGACCCAACACTGCCAATATAGCGGCTCCCAATTTAGAAAATTCATTAATGCTTGGGCTTATCCCCGGAACCTATGAGTTCCTTTGGACCGTTACCACAAACACGCCTAACAGCTGTATTTCTCAGGATGCCGTTACAGTGGCCATTTATGCGCTTCCATCTGCTGCAGATGCGGGCCCTAATCAAATCGTGCCGCAATTTACAGCTGTCAACATGAATGCGCTGGCACCAAGCATAGGCACCGGAAAATGGACACAGGTTTCCGGACCCAGTACTGTTGGATTTGTAGACGATACCTCTGCTGTAACAGCAATAACAGGAACCGTTTCGGGAACTTATATCCTGGAATGGACCGTTAGCAGCGGTAATTGCACCGTTTCTGCAGATACCATGACACTGGTAGTATTATCCGTTGCCGATCTGGAACTCAATAAATCGGTAACGCCTGTTACCGGAAGTGCCGCAGATGTGGTAACTTTCAATATTCAGGTTTACAACAACAACTCTCTTGGCGGCACTGTAAATGCAACAGGTGTAGCAGTCCGCGATTATATTCCAACGGGCTATGCCCTGGTGCCGGGTTCTGCCAATTTATCGGGCCAGTATAATGCTGGGGATAATACCATCACCTGGACCAATCTGACCGTTCCAAACGGGGGAACAAGAAACCTCACCTTCCAGGCAACAATTAAATCAGCCGGCTCTTATGCCAATACTGCTGAAATAATTGCTTCAGACCAATATGACCCGGACAGCACCCCAAATAACCAAAACCCGGCAGAAGACGATCAGGACGATGCGGCAATCATTCTGGATGTTGCCGATTTATCTCTGCAGAAAACAGTTTCTCCAGCTTCGGTAAGTATCGGCGATAATGTAATTTTCACCATTAGGGTGACCAACAGCGGACCAAATAACGCTTCGGGAATTACTGTTTCTGATCAATTGCCGCCAGGATATGCTTACATCAGCGATAACGGGGCAGGAAAATATAATAGAAATACTGGCATATGGACAATAGGCAGCTTAAATAATGGAAACTCCATCGCGCTTCAGATTACTGCAAAAGTAAATGTGGCTGCAGCTGCCAATTATGTAAATACTGCCGAAGTGCAAACCGCAAAACAGATTGATCCGGACAGTACTCCCGGAAACGGGCTTGCGGAAGATGATATGGGCAGTGCAAATGTCAATTTAAAACTGGCAGATTTAGAACTCGCAAAATCGGTTCTCCCATTAGCCGCAAAAGCTGGAGATGTGGTCGATTTCACACTAAACCTGCTCAATAGAGGCCCGGGAAATGCAACAGGAATTGCCGTGCAGGATATCATTCCTGCAGGTTACACTCTCCTGCCGGGATCTGTTTCAAATGGAGGTACTTTTCAGGTCGCGTCTGCCTCGCTGGATTGGAGAAATTTAGCCTTACCCAGCGGTGCCAGCATGAACCTGACTTTTAAAGCCGCTGTAAATCCGAGCGGAAGTTACTTAAACACCGCTCAGGTCACCGCATCTGATTTATTGGACCCGGATTCGGCTCCAAATAATGATGACGGCAATCAGAGTGAAGATGATGAATCCAATGCACAAATTACTTTTATTGGACCCTCGGCAGATTTATCGCTAACCAAAACTGTACTGGGAGGCAATACCTCTCCTGTTATCGGAACTCTGGTTTCCTTCGAATTAATTGTTCGAAATGACGGTCCAAACAATGTTTCTTTAACCGAAATAAAAGATTTGCTGCCATCAGGCTATCAGTTTGTAAATTACAGTTCTACAGACGGTATTTATGATTTTAGTACCGGAATCTGGAAGGTGAGCCCACTCAATATTGGGGCATCAGCTTCTCTTATACTTAACGCAAGAGTGCTCCCCGCCGGAAATTATTTTAATGCCGCAGAGGTTACTTCAAGTGATCTGCCCGACCCGGATTCAACGCCAAATAACGATGATGGGGATCAAAGCGAAGATGATGAAGACGGGGTGCTGCTTACCCCTGTCCAGCCTCTTGCCGACTTATCATTAACTAAAACAGTCAATAATCCCGCACCCTTGGCAGGCTCATTGGTTACTTTTCAAATTATTGCCGCAAATAGCGGACCTCAGGATGCTTCATCTGTCCAGGTCACAGATCTGCTTCCCTCCGGTTACACTTATTCCGGCTTTAATGCTACAAAAGGAACTTATGACAGCACCACAGGAATCTGGTCATTGGACATATTAAGAAATGCCGAATCTGAGACTTTGCAGATAAATGCTTACGTAAATCCTTCCGGAGATTATAACAATATTGCTGAAGTGACAAACAGCGATACCCCTGACCCCGATTCTACCCCCAATAATGGTGTGGCCGCCGAAGATGATTATGCCGCCGCAGCAACAGCGCCTCTGCCGCAATTGTCCGATCTCTCATTAACCAAAACAGTAAACAATGCAGCGCCTCTGGTAGGTTCACAGGTGACTTTTGAAATTGTGGCAGCCAATAATGGTCCGCAGGATAATAGTGGTGTTCAGATTACCGATTTACTGCCATCCGGATACACATTTGACCAATATACCATTTCTACGGGAACATACGATCCTGTGACTGGAATATGGACTTTAGGAAATATTGCAAATGGAAAATCGGAGACTTTACAATTAACAGCAACGGTAAATCCGACTGGAGATTATCTAAATACTACTGAAATAATATCAGCTGCTCTTCCAGATCCAGATTCAACTCCTAATAATGGAGTTACTACAGAAGACGATTATGCAGAAGTTTCCACCGCACCAATTCCGCAGTCTGCCGATTTATCATTAACTAAAACGGTAAACAATGCCACGCCATTAGTAGGTTCAACAGTAACTTTTGAAGTTGTAGTTACTAATAATGGTCCACAGGATACGGCGGGAGTTACAGTTACGGATTTACTTCCAAGTGGATACACCTACTCTAACTTTACTGTTTCTACGGGAACTTATGATTCAACAACGGGGCTTTGGACAATTGGTAGTTTACTTAATGGAGAATCAGAAACACTCCAGATTACTGCAATTGTTAATACTTCAGGAGATTATTTGAATATTGCCGAAGTAACTGCGAGCGGCATTGCCGATCCTGACTCTGCTCCAAACAATGGAATAACTGCAGAAGATGATTATGCTGCGTCTAATACAACGCCAATCCAACAATCTGCTGATTTATCATTGACTAAAACCGTTAATAATGCAGCGCCGTTAGTGGGTTCAACAGTAGCTTTTGAAATTGCCCTTACCAATAATGGCCCGCAGGATACCGCCGGTGTTACCGTGACAGATTTACTCCCAAACGGTTATACATTCAGCTCATACAGCTCAACAATTGGGGCTTACAACAGCTCAACAGGTCTATGGACAGTTGGAAATTTAGCAAATGGAGGTTCACATACTTTGCAGATTACTGCAATTGTTAATCCAACAGGAAATTACTTGAATACGGCAGAAGTAACAGCAAGTTCACTTCCTGATCCGAATTCAACTCCTGCAAACGGAATCACAACAGAAAATGATTATGCCCAGATTGCCACAACACCGACAGCGCAGTCTGCTGATTTATCATTGACCAAAACCGTAAATAATGCAACGCCATTAGTGGGTTCAACAGTAACTTTTGAAATTGTCGTTACCAATAATGGTCCGCAGGATACGGCGGGAGTTACGGTTACGGATTTACTTCCTAACGGTTATACTTTCAGTTCTTACAGTTCAACAATAGGAACTTACAATAATACAAACGGTTTATGGACAGTTGGAAATTTAGCAAATGGTGGTTCTCATACATTACAAATAACAGCAGTTGTAAATCCAACAGGAACTTATTTAAATACGGCAGAAGTAACCGCAAGTTCGCTTCCTGACCCAAATTCAACTCCTGCAAACGGGATCACAACAGAAAACGATTATGCTGAAATTTCCACAACACCAACAGCACAGTCTGCTGATTTATCATTGACTAAAACCGTAAGCAATGCGACACCAATCGTAGAGGATGAAATTACTTTTGAGATTATTGTAACCAATTCCGGCCCGCAGGACAATACCGGCGTCCAAGTTAGCGACCTGCTTCCAATTGGTTTCACATACCAGCGTTATAACGTTTCTACCGGGACCTATAATCCGGCAACAGGATTGTGGAATATCGGAAATTTAGCCAAAGGCCAATCCGAAACTTTACAGATTATAGCAATAGCCGGTGCTGTTGGAAATTTCACCAATATTGCAGAGGTCATAGCCGCTGATCTATCCGATCCGGATTCAACACCAAATAACGGGGTCTTAACTGAAGATGATCAGGCAGCGGTATTGGTGGCAATTCGGGCGAAAAACCCTCCATCTCCGCCGCAGTCCGATCTGTCCCTGACCAAAACTGTTAATAATCCAACGCCATTGGTCGGCTCTCAAGTAGCTTTTGAAATTGTTGTAACTAATAACGGCCCCGATGACAATACCGGCGTACAGATAACGGATTTGCTTCCTGCAGGATACGCTTTCAGCAGTTTTACCGTTTCAGCGGGAACCTACAATAGCACCACAGGAATTTGGAATGTCGGCAATCTGGCCGGAGGCATTTCCGAAACACTTCAAATAATCGCAGCGGTAAATGCTGCTGGGGACTATTTAAACCGTACTGAAATAACTGCTGCAGATATAACCGATCCAAATTCAACTCCAAATAACGGAATCACAACAGAAAACGATTATGCTGAAATTTCCACAACACCAACCGCGCAGTCTGCTGATTTATCATTGACTAAAACGGTAAATAACGCAACACCTCTAGTTGGCGCAACAGTTACGTTTGAAGTTGTAGTAACCAACAATGGCCCGCAGGATACAGCTGGAGTTACCGTTACCGATTTACTGCCTTCAGGTTACACTTATTCTATTTTTACAATTTCAACAGGAACTTATAATCCAACAACTGGACTTTGGAATATTGGAAGCTTAGTGAACGGAAAATCCGAAACGCTGCAAATTCTTGCAACCGTAAATCCAACTGGAGATTACACCAATATTGCAGAAGTTACTTCGAGTTCGCTTCCTGATCCAGATTCGACACCAAATAACGCAGTGGCAACAGAAGATGATTATGCATCTGCTTCTACTACGCCAAATGCACAAGCTGCTGATTTAGCTTTAACTAAAACCGTCAATAATGCAACGCCATTAGTGGGTTCAAGCGTAATTTTCGAAATTATTGCTACTAATAATGGCCCGCAGAATACCACAGGCGTAACCGTTACCGATTTACTGCCTTCTGGATATACTTTTAGCAGTTACAGCACCACAAAAGGTACTTACAACGCGACAACAGGAGTTTGGAATATTGGTTCGTTTACCAATGGCGATTCTCAGGTTTTACAAATTACAGCTGTTGTTAACCCAGCTGGAAACTATCAAAACATTGCAGAAGTAACCGCGAGTGCACTTCCTGATCCGAATTCAACACCAGGAAATGGGGTTCCAACCGAAAATGATTACGGAACTGCCACAACCGCTCCTCTTGGACAGTCTGCAGATTTATCTTTAACCAAAACCGTTAATAACCCTGCGCCACTAGTTGGATCTGCCGTAACCTTTGAAGTCATTGTAACCAATAGCGGTCCGCAAAACACTACAGGAGTTGAAGTAACCGATCTGCTTCCTGACGGATATACTTTTAGTAATTTCACAGCGACAAAAGGAACTTACAACTATACAACAGGTAAATGGACAATTGGTTCTTTAGTAAGCGGCGATTCTCAAACTCTGCAATTGACAGCTATCGTAAACGCTTCTGGAAATTACACCAATGCTGCAGAAGTAACAGCCAGCGCTCTTCCTGATCCGGATTCGACACCAAATAACGGAATCACTACAGAAGACGATTACGGAACCGTGACCACTGTTCCTGTAGTTCCAATGGCCGACTTATCGCTTACAAAAGGTTTAGTAGGAAGCAATTTCAGTCCAATATTTGGTGCTACTATTACTTTTGAATTAATATTGAGAAACAGCGGCCCGCAAGATGCAACGGGAGTTCAAGTAAAAGACTTATTGCCAAGCGGCTACGAATATATCTTATACAGTTCTACAGCTGGTGCCTACATGGAAACAACTGGAATTTGGGACGTTGGTACAATTGCCAGTGGCAGTATCGAAACTTTATTAATTTCCGTTAAAGTCAATAATACTGGAGATTATCAAAACATTGCCGAGGTTTACACATCAAATGAATTAGATCCAGACAGCACCCCAAATAATGGTATGGCAGGTGAAGATGATATGGGAGCTGTTTTAATAACTCCAGTACCAGCAGTTGCCGATCTTTCGATTGAGAAAAAAGTAGTCAACAATCAGCTTACGCCAAATGTTGGATCTCAGATTTCATTCTCGATTACCGTGAGCAATGCTGGTCCAAGCGCTGCAACAGGCGTTACGATCAAAGATATTCTGCCTTCTGGCTATGATTATGTCTTTTACAACTCTACTTCTGGAGCTTACGACCGTACAACTGGCATATGGAATCCAGGAATTATCCTTCCTGGAAACAGCCATACTTTGCTGCTGAATGTTTTTGTAAAAAGTCCGACAGGTACAGCCGACGAATATCTCAATACTGCAGAAGTTATGACATCAGACCAGCACGATCCAGATAGTACTCCTGGAAATGGCATAACAACTGAGGATGATTATGATAGTATTTCTGTAACGCCAATAATTGTAATGGCCGATTTATCTATCAGTAAAACAGCATTAAATCAAGACAATGTCTACAATGTTGGAGACACCGTTATTTTTACCGTTACTGTTAACAATGACGGTCCTGCAGACGCAAGCGGTGTAATGGTTAAAGATCTACTGCCTCCTGGATTTACTTATTTAACAAGCAGTCCAACAAGCGGTTTGTATAATTATATAACCGGAGTTTGGAATGTCGGTTCTATTATGAATGGCACAGACCAATCGTTAGATATTTATACTCGAGTAAATCCGCCTTCTGGAGCGGCTAATGAATATTTAAATACAACCGAAGTTATTGCCAGCAATCTTCCTGATCCAGATTCTACTCCGAACAATGGAGTAACAACAGAAGATGATTATGATAGCTTACAAATTAATATTGCTGTTGCCGATTTGAGTCTTGATAAAACCGTAAGCAACAAAAATGCAAATGTTGGCGAAGTAGTAACCTATACGCTCCAAATTGGCAACGAAGGTCCAACTACAGCAACTGGAGTTGCAGTAGAAGACGTAATTCCGCTCGGACTTCGAAACATTTCAAATATTACCAACGGAGGTATTTTTAGTTTGAATACAATAAAATGGGTCAACTTAACCGTTCCTGTTGGAGGACTTACCTTGACTTACAATGCCACAGTAGTAAGCCCTGAAGGACTTGAAGCGGTAGATTATGTCAATATTGCACAAGTTACCGCAAGCAATCAGTTTGATCCAGATTCTACGCCAAATAATGATAATGGAGATCAGAGCGAAGACGACGAAGATTCAGAATTTATCAACGTTCCGTCTACTGACATTGCAATCAACAAAGAAGTCAATAAAACCGATGTTCCAATGAATTCTGAAGTAACCTTTACCATTACAGCGGAGAATCTCGGAAATCTTACTGCAACCAATGTAGAAATTCAGGATCTATTACCAAAAGGATATTCGTTTGTAAGTTCAACCGTGACAGCAGGAAGTTACAACGCTTCAACCGGAATCTGGGCAATACCTTCTATCAATGCAGGTACAGAACAAACTTTAACCTTAACCGTAAAAGTGGTCGATTTTAATGATTATCTCAATACGGCACATTTAACACAATTAGATCAAATTGACACCAACTCCAGCAACAATCAAGACAGTGCAAGCGTGCAAGCAGACTGTTTTAAAATCTATAATGAATTTTCTCCAAATGATGACGGACAAAACGATTTCTTCTACATCGACTGTATCGATCGTTATCCAAACAATCAGCTGGAAATATTCAATCGCTGGGGTAATTTGGTTTACTTCAAAAAAGGGTATGACAATACGTGGGACGGAAAAGCAGAAGGTTCTGCCAAAACGCTTCCTGAAGGCACCTATTTCTATATTCTTGATCTAGGCGACGGTTCTAAAAAAACCTCTGGATGGCTTTATCTAAAATAAATTCATCAGAACACTAAAAATTAAGAATTAGGATTAACCAAAATATGAATTGGCTATGATTAAAAATATAAAAAAGGTTTTCGCTATCATTACCATGTTTTCGGTTTACGGAGCAATGGCACAGCAGGATCCGCAGTACACGCAGTATATGTATAATACCATGACCGTCAACTCTGCTTATGCAGGTTCATTGGGACATCTCACTATTACAGGCCTAATAAGAACACAATGGGTTGGAATCGAAGGCGCGCCCGATACACAGAGTTTTTCTTTGGATACGCCAATTGCCAAAAATCTGGGTTTAGGAATTTCGATTGTAAATGAAGAAATCGGCCCTTCTGAAGAACAATATTTAGACGCCAATTTCTCCTACACTATTCAATCGGGCGAAAGACATAAACTTTCTTTTGGTATTAAAGGAGGCGGACGCGTACTCAATATCGATTGGTCTAAAGGAAGTTATCGTGATCCCGATGTACAGTTTCGAGAAAACATCACCAATAAATTCCTTCCTGTTGTCGGCGCTGGATTGTACTGGCACGGCGAAAGAGATTATATCGGACTTTCTGTTCCGAATTTTATGACTCGGGAACGCTATACGTATGATGATATCAGCGAAGATTTGGTCAACCAAAGAATTCATGTGTATTTGATTGGGGGAATTGTCTTTGATCTTTCAGCGCATACCAAATTCAAACCGGCCGTTTTATTTAAATATGTAGCAGGAGCACCTATAATTGCCGATTTCTCTGCCAATTTCATGTTTAACAATGCTTTTACGATTGGAGCTGCGTATCGAACTTCAGATTCAGTGAGTGCGTTAGCTTCTATACAGATTTCGCCAATGTTTATGGTTGGTTATGCGTACGATTACACAACGACAGAGCTTAACAATTACAACAGCGGCACACACGAAATCGTACTTCGCTTTGAATTGGTTAACCGTAAAAAAGGACTAAAATCACCTCGATTCTTTTAATACAATAGTCTATGAAAAGAACAACTACTATACTCGTACTGCTCATCTTTCAGATGGCTTTTTCGCAGACCAAAAACAAAACTGCCGATGCGTTGTTTGACAAAATGTATTATGTCGAAGCCGCAAAGTCGTATGAAATGTCTATCAACAGTGGTGATACTTCAAAAGAAATACTTCAGAGAATTGGAGACGCTCATTATTTTAACACTCAAATGCAGCGCGCCAGTAAATGGTACGGAAAACTAATTTCAGAATATCCGAATGAAGTTGCGCCCGAATATTTATTCCGTTATGCCCAATCATTGCAAGGGATTCAGAATTATGAACTGGCAAAAAAATGGATGAAAACCTTCGCTTCTAAACAAAAAACAACCGATATCAGAGCGCAGAATTATTCGCTTAAAAATGTCACAATAGAAGATATTGAAAACATTAAACCTTCTTTTGTATTAGAAAATCTCGAAATCAATTCCGCTTATTCCGATTTTGGGCCGATGTTTTACAAAGGCGATCTGGTCTACTCTACCACTATCGATTCTTCGTATTTAAAAACCAATAAATACGGTTGGAACGATCAGCCGTATTTGAATATGCAATTGGGAAAAATCAGCGAAACGCAGTCGAATGTTACTTTTAAAGAAAAATTCGGAAAAGGGATTACTACGCAATACCATGAAGCCTGTGTAGCCTTTTCGCCTGACGAAAAAACAATTTATTTTACCCGAAACAATTACAACGGAAAACTCAAACGCGACAGCAAAGGCGTTAACAACTTAAAAATTTTCTCTGCAACGGCAGCGGAAAACAACGACGGAACGGTTTCGTGGAAAGACGTTAAAGAACTTCCCTTTAACAGCGATAATTATTCTGTTGGCCAGCCTGCTGTCAGTAAAGACGGGAAAAAACTTTATTTTGTTTCTGATATGCCGGGAACAATTGGTTCTACAGATATTTTTGTTGTAGATATTCTGGGTAACAATCAATTTTCAAATCCAAGGAATTTGGGCGAAAAAATCAATACAACGGGACGCGAAATGTTTCCATACATCACCGATCAGGCTTTGTATTTTGCTTCTGATGGATTCTTAGGCTTGGGCGGACTCGATGTTTTTGAAAGTCGCATCGTTGACGGCAATTTTGATACGCCTTCAAATCTTGGAGCGCCTTTAAATAGTAATCTCGACGATTTTGCTTTTATTGTGAATGAAGCAACCAATCGCGGTTTTGTCTGTTCGAACAGAAAGACGGGAAAAGGCGACGATGATATTTATTCTTTCGAACGTTCCTGCAATCAGGCCGTAAATGGCTATATTTTTGACGCTATTTCAAACAAAAGGATTATTGGAGCAGTTGTAAGCCTCAAGAACGAAAGTGGTCTTAAAATCGACGAAACGATATCGCAGATGGACGGCAGATATGAATTCAATAAAACCTTAGACTGTAACAGATCGTATACCGTCGAAGCGCTGAAAGACAATTTTACAGTAAATTCTAAAGCGGTCATAACGCCAAAAAGTTCTGGAAAAACCGAAGTCCCAATTGGTTTATCGCCTGCTTTAATAGTAAATGAAAATGGAATTTTGAAAATTAAAATCGGAATTATTTATTTTGATTTAGATAAATCTGATATTCGCTATGATGCTGCAATAGAATTAAATAAAGTGGTTCTATTGATGCATCAGTATAGCAGCATTGCAATCAAAATTGAATCGCACACCGACTCACGCGCAAACGATCAGTACAATCTAGAACTCTCTGATCGAAGAGCAAAAGCAACTAGAGATTATCTCATTTCACAGGGCGTTTCCCCAGAAAGAATTGAAAGCGCTATCGGCTACGGAGAAACGCAGTTAATCAACAACTGCTCTAACGGGGTTCCCTGCACCGATGCACAGCATCAAATGAACAGACGAAGCGAGTTTATAATTACAAAAATATAAGATAAAACGTTCAACTTATTTTCGCAATTTCATTCAAAGCATGCAAAAACTTTTACCAGACTGCTGCAGAGACAATCTTGTAAAATTAATATGGATTTTCCAACCCGACTACAGCGCATAATCATCTTTCTGCGGGAAGAAAAACATGAAATAAAGTGCCCTTGCCAGGTTCGGATTCCGCAAACAAAATACCTTGGTGGTTCATGACAATTCTTCTGCATAAAGCAAGCCCGATGCCGGATCCAGGATAAATGTTCTGGGGATGCAGACGTTTAAAAATTTCAAAAATCTGGTTCTCATAACTCTTTTCAAAACCAATACCGTTATCTTTAAAAATAATGTGGTGAAACGTAAGGGACTGCAGCGGACTATTGGTGAAATTTGAGACAAAATCACGAGTCGCTAACGATGACGTTACAGTAATTTCAGGGCGGACATCTTGATTTGTAAATTTCAGCGAGTTGCTGACCAGATTGTAGAAGAGCTGGTTCATCTGAAGGCCGGAAGCCTCAATTACCGGCAGATTCTCAAACTTAATTGCGGCATTTTTCTCTTCAATCATAAGCTCAAAATCAATCCATATATTTTCGATCACAGCATTTAAATTTACCTGCTGGTATTTTTTTTCCGGCTGAATCAGACGAGAGAACGCAAGCAGATCGCCTATGAGCTGTCTCATACGCCCCGCTGAAGTGCCGATTTTCTGTATTATTTCTACAGGGCTAAGCGACGAACTGCCATTCTGCAGCATATCGGCAAAAAATCTGATCTTACGCAGCGGTTCCTGCAGATCATGGCTTGCCACGTAGGCAAACTGGGCAAGCTCTTCATTAGAATGCTTTAAAGCATAATTGGACTGTTCCAGTTCCTTATTGGTCTGCTTTAATTTTTCAAGAACATTTGCAAGCTCGCTGGTCCTAAATTTTACTTCATTCTCCAGGGCCAGCTGCATTTCCCGCTCAAGGGTGATATCCTTAGCCGTTCCGGTAATCACTACGGGCTCTCCCTCCTCATTGAAATAGGTCTGCCCTACAGAATGTATGATTCTTTCCTGACCGGTGATGCCATGGATAATCTTATATTCGGATTCATATTTACCTGCTGTCCGCTTTTGCTGGGCAGCAGTAAAAGCCTCAGTAACCCTTTTATGGTCCGTTTTTTTAATGACAGATCGGGCATCATCCAGATGCATTATGGTCCCGGCGTATCCAAAAATTTCAGCGTGACGTGGGGAAACAGTGGTAATGCCTGTGGCTATATCGGTGGACCATGTACCCATTTCTGCAATTTCAACTGCAGCGCGAAGCGCCTCTTCTGCCCTTTCTATTTTTTTGATGGATGTGATTTCTTTAGTAACATCAGAACTTACATAAAGAACAGCGTATACCTGATGGGAATCATCAAATAATGCCGTAAGGCTGACATTATAATATGCCGGCTCGCTATCCTTAAAATGAAGTCCTGGGATACCATCTGCCCTGAAATTCTCTCCCGTCCGGTATACCTTCTCGACATCTTCAAGCAATATCTCTAAATGGGTATCTGCAAGTATATCCCGTAGCAGCATCCCTTCAATATTACTCCCTTTACTTACATTTACGACAAAAGGATAATTAGGATTCTCAATACGGAAATCTTCACCTGCGAAAAGGCAAATGGACACCGGGGCCGCCTGCACAACAGTCCGCAGCTTGGATTCGCTTTCTCTTAAAGCCATTTCGGTCTGTTTGCTCTGGGTGACATCCGTTGCATGCACAATAAGCCCTATTACAATGCCCTGACTATTTTTGTGGGGAGTATATACTATGCTGAGCCATCTTCCAACTCCCATTCTGGAGGGTGCAAACATCTCATATTTTTCCTGTTCTCCTCCATAGGCTATCTCTAAATGGGGAAGAACTTTAGCGTAAGCGGCTTCACCGATAAATTCCCTGACAGTCTTACCAATCGCTTCCTGTTTTCCTACAGAGAACCAATCCATGAAAACCGAATTATAGGAGCAGTACCGCATTTCTCTATCCAGATAAAAAATCATTGCAGGCACGGTATCCCTGAGAAGCTCCAGATGGGCTTCGCTGTCCTGCTTTTCCTGCTGCGCTTTTACCTGGGCTGTAACATCAATTGCAATGTCCAGTATGGCGTAAATCTCCCCTTCTTTATTGTAAATTGGCGTATAGGATATATTATAATAATTATCATTCAAAACACCGTTCTGATTTATTTTAACCAAAGAGGCATGAGAAATGAACGGAATGCCGGTTTCAAAAATATCATCTAAAATTTTCAAATACGCCTGCCCCTCTGTAATGAGTTCCGGCATAGCTTCCCTGAGCGGCATCCCTTCAATACCAGGGCCTTTTCCAACAATGTCTATAAAAGTCTGATTTGGATTTTCAATTATCAGATCGCGGCCGACAAACAGTCCTATTCCAGCTGGTGCGGCAGCTATAATGCTCTGCATTTTTGCTTCACTCTGCTCTACCTCACGTCGGCTTAAAACCTGATTGGTCACATCTGTGGCGATCACCA